>JAEEGL016432630.1_pt1 | contig 23384 bp, 16 predicted proteins | sample 9134231 | NCBI WGS metagenome assembly JAEEGL01 (sample SAMN16246548, study PRJNA631951) | gut metagenome | biome: gut microbiome; feature: rumen; material: fiber-attached | host: Bos | place: Iran: Karaj | collected 2018-10
TCGCGTCGATGAGCTTGGTCATCACGCCGCCGAGGGTCTCGATGCCGAGGGAAAGCGGGGTGACATCCAGAAGGAGGACATCCTTCACGTCGCCGGCCAGAACGCCGCCCTGGATGGAAGCGCCGATGGCGACTACCTCGTCAGGATTCACGCTCTTGTTGGGTTCCTTGCCGAAGAAGTTCTTCACGAGCTCCTGGACGTAAGGGATACGGGTCGAACCGCCCACGAGGAGGACCTCGTCAATGTCGGAAGGCTGCAGATGGGCATCCGCAAGGGCCTTGCGGCAAGGCTCGATGCTGCGGCGGAAGAGAGCGTCGGAAAGCTGCTCGAACTTCGCACGGGTGAGAGTCTTCACAAGGTGCTTAGGCACGCCGTCGACAGGCATGATGTACGGAAGGTTGATTTCCGTGGAGGTTTGGCTGGAGAGTTCGATCTTGGCCTTCTCGGCAGCCTCTTTCAGACGCTGCAGGGCCATAGGATCCTTCTTGAGGTCCAGTCCGCCGTTCTCGGAGGCGAATTCAGCGGCAAGCCAGTCGATTATGACCTGGTCGAAGTCATCACCGCCGAGGTGAGTGTCACCGTTGGTGGAAAGAACTTCGAATACGCCGTCGCCGAGCTGGAGGATGGAGATATCGAAGGTACCGCCGCCGAGGTCATAGACCGCGACTTTCATATCCTTCTCTTTCTTGTCAAGACCATAGGCAAGAGCAGCAGCGGTCGGCTCGTTGATGATACGCTTCACATCGAGGCCCGCGATACGGCCGGCTTCCTTGGTGGCCTGACGCTGAGAGTCGGAGAAATAGGCCGGGACGGTGATGACCGCCTCGGTAACTTCCTGACGCAGATATTCTTCCGCGGTCTTCTTCATCTTCTGGAGAATCATTGCGGAGATCTCCTGAGGAGTGTAGAGCTTGCCGCCGATGTCCACGCGCGGGGTGTTGTTCTCGCCGCGGACGACGCTGTACGGCATCCTCGCCACCTCGGCGCCTACGCGATCGTAAGTCTCGCCCATAAAGCGCTTGATGGAGAAGACGGTGTTCTTAGGATTGGTGATAGCCTGACGCTTTGCCGGAGAGCCGATCTTACGCTCGCCGCCCTCGGTGAAAGCAACTACTGAAGGAGTGGTGCGCTGTCCTTCGTTATTGATGATGACGGTAGGCTGGTTGCCTTCCATCACTGCGACGCAGGAATTAGTGGTTCCAAGGTCGATTCCAATGATTTTTCCCATAATATAAAGTTTTTATTTGTTTACTTTTTTCCGCCGCCCGCTCCGGGACGGCGACTGGGAATAATCGAACTTCGTGCCAGCCTGCGACAACTGACAAATTGGCAGACGGAAAGCCCTACTGTGAATCCGGGATTGCCACTATCTGACTCGCGACGCCGGGCCAGGCGGCCTTATACAGATTGACGCTCTGCGCCGGGACATATATTGGGCAGTTCACATCTTGGAGTGCAGTGGAATAAGTAGTGTACTGCGTAAAGGACGGCGGATTAATTGGCTTGAGGATCAGTTTTTCAAGTTGCGTGGAAGCGACCATACAGGATCCCAATTCAGTTACGGACGAAGGGATTGAAACTGACACAAGTGATACCATATTTCTGAATGCATTATCAGGAATTGAAGTAACGCCCTCGGGCACGACAATATTTGTAAACTCCTCTCCGGCAATCAAGAGATGGGCGGGCCTATATGTGGTAACGACAGATAGTCCCTCCGTAACCGAGGTCGAGAAGAATTTAGTTTGGCATACAGAGAGCCAGTCATTTATCGACGCAACATTCACCCATGAGAGGTTGTCACAGCCGTTGAAGGCGAATGCCCCTATTTCCACGCCAGGATTCTGGATATTAATCCTCGTGATACCCTTGCAATTAAAGAACGCGTACTTATTGATCTGAGAGCAGGAAGAGGTAATATCCAATTCGGCAAGTTCTACTCCGTCAATAAATAAATGACCGTCTTTGCTTGAATAGAATGGCATGCCTCCGTCCCAGAAATTATATTGCCGGGATTGCCCGAAAGGCGTAGTGAATCCATAACTGATACCCGCCCAGCTTTCCAGGCTCGGGATATTAATCCTTGTGAGGGAGGTACAACCATAGAAAGCGCAACCGCCAATGAATCTCAGTCCTTCCGGGAATGATATACTCGCCAGGGACGCCCAGTTCTGGAAACACCTCTCCGGGATTTCGCTCACCGAGGTAAAGTAACGGAATTCGTCAAAAGAGACGCACTGATTGTCAGTAAAAACGCCGGAGATTGAAGTAACCGCCATAGCCTCTCTTACAGATAGTTTTCCGTCCCCATCCTTGTCAAAAGCAGCCACGCATTGCGCTTTCATATTCGCGTCAGCAAAAACGATGATTTCATTCGGGTCCGGGCCCGGATTGTCGAAATCAACACCTTCGTCAAGTACAATCGTATTCGTTATGACAGATTTCTTTATGGAATTGATCTGTAGCGGAAGTTTCACCTGCTTCTCGCCCTTGGTCAGCACTACATCCATCCCTTCAACGAAAGTCTGAGGCATGAAATAAGCCAGATATTCCTTCCCGGGGACAAAGCCCCCTTCCGGAGCGCTGACAGTGACATAATCCAGATCGGGGCCACGCTCAACGGAAAGGTCCTCAAAACAGAGGTGGACCCTTCCGGAAACAGGTTCTCCCTTAAGGGACTTGAATGTCACGGAGTTTATACCGCTGCTTACGAGGCTGAAACGAATCGCCCCGCAGAGATTGCTGAAAGCAAACTGGCGCCCGGATGATACGGCTACGGCCGGCATAGACCTCAAAGTCTCGCCTTCATCAGCAGCAAGTTGCTCCGAGGGAACAGTAAATGAGACGAACCCATCACTGCTACTGTTATCCTTGTCGTAAGGATAAATAGCCCAGAAATGCGCCCGGCCGTCAATCTTAAAATCCATCGGCCCCACACGTTTGAAAAGAGCCGTCTCTCTCAAGCCTTCATCCGTACTACGGTACTCACCTATCGTCGTGGTATTCTGGAAGACACTTATGCTTTCTTCCCCATCCCAAATCCGCGCAATAGTCTGGCCGCCTTCCGTAGTGAAAGGCTCGGCAAAGGAAGCGGAAAACTCAGCATAAAGGTCTTCACCCAGAATAGGATCGCCGAAAACAAGGTCCTTATCGATCTCTTCCAGACTGACTATTACTGAACGTTCGCTGGAGAGAAAATCGTCCAACTGAAGATAGGCTTCCCTGTCGCCCTTTTTTATAACAGCGTAAATACCATAAGGCAATTCTGTCGGCACGAATGCGGCATAGTATTCCACGCCTGGAGTAAAACCGCCGGACGGCGCTTTTATGAAGACGTAATTCTTATTGTCACCTCCGCCGGAAAGAGCCACCTCAGGAACGCCGTCTTCCCCGAATCGCACTTTTATATTGCCGGTCAGACAGCGATTGCCCCAATTGCGAAATACGACGGATTCAATCCCTTCGCTTGCAACGGTAAATCTGATGCCTCCGCAGACATTGTAGAAGTTAAAACTCTCTCCGTCCTCACTATGAGCGACAGCAGGGAAAGAGCGGAGGAAAACTCCCTTCTCATGGGCTTCCTGAATTGACGGGACTGCCATAATAACCGATTCGCCGTTACACTTGTCATCCGGATTATATGGATAGACGGCCCAGTAGTCCCCGTCTGTCGCGTCCAGGATTTCTCCGCTACCAACGCTCTTGAATATAGCCGTCTCCCTTTCACCATTATCTGCCGAGACAAAATCTCCCAGCGACGTACTTCCCCTGAAGACATGGATATGTTCCTCGCCAAGCCACGAACGCCCTATGCCCTGACCGGACCCGGCCTTGGTAGAGAGCCCCTCCGCAAATTTCGCAGTGAATTCCTTATGAATATCACCCTTACCATCCGGTTCTTTCTCTCCGCAGGCCGCCAAAATGACCGCCGCAGAGACCAGTGTTGTTAAAATACGATAGTTCATAAGCTCATTCGTGTGTGTTATTCAATGTCGAAACGATCCGTCAGAAGAGTATCAGGTTCGTCTACAATCATCCCTCCTGTCAAATATCTTATTTCTTTTAACACAGTTGAGGGATACGGTGTAAATAACAAGTTCCCTGGAGTAAAAGATGTCAAAGCATTAGTCCTATATTTAGCAAACAACTCCATATTCACAAAAACAAATACCTCGAAGTAACCATTTATCTGCGTAACGGTCACATCCAAACGGACATCTTGGCCGATATAGTCTGCCACATCAAGATTTAATATCACTTGTGCAACATTACTCTGTGTTGTTTCGTCAAACTGATTCAAATAAACATTAAACATAAATCCATAATGCTGATTTATGAAAAGGCTATAGTCCCCAAAAGGAACAGAGACAAGGCTATGGATGCCCGTTGAAGAGATTGATTTCCCTACGAGTGAGACGGTAATTGTTTCATTATAAACTGGGTTCGGAGAAAGAAGCGTAGCCTGTTCTCCATTTGTACAGGCGTAACCCTCACTGTCGCACGTTATCCCCGTGAGCTCTGACATTTTTTTAAAACCTTTAATAGAATTAAACGTGTAACACAAAACATCAGATAAGGAATCCTTTTTATATGTCAGTTTAAATGGTTCAAACTGAGCAGTGACGTAAGATGTGTCAAGTCTCGCTTTTACTCTGCGGTCAACTATATTTGTACTTGACACATAATTTCCTCTGTAATAACCGATTTTCACGGTTGGGTTTGTAACCATAACATAGAACGCCGAAGACGGGACAACCAAGTTATTGTTAAAGAAGAATAATCTATCTATATTGTCAAAAGTTATATACTGATTGATATAAAAAAGACAATTCTCAACAAAAACAGTTTCGCCTTTAATCACATAGGTTGCGTTGGGAAATGGTTCCGTTAAATAGAACTGGCAATCTATGCATCTGACCACAGTATGGTGTCCCTCGTCTTCCATTGATATACCATGATTAACGAAAACACAGTTATTAATCTGCAAGTCATCAACCCCGGTCATCTCAAGATTACCGCGATAGCCGCATATTTTAGAATCAGCAACACTTATATGCTTGATCCCTATTTCTCCGACAAACGAAAGAACTCCGACAAACCTGCTGTAATGATTGTGGATGATACAGTTGTCAATAATTGTTTCCTCCAAACTCCCCATAGACAAAACTGTCTGTCCTTCAGTCCGTCTTCTGCATGCAAGTTCAATGGCAAAACCATTTGAATGCAAGTCGCAATCTTTAAACACCAACTGACGGGCATCAAAAACGTCGTTATAAAACCAGTAGAACTGCCCTCCGCCATCATACTTCACATTTATAAACTCTGTGCGGACAAACGCCAGCCCCTCGAACATGGCATATCTTGTATGTTCCTGATAAACATTCGCCTCCCCATATCCCGTGTATGGGGAGGTCGCTGCATTATCCTCAATTGTCAGATTCTTAACACAAAAGAACTTACGTCTGTTTGCGTTAAATGATATAAGGGTTCCAGTAGCATAAGACGGCCCCCAGACATTGACATCGGGATCATAGGGGATAACTGTCCCCTTGTCGGAGCCAATATAAAAAATAGCTCCATTACCATTTAGGCATATGGGATGATTCCCCGGAACGACAACTTCAGTCCATTGAATAAAATATTCCGCTCTGGACAAATCTATCGTGTCAAAATATAAAAGATTCTTGAGAATCGGAACAAAGTTTGCGTGACCGGAACTGTTGTAGGAGAAGTATCTATCGTTACAATACCCTTTCCAAGAACCGGTAAAAACGACATCAACGAAAACATTCCCATCCCCAGGTACTTCTATTGAGGATCCGTTACCCTGCAAGGTTCCGTTCATAATCCGACCGCCTTGAAAACGAAGGACAGACCATGCGCCTAAAGCGACAGGGATACACCCTGTCAAGTCTATATCTTCCGTTATGAGATACTCGGAATATGGGGTGTTGACAAAAAAAGCTGAAACTGCTGCTTGACCTGAAATCATAACAAATAATCGTTTAAAATTTAAAAACCATATGTTTTTTAATACATTACATCAACAATAGCCCGTTTCGGAAAGCCTAATATCTTATTTACTATTTCTGTATCCCAAAATAGGAGGAAAATACTTGGCAAATAGCTTGATAATCGGAACAAACATGAGAAGGATTAATATGCTCAAAGCAAGGGTCAGCATGTCATAAACAAAATGATTGCTGATTCGGGGTTTTGTAAAATGTGTTACAAGCAAAACAAACCAGCGTTGAAAACCAAGAATAACAATCATACCTGCATTTAAAACCGGTAATATAACATGTGATTTGGAATATCTTTCCAAATATTTTGAACAGATTGCCAACAATAAAATACCTAAAAGTGCATTAAACAGCATCAATAATATGTAGTTTCCATATTCCAACTTGTAAAAATAAGGAGCACTGTTTATTCCTGACAAGACGTAAAGGGCAACAGTAGCGACAATAAACACAAACAACAGCCACCAGGAAGGCAACTTCATTATTCTGTCCAACATTTTAGTGTTTTGTCTGCGGCAATATGCACCAAGCGTATAAAAAGGCATGCACAGAAATGTACTGGGGGCTGCCCAACAGCAATCAGATGGTTTTATCAACCAAATAATTAATAGTGCGACAACCGACATAACAGCCATTACTTTAAGATTTGTAAAGCGATGAATAATCTTTAGAATTCCTAAAGCATAGACAAACCACAAGGAACCCACCCCCACCGCAACTTGGCTGGGGAAGCGTTGAATGCCTAAAGGTATGGCGGCCAATGATTGTAAGACCCCTGGTAACGACAAAAAACGACTATGGGAGATAACCAAAGATGCTACTAAGTTTGCTATACAAATCAAAACATACGGAACAACAAGAGATTTCCATATTTTATGAAAAAAGACTCTTTTATCCGTGTCCGTATTTGCAAGGTAACCAGAAGCCCAAAAGAAAACCGGCACACTGAAAGCATAGACAAAATCAGAGAAATAATAAGGAAACATATGCCCCCAAATTATGAGCACCATCCCTATTACCTTGAACCAGTCTATCCAGATTTTTCGATTTGTATTTGTCATTATTTAGGACTGTCAGCCTGTCTGGCGATTACTTAACAAGAATAACAAGATTTAAAAAAAAACAAATAGTAATTACACTAGTCGCAATTTAAACATTTTTTAATAAAAAACAAAAAATTAGATCCATGATTATACCAAACAAAACAATCTCTCCTTTATATTTATCTTTTTACAGCTAAAAAATGCTATATTTGCGTTCATAATGAGGCGATGAACCCATGAACGGAAGATTCAGAATATCCAAAGAAGCGCTGTACTTCAAGTTTCCCACCCTGCTGGCGGACATTTGCATCCAGCTGGCTGTACTGTGGGGGATAATGTACGGAACGGATATGATCCGAGAGGGCAATATGCTCATTTACGAGAAATCAGGGACCATTGTGCTGCTCGTCCTGAGCACCGTTCTTTCCGCTTTTATTCTCGGCATCCACCTCAACGAACGCAACCGTTCAGCGGCGATAATCGCCGGCCAGGCCTTCCTGAATGCCGGCCTGACCTGGGCCCTGTTCAACGGACTGATGGCAATCATTTATGAGTTGACTCTCCAAGGCAAGGCTCTTGCGCTCCAACTCGTTTCCGTCGCCATACTGACAGCCGCTCTCCATCTGATTATCAGGGGCTTAATCGGCTTAATTCGAAAGAAAGGAGCCAACCACCATACAGTAATAATGGTCGGAATGGACGAGAACATGCTCGCCATTTACGACTTTATGACTCAAAAAAGGTATAACGACAAGGGATTTAGCGTACTGGGTTTCTTTGCCGATAGGGAGGAAGGTATTCCGGAAGGCAGCCTTCTTCTCGGAAAAGTGGAAGACGCGTTCGCCTATATTGAGGCCCAGCCGCTAGGAAGCTTGAAAGAGGTGTTCTGCTCCCTTAACCCGGCGACTGACTCGGAAACTGTCAACCGCCTGGTGAGCCTTTGCGAGAACAGGATGTCCCGTTTCACTTTCGTCCCTGACATGAAGGGGTATCCGAAACGCAAACTTCACTTTTCCCAGATTGGGAACGTCAGCGTGATAGCTCTTCACGACGAGCCCTTGAACGATCCCCTTGCAAGCCTGGTGAAGCGTTTAACGGATATACTTCTTTCCGGTTTGTTCCTTTGCACTCTTTATCCATTCATCTGGCTTTTCTGCGCAATAGGGATCAAACTCTCATCTCCCGGTCCGGTGTATTTCCGCCAGAAGCGCACCGGATACGAAGGGAAGGAATTCTACTGCCTTAAGTTCCGCTCCATGCATCAGAGCACCGATGCAGACACGAAACAGGCCGTCAAGGGTGACTGCCGCGTCTTCCCGTTCGGGGAATTCCTGCGCAAGACATCAATTGACGAACTGCCGCAGTTCATCAATGTCTTCAAGGGCGACATGTCCATCATCGGTCCCCGTCCGCACATGCTTCATCATACCGATATTTATTCCGAGCTTATCGGTGATTACATGGTCCGGCATTATGCCAAACCCGGCATAACCGGCTGGGCTCAGGTCAACGGAAGCCGCGGCGAAACCAAAGAAGTTTCCGAGATGAAGAAACGTGTCGACCTGGACATCTGGTACATTGAGAACTGGAGTATAAGTCTGGATATCAGCATCTTCTTCATGACCATATGGCAACTCCTCAAGGGAGGCGGAGAGAAAGCCTATTGATAATGAGAATCAAGCAGTTACGACTTCTTAAAAACAAAGAAGCCCTCAGGAATATCCCTGAAGGCAAATGCTTGATCCAGACAATCAATGCTCATTCTTTCGTCGTAGCCGCTTCAGACGCCGCTTTCGAGGAAGCCTTGCTGGGATCGGACGTCTTGATTCCCGACGGGATCGGGATAGTCAAAGCATGCAAATGGGTAAAAGCGCCGGATGCTCCATCCGAGAGAGTTGCCGGTGCAGATCTATTTGCCTTCGAGATGGAAAAACTGGAAAAGCGCGGAGGCAAATGTTTTTTCCTTGGCAGTTCGCCTGCTGTTCTGGCCGCCATCACTCAAAAAGCGGCCGTTGACTATCCGCATATTCTGACGGAAAGTTATTCTCCGCCATACAAGAGTGAATTCTCTGACGAGGAGTCAAAGGCAATGATTGACGCCGTCAATGCCTCCGCTCCAGACCTCCTATGGGTAGGAATGACCGCTCCTAAACAAGAAAAATGGCTCCACGCTAACTGGAGCCAATTGGATATCCACTGCCATGCCGGAGCAATAGGAGCCGTGTTTGATTTCTATGCCGGAACCGTCAAGCGCGCGCCGGATTGGTGGATAAGGCACAATCTGGAGTGGCTGTACCGGCTTCTTAGCGAGCCGGGAAGAATGTGGCGCCGTTATCTAGTCAACGGGCCGAAATTCATCTGGATGGTAATTCGTGAAAAATTGCATCCAGACACTCCCTGAAACTAATAGGGCAAAGTGATTCACGAAGGACGATTTCATCCCTGTACTCAGTCCTGTCTATAAGTTTTCCAAGCGCATCGGTCAATGCTGCCCCGTCCATAGGGTCAAAAACGCAGCCGTTTTCAGCATTTACCAAGGCCCTGGCACCGCAATGCGAGGACACCGCGACAGGACATCCGGCTATCAATGCCTCCCCAACTACGGAGCCGAAGGCCTCCTGGGTACTGGGAAGACAGAAAACGTCCGCAAGTTGGTAGTAGCCCATCAACTCCTCCCCGAAACACTCTCCGGCGAAGAAAGCGCCAAGAGAGAGGGATTCATTAAGTTTCTGCAGTTCAGGCAGTTTTTCTCCTCCGCCCACGATAACGAGCAGAGCCCTGTCTTTCAGTGGCAGACAGGAGCGCATAAGCGTAGGAATATTCTTCAGGCCGACTGCCCGTCCGACAAAAAGTATCACTTTCCTGCCTCCGGTCCCGATGCGCTCACGCAACTCACTTACCCGTCCGGAAGCCGCGGCAAGACGGGAGCGGAAGATTTCTTCATCCGGGATGATAGGAAGAATCTGCCCTTTTCCGAAATGCTCGCGGTACCACTGCGCCGTCTCCCCGCTGTTCAGTATGATATCGTCAAGGAAACGAGGCAGGAACTTTCGGGCCGCGCGGTGAGTCCATTTGAAATCATTCCCCTCAATCATGTTCACGCTATCGTCACACATCGATACCAGCCTGAAGCCGTATTTCCTGCGGAGCTGAAGAAGTTGGATGGCGATCAGTGAAAACTCCTGTACAATCACAATGCGGGGATGCTCCACCGAAACGAGTTCCTCAAGATGCTTTGCGTAATACTTGCCAAGAATTGATCCTACATCCAGAGCGTTGTTGGTGAAATGGTACTCCTTCGCCCAGGCCAGGGCGTCGCGTGTCGCGATCTCGGGATAATAATGGAAAATCTTGAATCCATAATCCCGGGAAAGAGACTCGCAGAGGTCCTGACGGGCCGATGCCAGATATGTGGATATGAAAAGATTACTCATTTCAGGCTATCCAAATGAATACTTTTACCTTCTTCGTCGAAACGGTCGCGAATCTTTACAGCGGGATTTCCTCCCCATATTTCGCAGGGCGGGACATCCTTGGTCAGGACAGAGCCCGCAGCAATGATGGACCCTTTCCCGATATGAACACCTGACATAATCACCGCGTGGCTTCCAATCCAGACGTCATCATCGACAAGAGTGAGTCCTCCGTCTCCCCTCTTACCTTCCCACATAGTCTTCCCGGGCTCGTCAAAGCAATGGTCACGCCTCCCGACAAAGGAGACAAAACTGGCGACGAGGATATTATTGCCGAAATGGACATCAGACTCAATGTCGGCATAGCGTCCAAGTTGGACGTTGTCGCCAATTACGACATCCATGTTCTTTGCGATAAAAACGCCCTTCATCACGCGGACAAAGCCCTTATAGCGAACCCAGGGGAAGGAAACATGAAATTTCCACCAGGTCCTGAAGTAGTTCAGAATGTAGCGGATGGCAAAGGCAGTCTTTCCCTCACCCCTTTTTGTGTTTACGTACTGCATATCACTGATCTATATTAAGATAGGCACTCAGATACTGTTCGAAAGACAGGCGCATCAAACTCTTGCGTGAGCCTCCAGAGGCCAGGTGGAAACGCTCTGAAGCACTCTTGATCGCCCGGGCAAAATCTTCCGGATCTTCCGGATTGAAAACGATGCCGTTCTCCTCGTCCAGAAAGTCAAGGGCGCCAATCCTGTCACTGGCCACAACCGGACATCCATAGACAAGGGCCTCATTTACAACCGCGCCGAAAGGCTCCATCCGGCTTGGCAGTATAAAGAAGTCAGCCATGTCGTACCATGCATAAAGCCTGGCACCGAAAAGAAAACCGGTGAATACCACCCTATCCTTAATGCCAAGCGCTTCGGCCTGATTTTCAAGGGCTTCCCTGCACTCTCCCTCACCGACAAGCACCAACTTTCCGGGCAGATTCGCCCCGGCGAAGGCAGCCAGCAGAAGGTCAAGGCCTTTTACGTGGACAAGCCTTCCTATATATAATATGATTCTCTCGTCCTCCGCTATACCATAGCGTTCCTTTAAATCCGGAATCACAGACGGGAATTCCTCCCGGTAGCGAAGCAGAGTTTCCGGCTTCTGGATATTTGGACAGACAAAACTTCGCAGTGATGGGTAGCGCTCCTTATAATACGCGCGGACTGCCTCACTGTAGAAAATAGCGCCGTCCACTTTCCTGAACACTTTATTCCTGACCATCCTGACAAGGCCGCGGCTTTCTTTTGCCATCTCAAGGTTGTCGGAGGTCGTAAGATACACACGGTAGCCGTAGTTTTTACGCCTGTGCAGTAGTTCAACGGTCACGGGAGAGAACTCATGGACAAAAACCACATCAGGACGATACTTTCCAAGAAGACGTCCTATCCCCTTGCGGAAGGGATGGCCGAAGATCTTTACTCCGCCATCTAGGATTTCCACTCCGACGCCGTCAAGGCGCCCGAGGAGGTCCTCCCGGTCATAGGTGAAGCCGTTGCGGTCTATGTCGAAGAACACGACCGTCAAGTCGTAGTGGGCGGCAATCCCGTTGAAAACGTCAATCTTCCAGGGAGGAAGATACTGGAAAAAATACAAAGCCTTCTTCATAGTCGTCCTCCTCGTCTTTTCCATTTCTCGAGCACTTCCGCTCTGTCATATCCCTCCTCCAAAAAGACATTGTCCCTGATCTCGCTGTCCGGCTCATCCTTCCGCACATACAGCCGGCATTTGGCATCTACGATGTTGGAGACAACCCTGTTATGATGATTTGCCTTTGTAGCATAGCTCCCGGGCATCTTTTTCACCTTTTCATATTTTCTGAGGTCTATCGGGTATCCGTTCTCTATGTTGAGTATGAGATTGTTCATCAGACATACATTGTTCACCCCGTCGTCACAGAGAATTCCCCTGTTTCCGTGGTGTCCGCCAATGTCGTGGACATAATTGTCGCAGACCACGAGATTCTTGTTCTGGGTATAGACATATATTGCCCCTCCGTCTATTATGGATCGCATCGGGTGGATCCGGAAAGAGGGCGAATGGCAGATTTCATTATTCCGGACATATCCGGAAGTCATATCGCCGCTGTCGTAAGTATAGTGGGTTCCAACAGATATGGCCGAATAGGTAAAATCCTCGAAATAATTCCCTTCTATAAGCATATCTTCAGCCATACAGAGGACTGTCGGATCATTGGAGAATGAAAGGCCATTGTCGCGAAAATCATTGTCACGGACAATTATATTCGAGCACTTGTAGTCAGCGAAAAACACCCGGCAGTAATTCAGCGTGGCTTCGCAGCCGGAAAAGGAGAAATTGTCGGTGTCGTACAGGGTAAGCGCGTCTCCTTTGATTCCACGGAAACGGCAGTGGGAAACTATGATTGAATCAGCCTCCGTTCCGAAAAAGAACAACATAGACTCGCTCCCCTCGTTTGCCCTGTTCCCGTCGAAATTACAGTTTCGGATACTCACACTTCCAAGTTTGCTATCCCGTATTCGCATAAAACAAGACGCGTCTGAGCGGTATAGGCTATCCTCAGAGTGAAGATGTCCTCCCTTTATGCACGTGGAGCCGTCCGGACGGTTAAGCAGCTGATAACGCGGCAGGCAGCGGCCGAAACGAAGCTCTGTGTACCACTTTGTCGGAGACGCTTCTGTTTCGTGGTAATAAATCCAGCCACGCTTTATCTTGTCCACTTTGAAGACTATTCCCTTATACCACTGAGTAATAATGACATATACATCCTTTGCTTCTTCTTCTGAGAGATCCTTTTCCCTCGTCGGAATGCGGAAAGAAGTACGGGCGAAATTAGTCGGGATCGGATAGAAACGGCAAAGTCCGACCGGTCCTCGCATATCTGTCGGCATCCCCGTGGAGAGATCCGTCCAGCCTGAACTGAAACTGTACTCCCCTGCCTCCGAGCCCGGGGGACAAAGTTTGCCCTCTCCGATAAAAGACGCCCCGTTGCCGTCAAATGAAATCTTTACTCCGGGTGCATCAACACTGATGATGGATATACAGTTATCCGGGAAATAATATGTTCCCGGTTCAAAACTGACGTTGATATCCTTTTCTCCGGCATCGACCTGACGAAGTATTTCCGTCCCAAGAGAAGTCATTTGCTCTGTCCGGCTCAACTTGATGGAGCCGGCATCGAGCATCCACGGGCAGCAGAGCAAAAGCACGAGAAGCAAAAATTTCCCGAGAAAAGAACTGTCACGCATCTTTTTAACGAAGAAGAACAGCGGGAAAGAAAAGTTCAACAACTTCACCAGATATTTTCTTTTACCATTCAAGGACGAATCATCCAGCGGCAGAAGCGTATCAAGGCCAATGTCCTGCTGCAGGCATCTGCGAAGATAGCCGCTTTGATTGGCTGCGTGGCACATCCCCATTATCATTCTCAGACAGACCTCAGAGCGAAGTTCCTGCCTGTCCAGAACGCTTGACGCGCATTTCAATGTCTTCCCCCAAGTCACGAAAAAGTCTTTACCGACACGTTTGGATGCGCTACCCTCACGCTCTACTACCTTGTAAAAAAGCAAATCAAGAAATTCGAGTCTGGCTCCGGCATTCAAACATTCTGAGAAGAACAGGAAATCCTCAGACATAGAAAGCCCTTCCCGGAAACGCAGAGATTTCTCTTCAAGAAAAACCCGCCTGAAGGCGCATCCGCACACACTGCCCCTCAGATATGTCTGTTCATTCTCCTTCCACGGATAACGCTCTTCATTTCCGCAAAAACTCCTCATTACAATGATATCAGACTGAGGGGATTCCATTTCAGACAGTCGCCTCAATGCTCCGTCTTCCAGATAATCATCTGCATCAACGAACACCAGCCATTCTCCCAGCGCCGCGGCGATCCCGGCATTTCTCGCGGCACTTACACCGGCATTGGGCTGAGAAATCAGACGTAATGCTCTCTCTTCACTCATTCTGGAGCGGACAAGTCCGGCCGTTCCGTCTATGGATCCGTCATCCACAACAATAACTTCAGCTCCCGCATCAAGGACAGAATCCAGACAGCGGGAGAGAAACGGCTCAGCGTTGAACGCAGGAATGACTACTGATATCTTCAAATAAAATGCAGAATAATCCTATGGAAAAAAGAGGCAAGGCGGCAGGAAATAAGACTGTAAGCGCGATACTCTCTATAATAATACACCAGACTGCGCATTTGCAGCAAGGACTGTTCCCTCTTACCATAAAAAGCATTTACAGTAGCACCTTTCTCGTGGAATATGCTAACTGATGGGTCGAAGCGGAAGCACTTGCCTATTTTACGCATCCTGTCGGAAAGGATGTTTTCTTCCGCATAGAGGAAAGTATTCTCATCGAACATTCCGGCCTTAAAGAATGATTCAGCGTCTGCAAGCAAGAATGCGGCAGAAATAAAATCGTAAACTCCCTCGGGAGCGGAATCACCTTCATATATGTGGAAAATTTTCCTTTTTCTGCGACGGCTCAGAAAAGGGGTGGACAAATACATCCAAACAAAGCGCTTCCACATCCCCATATAATGTGCCGGCCCTTGCCGATGTCCGTCAGGACCAAGGATTTCCGGTCCGACCGCACCGGCTTCTGGATGCCGAGTCAAAGTCGCGTCCAGGACAGCGATAACATTCGGGGAGACAATATGCAAATCATTGTTACAGAAAAGGATGCGGGTCGGCGCACAGTTATCACGCAGATAGCGGGCTCCCTCATTGCAGGCGTAGGCAAAACCTTTGTTTTCAACGTGCAGCAGATCGGCTCCTTCGATCTCACTCAGCGTTCCCCAGACATCTACGACAACGGTCCTGTGAGGAAGGCCTATCATCGGAAGTTCCTCACGGACAAATCGTTTCGTTCTTTCGTCGCTTTTATAGCTGACTATTACAATTCCTATCATCACCATCAACCTAATGAGCGCTTATAGAACAAACCACGGAATGCACCTCGAATCATAGCTGCGCCATAAGCGAAGGAACCATCCCTCTTGGCGTGGAACAATGCCGAGCGCCAGATGTCAGCGGCGGCTATGATATGGTGAAGAAATACTCTCGCCACCCTCAAGGCGGATTCGTACTTACTGGCAAGATAAACTGCATTTCGCCCTATATAAAAGGCAGCCATAGAATTTGCGTGCCGTCCGGCAGAAAGCTCTTTGAACTGATGCTGATGCCAGGCAAGGACAAAAGATGTAGCTGCCATTTTCAAGCCCTGAGAGGCGACCCTGATTCCCATATCAATCTCGTCCGCATACATATAGATTGCCTCGTCTTGAAAACCGAGACTTTCATAGTAAGAACGTTTTGCCAGGAAAATGCCGCCGGGCAAGCCGCTTACCATCCTGATTTCGCGGGGCAGGGAATCAAGTTTTTTTCCGGAATCCAACTGGATATACCTGTAGTTCTTCCGATTAATCTCGCAGCCGAAACAGACCACTTTGTCAGAATCCTTCTCAAGCAAGACCGGAGATACGGCAAATAAGTCCTCCCTGGAATAAAGGGTTTCCCAAAGCAGCGGGATTCCACCTGGTTCTATACGGATATCGTTGACAATCTGTCCGATTGCATCTATTTCGGAATCCTTCAGTATTTCACGGAGAGCGAGATTGTAAGAGTACATCATATTGGGAGACGGACTCTCCAGAATCAACGAATCGGGGAAAGACTCGCGAAGCGTCGGCGTATCCTTGGGGTCGCCATTGTTCATTATCACGTGCAGGGCTATACCATCCCGGTACTCCGCATAATACTTCTTCCAGGTCTCCAGACGGAAACTCTCATTACAAAACAAAGTAATGGTTGCTATCTTCATAGACTTATCTTGTAAGCGAACGGAATCTGCGCATCGCTTTCTGGGCTACCTCTGCGTCGTGAATCCTCTTGCGGTAATCATAGACCGGATCAATCGAGTACAGATACCAGTAAATGCAGAGCCAGAGTGAATAAGGGAAATCACGGAAATAAGCGATTGTCAGACTGCATAAAAAGATATTCAAGGCATGAGCCCTGACTTCGAATGAACGCAGGGAGGACAGACCCTTGAAACAAACGACCAAGATGGTAATAACCGGAATCAGGCCGAACTGATGCCAGAATCCAATCAGACCAAGGTCGGAATTGAATATTCCTTCTTCGCGAAGCTGCTCCATAATAGGATGCACTTTCCCGGAGATGAAACCATTCCCCCAGAAATATGACATTGTCCCGTTGTCCCCTGACGTAAAATAGATAAAGGCCTTGACCCTGTTATAATCTTCATCGGTAAGTTCATCTATTGTTTCGGTTATCAATAGATCAATGTATTTCCATGTGAAAAATACACCAAGGCAAAGAGCCACGACGAGTAGCGTTCCAATAGTCAGCCTTTGTTTGTGAGAGCGTCCTACCATCGCCGAAAACACTCCTATCACAAAAGCGGAAAAAAGGACAGTACGGTTCTGTACAAAGAAAATAATCGCCAATATCGAGAACAGTATTGCCAGTGATTTGAATGTAATCTTTTCTTTCCTAATATCATCAAGAGCGAAAATATACGCAATCATCAGGAAATGAAAACCGGGAACAACATGGATGAACTCTCCTTCTGCAATAAATGGCATAGTGGTATCCGGATCGAAATAAACGAAGGAGGTATCAATGAAACTGCAATAAACAACACAGATGATATATAAAAAAGTAAAGAAATACGAAGCCTTTTTGAATTCATAGCGTGTAGGCTGCACCGACAGGAAGAGGAAAAATGCGAAATATCCCAGGAAATGACGGTAGGCCGTAAGAGAGTTATACAGATGCTGTCCATAATACAGATATGCAGGGATAAACGAAATCAACACTCCTGCAAGCAGCCACCACATTGGCTTAAGTTTTCCGGCAATTCCGGACTTGAATGTGAAGCCCATGTTCCTTATGAATACATAGACCAGCAAAAGCAGGTTGGTCACCACATTCATATTGTTTCTTACCAGAGGCTGGAAAAACTTTATGTCCATGAATCCGCACGAAACTATCATCAACAGCAGTATTTCAATGCTGAGGTGCATGCGATAGCGTTTATTAAATACGGTCAGGTTCATGGACTATGAACGGGGACGCCGGATAAGGTTCAAAGCTTGGCTTGAAATGAAAGAATCTTTAAGGATGACAAAATGGCAGAACAAGAACCATAAGCCACAAAGCACGAGCGAGAAAACAATCTTCATCCATATTTGCCCGAAGATGTATGTAACAAAGAGGCAGATCGCCAGATAAGGAATGGAAAGAAGAAGGCTTCTGCCCAGTATTTTCACTGGGAAACGGAACAGTCCCTTGGAGAGAGCATACACTAATCCGAAGATATTGCCTAACAACTCTGACAGCAACAGTGTAATGGCCGTTCCAACAGCACCATAAGGACGAATCAGCAAATAAGAGAGAATCACACCACAGACAGCGCCTATTATGGAACCGACCAGAACCACCCAGTCTTTTTTCATCGGGAAAAGGACCTGCATAACCCATATTTGAGCCATAGCACAGATAAAGAGCACCGGCATTACAATCTGCATCGGGACAACGGCAATGCCGAATCCGGGACCGGACATTATACTGATTATCTCGGGGGCGAAAACGTCACAGAAGATGACGATTGGAATGGCAGTGGAAAAAATCAACTCAAAAGACTGGGCTATTTTATTGTTGAACTCTTCTTTGTTGTCATTTGCAAGGAGCGAACTGATCCGCGGAAACATCACTGCGGTAAAAGCAGTGAACGCTCCCAGAATCAGATACATCAGTTTCTTAGCCGCCTGAAATGCGCCTACCTGAGAGTCATCAGCTACGAAACCCAGATACATTGAAGTGAAATAGGTGTACATAGACACCATTATTCCGTAGGCACCGATCAGAAGCATAGGCCTGATGTATTCCTTTATATGGATATTATGGAACGAGAAAGTCGCAAAATTCCGTGAGTAAAGGAGATTGACAGCGGTATTTGCAAACAGCATCAAGGCAGTCAAAGCGAAATAAAGCACAATGTCATCCTGAGTCTTTACGAAAACAAAAACGGCAGATGCGTATATCAGCTTTATCAAAAGAGCACGAATAGTGATGTATTTGAAATTCTCTATTCCCTGGTAGAACCACTCTATGGCAAATGACATTGAAAAGAGCGTGACAGTACCGATAAGGAAAAGCTCACGATTCTGAAGGAAACGAGGAAGAAAACAGCAACAAAGAAGATATCCGGTCATAACTATGCCCGTGGTAATCATCAGCATTGTCATCAGAGATGAGAATACCTCTGAGCGTTTTTCTCTATTCTCGCCACAGGCTGCAATCTCCCGCACTCCGATTGTGGTTATGCCCAGGACGGCGAAACTCATAAAATAGTGCACACAGTCCGAAACAAAGCCGGTCTGTCCCAGTCCATCCACCCCGAGTACCCTGGCCACATAGGGGAATAGAATGAGATTTATGGCGTATGACGAAATCGTCAACGCTGCGTTGTAAAAATAATTGACAGTCAGTCTGGACATTATACAATTCTTTTATTCCCCCGCCGGTTTTCGTCAAAGCGGGGGGATAAAGCCGGTCCGGCGTTTCCTGTCCAGGAACAGCCCTTGGAACGGCTATATCTCTTCGGCAACTACCGTCATCAGAGGACGGAGGAGCCTTATGCTTTCTTTGTCCAGTTCCTTGGCCGAATACTGGCGATCAAGCACCTTGAAACGGTGACAGTCGGAACCGACAATGCTGTACATACCTTTCTTGAGCAATGCTTTGGAGCGCTCAAGGGCAGAACTTCCATAAAAACCGACAATCGAAGGAAGGTTAAGCTGCAGTTTGCAACCCATCTGGGAAAGCCTGTCATAATCCGACATAGACATATAACGGTATCTTTCGGGATGGGCTATCAGCGGACGGAATCCCTTGCACATCATAGACTCGAGTATATCCCAAAGGCCGATGGGAGGGGCTACAGTGGAGGTTTCCACAAGCACGAGAGAACCTCCGTGGTGAAGCAAATCCCCCTGATCAAGCCTTTTTGCAAAAAGGTTGTCCAGCATATACTCGGCGGCCAGATGAGTTTTGAGGCCACCTTTGTAACGGGACAACAGTTCTGCATACCTTGCCTTCAATTCCTCGGTAGTATTCGGGACATCTTCCATAACGTGAGGAGTGAACCAGACCTCACTGAGGCCCAGTTCCTCCATCCACGTCAAGATTGCGGAAGACTCTTCCCAAGTCTTTACCCCGTCGTCCAAGCCATACAGAATATGACTGTGGTTGTCAATTGCGCCTGAAAGCAGGCCGGATTCACAGAGCGATGAACGACGCTTGAAAAGGCCGAACATTATTCGTCGTCCTCGTTGCCGTAGCCATAGCCGTAACCATAGCCGTAGCCATAGCCGTAACCGCTCTTCTTGCGGGCGTAAGTATCAACGCCGTTGAGAATGATAGCCATACGGTTGTAGCGGCCTTCGGCGTACATCTGGTCGACAGCGGGCAGCGCGCGTTTGTCGAAGAGGCCGGCACGGATGATGAAGATCGTGATGTCCGCCTTCGCGGCGATGATCGACGTATCCGCAACCAGATCGACAGGCGGGCAGTCCATAAAGACATAGTCATATTGGCCCTTGAGCTCGTCAAGCAGACGGTCGAAACGCTCGGAGACAAGGAGTTCGGCAGGGTTTGCAGGAATGGAACCGACAGTCATCAGGTCGAGATTGTCAGTCACCTTCTGGATATGTTCGAAGACATTGTCATATTTGCCGTTGAGGAAGGCCGATACACCGGTGGAGTTCTTGCCGAGAGCCTTGGACAAGGTGGCCTTGCGGAGGTCGAGGTCAAGGATTATCACCTTGGATCCCTTGAGGGCCATAGAAGCGGCCAGGTTCAGGAGGGTGAAGGTCTTACCGGCGTTAGGATTGAACGAAGTGACCATCACGTTATGGGCTTCGCCAACAGAGTGGGCCATCAGGTCGAGGTTGGTTCTCAGTACACGGAAAGCCTCGTTCATCATATCACGGTGGCCGGGTTCGACCACGATGCGGGTATTGTTGTTGTCAAACAGATTGACCCGCATACGATGCCAGTAACCGCCCTTGAGTCCCATCTGGGGAATCTCTGCAAGGAAAGGAATATTGAGCTTGCCGAGGTCGTTGCGGCCCTTGACAGTCGTATCGAGCACCTTCAGCACATAGAATACGGCGAAAGGAAGACCGAAGCCGAGCACCAGGGCGACGAGAAGAATCATCATCTTGTTCGGGGCAATCGGGGAACTGCCGCCGTTGGGTTTCATAATGAGGCGGGTGTTACCGACGGTAAGGAGGCTCTGAAGTTCATTCTCCTCACGCTTCTGCAGGAGGAAGATGTAGAGTTGCTCCTTGACCTTCTGCTGACGCTCGATAGAAAGCAGTTCAAGCTCCTGGCCGGAAGTGTTGGACACACGTGAAAGGATAGCCTTCTCTTTGTCCTCGATCTTGTTGACCTCGAGCTGAAGGGTTGAAATAAGGTTGTCGATGGAACGGTTGATCGCCAGACGCAGCCTGTCCAGAGTGTTGTTAAGATCCTGGACCAAAGGGTTGTTCTCACTGGAAAGAGCCAGGGCGCGGTCGCGCTCCAACAGGGCCTTGTTGTATTCTGCAATCTGAGGCTCCACATTGCCGCCTTCAAGGCCGGAATTGGCCGGCATAAGGTCGTTGGCGTGCTTGGGATCATTGATGAACTCCTTGATCATCCTCGCTATAGCGAGCTGGTTGGAGGTCGCGAAAGCCTGGGCCGAATAAGTTGAAGACTGCTGCATCAGACCGGTACCGGTAAGCTGGATATTGGCAATCTGGTGACTCTGCTTATAAGACTTCAGGTCATTTTCGATACCGCCGAGTTCCCTCTCGATAACGCCCAGACGGTCATTGATAAAGACCGAAGTATTGCGTACCGAACGGTTGCGGTTCTCCACCCATTCCTCATTGTAAACGTCCAGAAGGGCGGAAAGCACGCTTTCAGCACGGTTCGGGAACACATCTGACATTGTAAGTACCAGGACCGAAGACTGCTTGCTGGAAATAGCGACGCTCAGGCGGCCGCAATATGACTTTGCACGGATAGCGGCACGCACCCAGCTGACAGTTATATCTTTGTTCCAATTGGCAAGAGCGGGAGTCGGCAGGAGACGTAAGGAGCCAATCGGAGTCGAAAGGCTGTCTCCAAGATGACCCGTCACTTTCGGGGCGTCAAGTTCCTTTCCGGCAACCATAAAGTCCTTTAGCACCACCGTGGAATCCCCGGTACGTGAGAGAACGAAGGAGAATGAAGATGTTCCTCCTTCCCCAAGGCGCACCATCTCGACAGGCGTATTCTTGTAGAGTTCACGGGTACGCATAAACTGGTTCTCGACATAGGAGGTTTCAAGTCCGAGACGGGAGACGACTCTCTCCATCAGGTCGGGAGAAGCGAATGCTTCCATCTCGTTGTCCACATTGGTACCGGACTGGAAACGGTAACGGCTGCTTGCGAAAGCAGTGAGGTCGCGCATCATCGAGTTCTGCGTATCCTCGTCCACGATCACCTTAAGCACCCGGCTGTAGGTCTTAGGCGTCTTGTAAAGGTGGAAGACGGCGAGAAAGAGGAAAAGCAGAATTGAAAAAACATACCACCACTTATGGTCCCAGATAAGGGTCCACAGGTCGGCAAGCTGGATATTCTGCTCCTCGTCGGACTGTCCCTGCTGAAGAGAAACCGGATTTTGATTAAGTTCTGACATATCTTATCACAAATTATTTACCATAACGGATCAGCGTGGCGACAAGGTTGGTGACGCTGATGGCAATCGAGCCCAGGGACACCCAGAAGGCGCCGGACTTGAAATAGTTCTCATTGATGGTGGACTGGCCGGCACGCACATTGTTCGGCGTCACATAGACCACGTCATTCTGCTGAAGGTAATAAGCAGGAGAAGTGAAAATCTCGCTATCCCTGAGGTCCAGGACATAAATCTGGCGTTCTCCGTTCTGTTCCCTCACGACTCGGACATTGTCACGGCAGCCGTAGATGGTGAGGTCACGTGCGAGCGCAAGGGCCTGGAAGACAGTGATTTTATCACCGGTAATCGTGTATGTGCCCGGGGAAACGACTTCACCGAGGACGGAAATACGGAAATTCATAAATTCCACGGTAACGCGGGCGTCGCGAAGCATACCGGTGCTGGCGAGTTCTTCCTCGATTTTATTCTGAAGGTCCCAGCGGTTCATTCCGGCAACCAGGATCTTTCCGAGGGCCGGGAAATTGATATAACCATCATTATCCACGACATAGCCGGTAAGACGCTGCTGGCCGGCACTTGCGGCTATTTCCGAACCGGTGAAATACTGGCTGATGGAATTATTGAACTGAGCTGCCAGCTTCGGGTCACGGCTCGCGACTATGATCGACAGCTGATCCTGAGGCTGGATGATGATACCCTTGTTGATAGCCATATTCATAGTCGTATCCTGGGTGACATCCTGCATATAATTAATCTTCTTATACGTGCTGGGATTACAGGAAACCATCGTGGCCAGCGCCAGGGCAGCAATGACAAAACAAAATCTATTCTTCATAACAAAATAATTATCTGACACGTTGTGTACATAACGCGCACGCAATAGTGTGCAAAATTACTGATAAATTCGTATCTTTGCAAGCAAATGGACAAAAAAAGACCACCCATATTCCTCTACACCGACGGCGCTGCCAGCGGGAACCCCGGTCCGGGAGGCTTCGGAGCCATCCTGCAGTGCGCCGGCGCCGAAAAAGTCATATCCGGAGGATTCCGCCTCACCACCAACAACAGGATGGAGCTTCTGGCCGTGATAGTCGGGCTGGAAGCCATCA
>JAEEGL017202474.1_pt1 | contig 23383 bp, 18 predicted proteins | sample 9134231 | NCBI WGS metagenome assembly JAEEGL01 (sample SAMN16246548, study PRJNA631951) | gut metagenome | biome: gut microbiome; feature: rumen; material: fiber-attached | host: Bos | place: Iran: Karaj | collected 2018-10
GTGAGGTAGTTCAGCTTATCCAAAGCGTCCGACGCATTGGAAACGATTTCGCGAAGGAAAATATCCTTGTTTGAGTACATTGAGTGAATAATAAGTTTGAGAAGCTGGTTTACTTCTGTCTGAAACTGATATTGTGCCATTATCCGTGACTCCTATTTTCTATAATTTATACTAATTAAAATAACGAAAAATAATTCAAATCGGCAAGAAAAAAAATTCAGTTGTCCGCAGCCCTTTTGTTTTTTTTGAATAGACATGTTCGGAAACATCAGTTTTCCGAACATGAACCTTAAAAATCATGCAAGTTTTGCAAGGCTTTAGCCTGAAAAACTTGACGACTTGTGAGGAAACCTACAGGGTTTCCGAACAGGTCTATTCTTTTTGCAAAAATCTGTGGATTTTTTCGGAAACGCCCGATATAATAAGAAAAGAAGCACAGCCAAAGCTACGGTTGGTCTTCGTACTTAATTTGCTTGCCCTTATAGGCATCGCCGCTTAGTGTATCAGACTAGGCGGCTATTTTTTTGCTCTCCGCTTATTGTGCGAATATAACAAAAAATTATCGCAAAATCCCCAATGTTTACTGTCAAAATTGCAAATTCTTTAACCCTTTATAGGTATGGAAAACATTGAAAACAAAAAGGTATTATCACTAGAAGAAAAGTGGGAGAGCCTCACTTTCGCAAACAACTTCCTTTTCTGCAAGATACTGGAAAGTGAGCCAGAAATTTGCAGACGGATTCTTGAACTGCTACTCCACATCAAAATCGAGCGGTTGGAAGAACCTCAGGCGGAGCGAATGTTGCAAGAAGGGCTTGATTCAAAGAGCGTGCGCTTCGATGTGTATGTGAAAGATTCAAACCGAGTTTTTGACATCGAAATCCAGACTGCGACTAAGTACAACCTGCAGAAACGGTCTAGGTACTACCAAAGCATGATAGACATGGATTGCTTGACACACGGTGAGGATTACGAGCATCTTAAGGACTCGTATATTATCTTCATTTGCCTTGAAGACATATTCGACAAGAAACTTCCTGCATATTTCTTTGAAAACATATGCGTTCAGGACGGAAAAACGCGTTTGAAAGACGGAGCGTACAAAGTATTCTTTAACGCCTCAGAATATGATAAAATTGAGAGCAAAGAAGAAAAGGCGTTTTTCAAGTTCCTTTTGGGGGACAGTGCCGATGACGAGTTTACGCGGACAATCGCGGAGAAAGTGAATCGAGCCAAGAAGAGTGCTGCATTTAGGAGGCAATACATGACATGGGAACAGGAAATGAAGCATCTGAGTCGAGTGGCATTTGAGGAGGGCAAAGCTGAGGGGCTGAGTGAGGGCGCACGACAGAAAGCTGTTGAGAATGCAAAAAATATGCTGAACGACGGTGTGCAGGTTGAGCAAATCGCAAAATGGACAGGTCTTTCTGTAGATGAAATTATGGAGCTGTCTAATATTTATATTTCAGCCGAAAAGTTGTAGGGAAAGAGCACTTTGGAGCTTCGCTCCAAAGTGGCGGGTTGCTTTTCGGAAAAATTCTGAGCAAGCAATGAGTCACTGATTTGGGCTGAGTCGGGGGCTGCATTCAGCTTTGTTCAGAACTCGCCCCGACTCAGCCCAAACAAGCCCTAGAATCTCTCCTTAGGAAAAATTCTGCGCAACAAACCCGACTTCCCCCGAGCAAGCACTAAGTCCCTACATATTTTCAGGACCGAATCCATCCACAAGCAAATCTTTGAGCGACTTAGACACAAAATCTCCGCCGCTTCCTGCGCACAACACTGTCAAGTTCGGGTTGAATTCGTACATGAACTGGCGGCACATTCCGCAAGGCGTACAGACAGTCTCCGATGAGCCTGAAATCGCAATCTTGGAGAATTTTCTGTGCCCGCCAGCGACAGCCGCCGCCATTGCGTTCCGCTCCGCACAGATTCCGCACGGATATGAAGCATTCTCAACATTGCAGCCCGTGTAAACTGTGCCGTCATCGCACAAAAGAGCCGCCCCCACCCTGTACTTAGAGTACGGACTATACGAATTTTCACGAGCGTCCAATGCTTTTTTTACCAACAATTCATCCGTTATTTTCTCCATACGGCTCCCCCTAACATAAAATCATTCATTACATTATACTTCTCAATTATGGAAAACACAAAATTCAGAATTGAACATGACTCGATGGGCGAAGTAAAAGTTCCGTCGGATAAATATTGGGCAGCGCAAACTGAGCGCAGCAGGCAAAATTTCAGAATTGGTGCGGGAATCGAAACTATGCCCGCTGAAATCATAAAGGCGTTCGGCATCCTTAAAAAAGCTTCTGCCATTGCAAACAGTGTTCTCAAACCAGAAAAAATGACGGCGGAAAAACTCGGGGCAATTTCAAAGGCTTGCGATGAAGTTCTGGCAGGCACTCTTGACGGGCATTTCCCGCTCGTGGTGTGGCAGACAGGAAGCGGAACTCAGTCCAACATGAATGCGAACGAAGTTATTGCGAACAGAGGAAATGAAATTGCAGGAAAAAAACTTCTTCACCCCAACGACGATATCAACATGAGCCAGTCGTCCAACGACACTTTTCCAACTGCTCTCCACATTTCAGCTGTTTGTGTAATCGAGGACAAATTGATTCCAGCCGTTGACAAGCTCGTTTCAACATTCAGAAAACTTGAGGCAGAAAACGAGGGAATTGTAAAATCGGGACGAACCCACTTGCAAGATGCAGTTCCTGTGTCTTTCTCGCAGGAAATTTCCGGCTGGCGAACTTCCCTTGAGCGCGACAGGGAGATGATTCTTTCGTCGCTTCCGTACCTCAAGCAGCTTGCGCTCGGTGGCACGGCCGTTGGAACGGGACTTAACGCTCCGAAAGGATTTGATGAGCGTGTTGCCGCGGAAATATCAAAACTCACCGGCAAGGATTTTTCCACCGCACCGAACAAATTCCACGCGCTTACCAGCAAGGACGAAATTGTTTTTGTGCATGGGGCTGTAAAAGCTCTTGCCTGTGACATGATGAAAATTGCGAATGATGTGCGCTGGCTTGCCTCAGGTCCGCGCGACGGACTAGGCGAAATCACGATACCTGAAAATGAGCCTGGCTCTTCAATCATGCCTGGAAAAGTGAATCCTACGCAGTGCGAAGCCGTAACGATGGTTGCCGTTCAGGTGATGGGAAACGATTCTGCAATTTCTTTTGCCGCAAGTCAGGGAAACTTTGAGCTGAATGTTTTCATGCCTGTCATAGCGTACAATTTCATTCAGTCAGTGCGCCTTCTTTCTGAGAGCATCGTTTCGTTCAACGATAATTGCGCCGTTGGAATAATGGCGAACAAAGAAAAAATGCGCTTCAACCTGCATAATTCCCTTATGCTCGTTACGGCTTTGAATCCGTACATCGGATATGAGAACGCGGCAAAAACGGCGCACAAGGCATTTGAGGAGAATATCAGCTTGCGAGAGGCTTGCGTTGGTCTTGGATTCTTGACGGCGGAAAAATTCGACGAAGTGTTCAAGCCTGAGCAGATGGTGTAATAGCTGGAGATTAAAATGAAAAAGTTTTTTACGATAGTATCGGTTTTTTTTATGCTTGCGCAGACTTTTGCAGATAAGCAGTTGGTTTTAAAAGGCTCCGACGGAACGGTAAAAGTCAGCGTTCCAGATGAAATAGCAGAAATTTATGTCGCAAACAAAGCTGAAATCGACTCCGCAATATCGGATTCCACAAAAGCAGAGATTGCAAATGTTGCCTCAGAGATTACAAACGCATACAATAAATCAAAATCAGCTTTAGGAACGCTTTCTCCGTATACAACGGCAAAGAACGGTCTTAACGATTTTTGCGCCGAGCTTTGTAATGTCCTTCCGAACACTCAGGCACAGCAGAATGTCTGGGCAAAATCATGGATTGGGTATCTTATTCCAAAGCCGCATTTTGGCTTGGGAGTGAATGCGGGGGCCGCCGTAATTGACATTTCATCAATCACAAGAACAATCCGCGCGCTCGGAATGAACACGAGCGATTTTCCTGAGAAGTTCATTATGCCTACAGTTTCAGCAGATGCACGAATCGGAGGATTTTTTCTTCCGTTCGATATAGGATTCACAATCTGCGGTCTTGATACATCAGTTATGGGGCTTGACAGCAAGATTAAACCTGTTACTGCTAGTTATTTTTCTGTCGGAGGCGACCTCCGCTACAATGTGCTTGACCTGAAAGCTTTTGAGACAAGAATTTCGGCAGGGGCGGGGTTTTATTACACGAAAGGCTCTATAAGGCTTGTGGACGATGAGTTTGCTACAGGAAAATTCGACTTCAATGCCACAACGATTTTTCTGAGCGCGCAGATTTCAGCCAAGTTCCTGATTTTCGTTCCGTTCGCAGGAACAAAAGTTATGTTCAGTAAGTCAGAAGTGGAGTGGGCAATAGACGACATAAAATGGAAGAATATATTCAGCGGTAACTATGAGTCCGCAATCGAAAAAGCCATCGAATGGAACTTGCTCCCGCGGAAAATAGGCGGAGGAGCAGACAGCGGCTTCTTTGAGGATATTCATCCGATTGTTTTCGGAGGGCTAGGACTTGATGCAGGTCCCATCGACATAACTTTCAGCGGAAGTTTCGACATACCGTCGCGCATTGCGGGGGCTGCGTTCAGTCTTAGGGTTGCTTTGTAAAAAAAAGTCAGTGCAAACAGAATTTGACAGAATTTCTTGATAGCAATATTATGAAATAATGAGCATTTTGTTTGGTCTGGCAGCTTCCAGAGGAATTGGAATTGGAAAAGCATTTGTTATTCCGGAAGCAGAAAAAAGAGAAATACCGAATTATTCAATCCTCCCCGGGGACAGAGAAACTCAGCTTAGGCGGCTTGACAGCTCCATCGCTACTGTGACTACGCGCATTGCGGCTCAGATGGAGACTGCAAAAAATGACCGCGTCCAGAAAGAAATCTTTGAGACCTATTTTCTTATGCTGAACGACCCTGAGTTCATCAAAGATGTAAAGCAGACATTCGAGAAGTCAGACAAAAACATCGAGTACATACTGAACCTTAAAACGGAGGAGTATGCGGAAAAACTCCGCTCAAGCGGAAACGAATACCTTGCAGAACGCGCTCAGGATATAACGGATATTTTCGGACGCGTCATCAACGACCTTATCGATTATTATCCATTTGATATAGAAACTGTTCCTGACAATGTTGTTATCGTTGCCAAAAATCTAAGTCCGAGCGACACTTTTATTTTGTCAAAACGAAAGATTCTTGGAATCGTTTTGACCGAGGGCGGCGTTTCAAGTCATGTGGGCATTCTTGCCAGAAATTTCACCATTCCGGCCGTATTCGGAATTGAACGGGTCTGCGATGAGATTCAGGACGGAGAAACGGTTATCGTTGACGGAATGGCGGGCGAGGTTGTTTCATCGCCTGATGAAAACACGCTTTCTGATTATTACAAGAAAATTGAGATTGAAAAAGAAAATGCTGCCCGACTTCTTGCGTTCCGCGACAAGGAGGCAAAAACAAAGGACGGCGTAAAATTCAATTTGTACGCAAACATCGGAACGGTGGAAGAAGCAAAAATTGCCGCCGAGAACGGAGCGGACGGAATCGGGCTTTTTAGGACGGAGTTTTTGTTTATGAACAGTCCGAACACCGAGCTTGCACCAGCACATTCAAGCCTTTTCAGCGAGGAGAATCAGTTTGAGTCGTACAAAAAAGTCCTTGAGACAATGGACGGAAAGCCTGTCACAATCAGAACGCTGGATGCGGGCGGCGACAAAATCATCAATTCTTCCGAGCTGAAAATTGCCGAGGAAAAAAATCCTCTTCTGGGGCTTAGGGCAATACGGCTTAGCCTTGCCAACCCGAACCAGCTTAAAACTCAGTTCAGGGCTTTGTTCAGGGCGGGCGTGTACGGGAACCTGAAAATCATGCTGCCGCTTATAACTGACGAGAGCCAGATTGATTGCGCCCTTGCAATTGCGGAAAAAGCAAAGGAAGAGCTGAGACAGGAAGAAGTTCCGTTCAAGGCTGATGTTCCTGTTGGAATCATGGTGGAAACCGCCGCCGCCGCTATCATGGCTGATGTGTTCGCGCAAAAGGCCGATTTCTTTTCGCTGGGCACGAACGATTTGACCCAGTACATAATCGGGGTTGATAGGGAGAATCCTGCTGTGTCCGAGCTTTTCGATGATTGCCATCCTGCTGTCCTGAGAATGATAAACCGTTCTGTTCAGGAAGCGCAAAAACAAGAAATCCCGATTTCTGTTTGTGGCGAGATGGCAGGAAAAATCGATACATTTCAGATTCTTGCTTCGTTTGGAATCAGAAATTTCAGCATGAGCGCGAGTCAAATCTCAAAAATAAAGGAATTTCTTTCCAAAAAAAATATTTCAGAAATTTGTGAAAATGTTATAAAATGAAACTGTTAGAAAATTGATTTTCGTGAAATAATAGGAGCTTTATTTGACGCTGCAAGAACAATACAGAATGCGTATTTTTATTTCGCTTGTTCTCTCAACGATTCTTATCGTCCTTATGCTTGTTCTTGTTTTTACAGTTTTTAAGGGGCTTGATGCGACTGTCACAAAGGTCGTTCTGGCAGGACTTGTCCTTGTTTTGTTCCTGCTCTCATTTGCATCGTGCCAATCGTACAAAAATTGTGCTCTTGTTGTAAAATCTGAGGATTCGCAGCAGAACATAATCAATGCTTTGTGTTCCGTCTATGAGAATGTATATGTGCTGAACACAAAGACCCACGCTCTTTCAATCTGCAAGCTGAGTTCTGTAATCGACAAAAAGTATCGGAAAGCGTTCGGGGGAAGAAAATATGAGGATGCTTTTAAGATTTACGCTGAGAACGATGTCTATGACGAGGACAGACCAATCTTCGATTCAATAAGTGATGTCGATAGCATTTTGAGCCTTGTGGGGGACGAAACAACCAATTCTTTTATTTACCGTATTATACGCGATGACGAGATTCATTTCCAGCAGTGTTTTGTTTTCAGCGCAAATTTGAATTCAGATGAAATCATACTTGCGTTCAAAGGGGTGGACGAAATGATTTCTGAAAAACTTATGGCGGAGAGGAAGCTTACCGAATCGCATGAGAATCAAATCCTCCAGCTCAATCTGATTTCATCAATATCGTCAATCTACCTTACCGTGCATCTTGTGGACTTAAAAGCTGATATGGTTGCTGAAATCAATACATCAGAGCAGGTGCGGAAATTTGTCCGCCAGAACACGGACGCTGCCAAACAAATGCATGATGTCATGGTTTACACTGTCGTTCCTGAGTATCTGGACAATGCGCTTGAATTTACTGATTTTAGTACGCTTTCCGAAAGGCTGAAGGGAAAAAAATCAATCTCGCAGGAATTCGAAGGAAAATTCAGAGGATGGTTCAGGGCTTCGTTCATTACGGTTGAATCTGAGAAAGATGGTACGCCGACTAAGGTTCTTTTCACTACGCAGCTTATTGACGATGAAAAACGCAAGGAAGAGCTTTTGTTGTCTAAGGCGAACACGGACGGGCTTACGCATATCTTGAACCGCCATGCGTATTCGGAGGAAGTTGAGAAATACAGCTCTGGACCAATTCCCCACGACATTGTGATTGTGTCTATGGATGTGAACGGGCTGAAAAATATGAACGATACTTTCGGTCATGCTGCTGGTGATGAGCTTATATGCGGTGCCGCCAGTTGTATAACGAACGCATTCTCAAAGTACGGAAAAGTCTACAGGACGGGCGGTGACGAGTTTCAGGCAATTATTTTTTCAGGAAGCCGCAAGCTGGCGGAGATTATGGCTGATTTTTCGGAAATGTTGCGGGACTGGAGCGGCAAGTATGTTCAGGAGCTTTCAATTTCTACAGGCTATGTTTCTCGTGCCGAAAAACCGGAGCTGAGTTTTTCCGAGATGCTCCGTCTTGCGGATCAGCGTATGTACAGTGAGAAAGAGGAATTTTACAAAAAGCGGGGAATTGACCGACGCAGCCAACAAGCGGCTTCCGATGCTCTTTTCCGCTCATACGAAAAAATTCTGAAAATCGATTTGGACACTCAGAAATTTATGTTCATTCAGCCTCATTTTGAAAACGGAAATCCGTTTTTGAATTTCGATGAAATATCATATTTTTTTGAATTCTTGAAGAAAGCCGGTGACTTTTTGCTGACCGATGAGGAAAAAGTCGATAAGTGCCTTGATATAGATTACTTGCGGGCGTATTTTTCGAGCGGAAAGAAAAATTTCTCAATCCGCTACAAGAAAAAAATTGGCGGAGCATTTCAAAATATGCTTATGGAAATAATCGCCGCGCCTGAGTATTCGACCGAAAATCAGATTGTTTTCCTTTACATCAAGAATATTGAGAAGCAGGATTTGTAGGCAATTGTTTTTTACTGCAATATGCGTGTTGAATCGCTGTTTTATAAAAGGTATAATAGAGCTATTTGGAAAATTGATTTTCTAATCGAAAATCCAGTTTCCGAACAACTCAAATTACTGGAATTTTTTTTATTTTGAGGTGCGATGATGACAGAGAATGAGAGCCTTTTTATCGGAAGGTTGTCTGTTTTGGCGGAACGAAATGACCCTATAGACCCAAGCCTTTATTCAAAATTTGATGTGAAGCGCGGGCTGCGCAATGCAAACGGAACTGGTGTACTTGTTGGTCTTACGAGCATTGGAGATGTTGTCGGATATGAGATGAAGGATGGCAATAAAATCGCAATCCCCGGAAAGCTTATTTACCGTGGCTACAACATTGAGGATTTGATAAATGACGCGCAGGTCCACAATGATTTTGCATACGAGCAGTGTGTTTACCTCCTTTTGTTCGGCGAGCTTCCGACTCAGCACGCGCTTGACAATTTTAAGGAGCTTCTGGGAATGAAGCGCAATCTTCCTGACAATTTTACGGAAGATATGATTATGAAAGCCCCGTCGAGCGACATAATGAACAAGCTGGCGCGCGGTGTTCTTGCCTCTTACTCATACGATGTGAATCCTGAGGACAAGAGCATTTCAAATGTCCTCCGTCAGAGCATAGAACTTATCTCGCGCTTCTCAACGCTGGCGGCTTATGCTTATCAGGCTAAGAGGCGATTTTTTGACGGAAAGTCCATGTATATTCACAATCCGCTTCCGAACTTGTCAACGGCAGAAAACTTTTTGCGCCTTATCAGGAACGACAAGTCGTACACGGAGGAAGAGGCAAAGCTCCTTGACCTTGCGTTAATCCTTCATGCCGAGCATGGTGGCGGAAACAATTCTTCTCTCACGGTTCATGTTGTTTCATCGGCTGACACTGACACTTATTCTGCAATTGCGGCGGCAGTCGGCTCTCTGAAAGGGCGCAGGCATGGTGGCGCGAACATTCAGGTTATGGAGATGATGGACGACATCAAGCAGCATGTTAAGGACTGGTCGAACGAGGAAGAGGTCAGAAGGTATCTCAGAAAAATCGTGAACAGGGAAGCGTTCAATCGCACAGGACTCATTTACGGTCTTGGTCATGCAGTTTACACAATCAGTGACCCGCGCGCAGTCTTGCTCAGGGACAAAGCAGCGCATCTTGCGGAAGTCAAGGGACTTACCGAAGAATACAATTTGTACAAGCTGATTGAGAAACTTGGGCCTGAGGTTCTTTACGAGAAAATCGGCGACAAGAAAAAAATCTGCGCGAATGTGGACTTGTACTCTGGTTTCGTTTACTCAATGCTCAATATTCCGCGCGCCCTTTACACTCCGCTTTTTGCAATTTCAAGAATTGCTGGCTGGAGCGCGCATAGAATTGAGGAGATAGTTGCCGGAGGACGAATCTACCGTCCTGCATATAAGAGCATTTGTGAAGAAAAAACATACATTCCTATCGAAAATAGGGTATAATAATATTGAGGTTGTTGAGTTTTCTTTCCTCTGTCTGTCTGGCAGACGGAGGAAGATTAAAATGACCTTAAAATTACAAAATCCTAAGTAGAGAGGTACTTTATGGCAACGTTTTTTAGATGCAAAAAATGCGGAAAAATCATTACGATTTTGAATTCAGGTTCGCCTGTGACTGTATGTTGCGGTGAGGAAATGTATGAACTTAAAGCGAACACTACCGATGGCGCAACGGAAAAGCATGTTCCTGTAATCGAAAAAAACGGCAATATGGTGAAGATAAAAATCGGTTCTGCCGTTCACCCTATGGAAAAAGACCATTATATCCAGTGGGTTGCCATTGAGACCGAAAAAGGCGTTCAGATAAAATTCCTTTCCCCGGGACAGTCTCCGGAAGCGATTTTTGTGCTTGAGCAGGAAAATCTTGTTGCAGCTTATGAATATTGCAACAAGCACGGTCTTTGGAAGGCTGGGGCGTAGAAAAATACAGAAAATTATGGCTGTCACATTGGAGAAAATCTCCAATGTGCGCTTTCGCCAGAATAGTGCGATGGGGCTTGCGGTTACTGAGCCTGTTAAAGTATTAGAATCACCTCTGTTTTTTAAGATTGTTTTCATGCCTGACAATTGAAATTTTCTTTTAAATACTACTGAATTCATGCGATAATATAAGAATGAAGCTGAAAAAAACACTTGGGAAGAAAAATTCGATTTTACGCCAGATTCTTTTGCCCGTTGTAGTTATTCTCGTGTGTCTTACGGGTCTGATTATCGGAAGTGTGATTTATATATTCTCTTCTTCGTACACAACGGAAATCAATACACAAAATGAGCATACTGCCTCTTACATTGCCGAGGCCGTCACAAATTTTATGGACGGCGCATATAATATCACGGATGAAATCGGGCATAATCCGTATGTAATAGAAATGGACGGGCGCAAGCAGGAGTCTGTACTTGTTTCTGCGGTGCAGCGAAATCCCTACATAGAGCTTGCATATATTGTCGATATGAAAGGAATGCAGACAGCCCGCTCATCCGGAAAGTGCGGTGACAGAAGCGGCAGATGGTGGTTCAAGCAGATGATGGCAACAAAAAAGCCTTTCATCTCAAAGTCGTACTATTCTCTTTTTACAAATATGCCGTGCGCATCGATTTTTATTCCGATTGTGCAGGAAAACAAAATGATGGCTCTTTCTTGCTCAGATTTGAAGCTGGATTATCTTACTTCGCTCGTAGAAAAATACACTTCCAAAAACAGCGGAAAATTTTCTTTTATCATTGATGGAGAAGGTGTTGTGGTGGCACATCCTGACCGTCATTTTATTGAAGAATTGTATAATTATAAGACCATGACTCGCACGGTGAGCGAAAAAAATGCGGATGGTTCAGTTAAAAAAGATGAATTTGGCCAGGTTGTCACAAAAGAAGAGCCGTTTGAGGTTGATACAAAGTTTTCTGAGGCAATAAAAAATCTTCTTTCTGGCAAGAGCGGGACGGAAATGGTGAGCATAGACGGAATCAAACACTTTGTGGCATGGTCGCCGGTAAAGCTCAAAGGCGATTCCGTAAACTGGGGCGTAATTACTGTTCAGAAAGAGAAATTGGCTTTTTCAGTGATGTACAGAATTGTAAGGATAATGCTTATTATTGCGGGGCTGGCACTTGTAGGCTCCATACTCATTGTGATTGTTCTTGCAAAAAAAATTTCAAATCCGATTACGAAAATCTGCTCAATAATCGATGATAATGTGGACTTGCTTATTTCGGGAGAAAGCAAAAAGCTAAAACGCATTGATATAGCGAGCACGGACGAAATCGGTGATGTTGCTGAAGGCTTCAATACATTCGGTGAAAAATTGAGCGAAACGATGCAGCAAATTCATGATTCGCAGGAAAATGAACGCAAAATCAGCGCGACTCTTTTTGAGGAAGCTCAGAACTTGGTTGTATCCGCAAAGGAAACGGCAGCCACTTCCCAGGACTCTTCGGCGGCGGTCAAAGAAATCGTTGCGACTATGGAGGATACGAACGACCTTTCCGAGAATATCTCCCGAAAAATCAAGGATGTTTCAACGGTGGCAGGCATTACTTCCGCCGATGTTGCGGACGGAGTTTTGCAGATTGAGCTGAATGTGAACCAGCTGCACGATATTTTCGACGCAAATCAGGGAACAATAGATGGAATCAAGAACCTGAGCGAAAAAATCGAGAGTATCTGGGATATAGTTTCCCTCATAACAAATGTGGCGGATCAGGCGAAAATCATCGCGTTTAATGCAGAGCTTGAGGCGAGTACGGCGGGTGAGGCAGGAAAGAGCTTCCGAATCGTTGCGAACGAAATCCGCCGCCTTTCTGACGGAATCATAGACGGAACGCGCGAAATCAAAGAGAAAATCACCGAAATTCAGCAGTCCTCCGACACGCTCATACTTTCTTCTGAGAGCAGCACGGCAAAAATCAACGCTGGCTATGAAACCGCACGGGGATTGGACGAGAAATTTGCCAGCATAAAAAAATCAGCGGAAATCACTGCGAAAAGCGCGGATGACATAGCAGACATAATTCAGCAGCAGACAAACGCGAGCGAGCAGATTCTTATCGCAATCAAAGAAATTGCATCCGGCGTAGAGAGCTTCTCTGTTGCGACGGACAATATTTCAAACGCGGCGGAGAATGTGCGAAAAATCAGTGAGAATTTAAACAATGCAAGCAATGAATAATAAAAAAAATCTTTTTACTTCGGTTTTCTCGATTATTCTTGCCTTAGTGTTTCTTTGTATTGGCTACAACATTATCTCAAACCAGAACGCGAAGCGTAACATATCGCAAATTCTCCGCAAAGAAATTTCTGTTCGTGGCGTAACTTTGGAAAATGATATTCAGCCGGATATTGCCATTGCCAAAAAATTGATTACATCCCAGCTCATCATTAATTTTTTTCAGAATCCGTCCGATGCGATTTTCAGACCGACTGCGCTTAAAGAGATGAGCAGTTATCAGGCTGCTTTTTCCTCGAAAAATATATTTTGGATTTCAGATGCGGACAAACTGTACTATTACAACGGTGAATATGCGTACACTCTTGACCCGAAGCTTCCCGAAAGCGCATGGTACGAACAAGCCTTAAATGGCGAGAAAAACCTTTCGTTCAATATGAGTTATGACATCGGAGTAAAAAAAATGCAGCTGTGGATTAACGCCATCGTTAAAAATGGCACTGTTCCGGTGGGAATCACAGGGACGGGAATCACGCTGAATACTTTTATTGAAAAATGCTTTCTGGGACTTGACGAATCATTTACCTACTGTCTTTTCAATGAGAGAAAGGAAATTACGGGAGCGGTTGACAAGAGCCTTCTTGATACATTGACCCATATTGAGGATGTATTTGGGAAGGAAATTCAGTTTGACAAAATCATGCAAAAGGCGAAAGTCGCTGCCGCAGGAAAAAATCCAGATGCGTATCTTTTTACGGTGAATGCGAAAGAACGCGGTGCAATTTGTTATCTTCCAAGTTATGACTGGTATTTTATCGCAACCGCCCCCATTTCTTCCGGCAGAGAAAAAGGCATATCAGCGTTGCTGGGCATAATGGTCTTTTTGTGGTTTGTCTTTATTTTTATAATTCTTTTCATCTCAAAAATGCAGGTCACAATGGAAAAAGTTCGGCAAGCACACGAAAAAGAAAAAGAGATGATGGCAAAAATCAACAGCGCGCGCCAAAAGGAGCTTGCTCGTCAGGAAAAAGAACATAAAATCAGTGCGACTCTTTTTGAGGCAGCCCAGAATCTTGCGATTTCCACAAAGAAAACATCTGAGACTTCGCAGGATTCTTCTGCGGCAGTAAAGGAAATCGTTGCCACGATGGAGGACACGAACGAACTTTTCGAGAACATCTCAAAGAAAATTCAGGATGTTTCTGGTGTTGCAAACTCAACTTCTTCCGATGTAGTGGACGGAGTTACCCAAATCGAGCTGAATGTAAAGCAGTTGCGAGATATTTCTGCTGCGAACAAGGAAACAATTGACGAAATCAGGAATCTTGACGACAAAATCAAGAACATTTGGGACATTGTTTTGCTTATCAACAATGTGGCGGATCAGGCAAAAATCATTGCGTTCAATGCAGAGCTTGAGGCGAGTACTGCGGGCGAGGCCGGGAAAAGCTTCCGAATCGTTGCGAACGAAATCCGTCGTCTTTCCGATGGAATTATTAGCGGAACGCGCGAAATCAAAGACAAAATCACCGAAATTCAGCATTCTTCCGATAATTTGATTCAGACTTCGGAGAGCAGCACGGAAAAAATCAATGTTGGTTACGCGAATGCGCGGACTTTGGGCAAAAAATTCGACAGCATAAAAAAATCTGCGGAAATCACTGCGAAAAGCGCGGATGACATTGCGGATATAATCCAGCAGCAGACAAGCGCGAGCGAGCAGATTCTTATTGCAATCAGGAAAATTGCATCCGGCGTGGAAGATTTTACTGTTGCGACGGACAATATTTCAAACGCGGCTGAGAGTGTGCGTAAAATCAGCGAGGATTTGAACAACGCTGGCCAAGCCAAATAGCTCATTTCGGCAGGCACAGTGACCTATGCACAGAACTTATCGGACAACCACGACTGACTTTTTTTGCGAAGTTTTCTATTGAAAATTGTGTGAAATCGTGTAGAATACAATTAAATTGGATTATTGAAAAACAGAATATGAACTATGATTCTTTGAAACTTGAAAATCAACTCTGCTTTCCGCTTTATGCCGCAAGCAGAGAGATTTTGCGGAAATACACGCCGCTTTTGAAAAAAATTGACCTCACCTACACACAGTACATTGTTATGATGGTTTTGTGGGAAAAAAACGAGCTTACGGTAGGCGAGCTGGGAAAAAAACTTTACCTTGACACAGGAACTCTCTCTCCGCTCCTTAAAGCAATGGAAGGAAAAGAGCTGCTTACCAGAAGCAGAAGCCAGACAGATGAGCGGGTAGTAACGGTAAAAATCACCGAGAAAGGCAAAAATCTTAGGAATGAGGCCGTATGCGTCCCAGAACAAATGGGAAAATGTATAAATCTCACTCAGGACGAAGCAAAAGTCTTGTACAGAATCTTGTACAAAATAATTGCTATCCAGGACGAATAAACAAAATCTGGAAAATTAAAACTCCCTGAAAAGCTCGGTCTGTCCTTCTTCGAGCCACAGGGAGATTTTTTCCGCTACGGAACGGATTTTTTCACGGCGACCACGCCCTGTAATAGAACATTCCCAAAGTACTCCCACGCGCCATCCGTCCAAAAGCAATTTTTCCACATCGCGCAAATCTCGTTCCCGATTTCTAGTGAATTTTTTAAGCCAAAATTCAGGGTTTACCGTCGGCATACGGAACTTTTTGCATGAAAGCGAAAAAAGCACATTTTCGTCAAGAATCGGAGACTTTATCAATGATTCGCTGCTCCTCCAGCCGTGAGAATGCCAGAAGCAGCCGTTCACAAAAATCACAGCCCTATAATGCGGAAAAACAATGTCTGGACTGCCAGTAAGCCTTTTGTCGTTTTTCCTGAACCTAAAGCCGAACTTAAAAAGCTGGGAACGAAGCGCAACTTCAAGCTTCCCGCCCGTGCTTTTGATTGCGGACATATTTTTGTGCCTCTGCTCAGCCGAAAGAATATCCTGAGAAAGCCGAATGTGACAAATCTCAGAATATGGCTTGCATTTTGCCAGAGAAACCGCAACGATTTTTATATTCTCAGGAATCTGGGCACACCTGCCTTGCGGCAGGCCGGGCTTTTCGGGGTTCCGCTTTCGCTCCATTGCTCCAATTTCGCAAGGCTCAATTTCCGCAACGCTACGCGCCCCTACAATCCCTTGTGCATCGCCCAAAAAAGTTATTCCCTTTGCAAATTCTTCTTTCTTCAGTTTTACGGCAAGCGTAACATGAGGAAAAAATCGTTCGGGAAGATAATTTCTGTTTCCGCCAGGCTCAAACGCGCTGAGTTTTTCGTGAAGTTCTGAATTCAGCTCTTTGAGGCGCAAAAATCCCGGAGAGTCAGTATTGGGCGAAAGAAAAAGGACTTTTTCCAAAAAAGAATCTGTGCCAGAAAAATCAAGCGCAAAACTGTGTCCTACAGAATTAAAAAAATCCTCGAATCTGGCGCGCAATTTGGGCAAATCTTCATCCAACGCATGGAACATCCCAATCGTGATGTGCGGAGGAACTTGATTTTTTGTAAGGAAATCATTGCCGGTCACAGATGCAATCTTGTTTTGGAGGGAAAGAATTTTTTCTCCAGAAGAATCATCGAAGCAGAGTGAAATTGCATAAGTTGAACAATCAGGCGAGTAGTGTCCGGGCATTTTCTATTCTTCCCGTTTATCGTAATTTTGGAGCACAGTCTTTTTCCCATGAAAATCTTCAAAGCACTGCGGCATAAAATCCCCTGTATGAAATTAGATATGTTCGGAAAAATGATGTTTCCGAACATGTCTGTTATACTAGCAAAGCAGAAATTTTATCCAAAATCAATTCATCTGCCGGAAGCCAGTTGACTGAGCGGATGTTTTCTTTTGTAAGCCAGACCGCATTCTCATGCTCCAAAAGCTCCAGCCGCCCCGACACGACTTCGCAGGAAAAACAGCGCATAGAAAGATGAAAAGTGGGGTAGTCATATTCCACTGTACAGATTTCCGCGCCCACTTTGATTTCTGTGGCAAGCTCTTCTTTTATCTCGCGGGTAAGAGCCTCTTGTGCCGACTCTCCTGATTCAATTTTTCCGCCGGGAAATTCCCAGAATCCTTTCCAGTCACCGTACCCGCGCTGTGTGGCAAAAACAGAGCGAGTTCCAGAGGAAGAGGCGCGGAAAATGATTGCTGCCACAACGGGGACTTTTTTCATTTAGTCGTCCTCTCTGTCATCATAGTCTCCGCGGTTTGCCGAAACGCTCGACCAGCCCGCGCTTTTTTCTTGGAGCATTTCGGCATCTTCTCTGCCTTGAAATGTGCGCCATTGGTCATATTGCTTTTGCGCCACACCGATTTCAGACACATCTTTTTCCTTTTCGTGTAAATCTTCCAGTCCGTTTGCCATAATGGATTCATTGTAGGCATTTGCGCGGGAAGTGGCAAGGAGGGGCGAGGGCTGACTTATTCGCATTGTGCAGATGAACTGGCTGCCCATTTTTGGCTACCTTTTCCGAATTCCGCATGCAGGACCTGTAAGCTGGGCTGCTTTTTTTGCCTCTTCTTCAGGATTATTGAGAATATCCATATATTCAGGATGTTTGGCGAACCATCGGATAGAATATGAACAGGTCAATTCTGCTTTTATGCCATGCTTTCTTAGCTCATTTGCAACATATTCAGTGATTTTTCCAGCCAGTCCCTGCCCGTTCATCTCTGGAGCGACTTCCGTATGAGTAAGATTTACAAGGCCAGGTTTTACTTCCGGATATTCAAGGATAGCAATCTGTTTGCCGTTTTCATCTTCAATCCATGTTTTGTTGTTTTCTGATTTGTAGTTCATATATAAAGATAATAAAAATTCGCAGAAAAGGTCAAATATATTTACTTCTAAAACAAATCCAGCATGGAATCAAGATAGACTGCCTCGCGCACTTCCAGATGGTGCTCAGGTTTTGTCATATAATATAGAAGAAACTCTAAAATTATGGCAGAACCAAGCCCCCGCCCTTCAATCTTGAAGTTGGAAAATCCCATGGGAAGATAAGTTTTCTGAATGTCATCGATGCCGATAAAGCCCGGATTTTTTTGAGCAAGGGAAAACTTGTAGCCCCCGTTTCCTTCTGGCTGAGCGCACTTGTGGGGCTGGACGTCTTCCCCAAGATTCATGCGGCTTACATTTTCATAGCAGGCTTTTCGTTCCGTACAACCAAAATTACAGCATTCGTTACAAAGAAATTCAGTTTTATCTTTCTGAGCCTGACAGAGAGAAGCGAGCCGGTCAAATTTTTTATTCAGACGAAAGTCCGGCACCACATAACTGAATTCCGACCGCTTCAATTCTGATTCAAAATCATCAAATCTAGTCAGAACTTTTGTGGTGGAAGAAACAAGGTACAGTGAAGGATAATTTTTTTGAATGTAGGCGGCCAGCAAGTCCGAGTGAACGATTACGCCGTTTTGAATTTGGGCTTTTGCGGAAGTGCGGTCGCAGTCATTTTCAGAAAGCACTGAGTCAGTCGTAAAGTTGCCAGACGAGAATGATTTTGATGAAAAAAGCCTGCATAGAGCGTTGCATTTTTTTTCAGAAAGGTGTTCTTCCCGCAAAAGCGAATTGCTGAACGTAAGCCGTGCAGAAATCCCAAAATTCCTCATAAGAGCAAGCACATCTCTTGCATCCGCCTCACCAAAACCAGCCCTGCCCCCGCCCCACAGGCAGTCCGCAGGAGAGCCATAAACCGAAGCAATGTCACACCAGGGATAGAACCAGTCTCGGTGCTCTCGCCAGAGTGGGAGGAAAATTTTGTAAAGCTCGTAGAATTCAAAGAGACCCGGAAGATGGTAGTGAGCGATGGAGGAAGCGTTAATCATTCTTTGCGATTGTACTTCCATTTTGCAGGTGTGTGCAAGTGACTTGGAACGGATAAGCCGGACGGGTGTGCTACTTCTTTTTGTCAGTTTGGTGTGATATAATTGAAAACGAGGTGCGGAACATGGGAATCTACTTAAATCCGAACAATGACAATTTCACGGAAATCACAAACAACGAAATCTATGTTGACAAAACGATGATGATAAGCGCACTCAACAGAATCATGAAAGTGAACAACAAGTATGTCTGCGTTTCCCGCCCTCGCCGTTTTGGAAAGACAATCGCAGGCAACATGCTTTCTGCATACTTCTCAAAAGGCTGCGATTCAAGGGAACTTTTTGCACCCTACAAAATCAGCAAGGATCCAAGTTTCGAGACAAACCTGAACAAACTGAACGTCATTAAAGTCGATGTGAACAGTGAATTCAAAAATGAGAGGGACAAAGAGAATCTTCTGAACAATTTGCAGAACAAAATTGTCTCTGAGTTCATCGAACAGTTCCCGGATATAGAATTCAACCCGAAAGAATCCGTCGGAAACTGTATTTTAAAGGCATACGCGAAAAAGAACGAGCATTTTGTCATTATTATGGACGAATACGATGTGCTTGTCCGGGAGAGCGTGAGCGAAAAACTTTTTCAGCAGTACCTGGACTTTTTGAACGGGCTTTTCAAGAGCGATACTCTCCGCCCGGCCATCTCCCTTGCATATATTACAGGCGTTCTCCCGGTCATCCGTGACCGAATCCAGTCCAAGCTCAACAACTTTGACGAATACACGATTTTGAGCGCGGGAAAGTTGGCAGAGTTTATCGGTTTTACAAGTGACGAAGTGAAAGAACTCTGCGAAAAATACAATGCTGACTATGAAGAATACAAAAGATGGTACGACGGCTACAGCCAGCGTGGAATCGAAATCTACAATCCAGAGTCCGTCGTAAAGTCACTTTTGAATGAAGCTGTCGGAAATTACTGGAGCAAAACTTCAACATACGCGGTGATTTCCGACCGAATACAAGAGAACTTTGAGGGAACAAAGGACGATGTAATCAAGATGATTTCAGGAGAGAGCGTCGATGTTATCGTAACAACATTTATGAACACGATGACAGATTTCAGAACAAAGGACGATGTTTTCACCTACCTGATTCATCTTGGATATCTTGCATATGACAATGAAAACGAAACCTGCCGAATTCCGAACAAAGAAGTCCTTGAAGAGTGGAAAAGCGCAGTCGCAGTCGTCGATGAATACAAAATGACGAACCGCATAATCAAATCGTCCAAAGAACTTCTTGCCGAAACCCTGAAGATGAACGAAGAGGTCGTTGCAAAAGCCTTGGACGAAAGCCACATCCATGTCACGAGCAACCGGAGCTATAACAACGAGGACGCCCTGCAGAGCGCAATTTATCTTTCTTACATTTATGCCCTAAACAAATACACCATTTTGCGCGAAGTGACCACAGGGAAAGGCTTTGCTGATGTGGTCTTCATTCCCTTCGTGCCAAATCTTCCTGCGATGATTATCGAGCTGAAGCGAAACGGCTCTACAGAAAGTGCCCTCAATCAGATAAAAGAAAAGCGGTATTTTACTTCCCTTGAGCATTATACCGGCAAGCTCCTTTTTGTCGGCATAAACTACGATGAGGCGAAGAAGACGCACGAGTGCAAGATAGAGTCTTTTGTGAAGGAATCGGCTACCCCTTCTGCTGGGACACCCCGCAACGCCCCGTGATTTTGTTTACAGTACCAGCTTTACTCGCCTGTGATTAAATTGGAAAGTTCTTCGATGAGTTTTTTATCTTTTGGAATATGCTTATACATAATTGATTTTACATCTAGAAGAATGCCGTAGATTTTGTGATAGGATTTTTCGGCTTTCTCAAAATCCTTTGGAAGCACATAATCTGCCGAAACATAGCCGATGTTTTGAGGTGCGATATTTTCAGCAGGCATGATAAATGCATTATATATAGAAGAATTTGAAATATTTCCACCTGCTTCTGCTGGAAGTTTGCTTCGATTTTTGGGATTATCAATATATTCTGCATATGCAAGCTGCTTTACAACACTTGCGCTGTCCGGCAGATGTTTTGGATTTTTGGTCGCTCCGTAGCGATAGTATTTTGAGTCCAGGACAAATATTTTCTGGTTCGATTTTCCGCGGCCTGTAATCATGATTGTGTCAGGGCGCAGGGAATTTTGTTTTTCTGAATCAAACTCATACGCTTTTGAACTTCCATTAAGGCGCCAGTAGACTTTCGGATAAAACTTTTCCTTGTCTTTTTCTCCGTAAACTGAATCTACCAGCTGCTCCCAAATGTGATGAAAATTATTCGTGCCGTAGATAAAATCTTTTTTCTCGCTGGAATTATCAAGATAGTTAATCATATCAAGCATATTCTTAAAAAGCAAAAGTTCCTTTTCGTTAAAGGTAGAGGCGATTTTTGATTTTATGACAGAGCAAAAATGGGATTTGTTGAAAAATAGCGCCGGTTTTTGCGGCTTGTATGAGCTAAAAAGAAATCCCAGCTTTTGAAAGCTTTCCGTCAAGAAATCGTAATCCCACAAAATTATCCACCTGCCATGATTCTTCATCACGGGAAGAATTTTCAAAGTAAACGCAGAGGTCAGAGAGAGAAAAATTGTTTTGTTTGCTTATTATTTTGTTTGTTTCCATTCAGCTTGACCTGTCGGGACCATTGCGATTCTTGATTATCATTCCGCATCTGAATTTGAATCTGTTGAATTTTCCGTTGACTGGAGTTTTTCCCCTAACCTGCATTCATCAGTAAAGACAGAAAATCCTTCTTTCAGGAAGCGACGGCGCAGTTCTTCAAAGTTCTTTATGCCGCCAGCAAAAAAAGAAAACTCGACGGCGCAGAACGTGAAGTGAGCGTAATGCTACTTGCAGGGATAAGCGTGAACCAAATGGCAAAACTGTGCGGCACCCACCGAAAAACCGGAAAGCTTTTCATCAGCAAAAACCGGCTCGACACAGGCGCAAACTTAGCGGGACTCAGGGAACTGATGCGGGGGTAACGTGGGGGAAAAGAAAAAAAATTGACAGGAAGGTCCACAGTTTTTAATGCAACAGAACTCAAATTCAATTTAATTTTACAATCTTAGGCGAATACGGACTTATCGCCATATTTCCAGAGTCAATAATGTTAATTTCCTCAGAAGAAATATGTGCAGCACGAACATTCTTTAGCCTAACCAAATAATAAAACTGCGCCTTGAAATCATTTTTCTGACTATAGCCATTTCCGTTGTTCATTTCTCTCAAACGGCTGGCAAGAGTTTCCGAAGAAACAAGCTCTGTGGAAGCGATTTCTGCACCCCATGGCTCGATTGTATATTCTGAAATGTTCTTGTAGACTCCAAAATCAGTTCTTGAAGCTAAAAAATATTTTGCTTTTGATATGTCTTTATGGAGCGGATAAACATACCCGTCCCGGATTGCATGATAATAAAAATAGATTCCGTCATCCCACTTGCGGAAACTTGAATCCTCGGCAGATAACGGAACAAGATGATTTTCTCTTAGCCAATCACAGTATTCGTTTCGCATAAATCCAAGCATATACAAGTTGGAATCGGTTTTTGCAGAATCAACAGAATTGCTTTCGCTCGGCGACTCTGCAATCATCCTGTCAAAATAATCGGCCCTTGCGTTTCGGCTTGCAGGGTCTGCATTGAACTCAACAATTTCCTTTATAAAATCCTGTACGGCTGTTTCTCCCGCATTAAGTTCCCTGTTGTTCACGTCGCTTGGACGAATTGCGAAAGCACCCACTCCCGGCAGAATCTCTTCATATACAGAGAATCGCTTGCCGTCGTTGTCGCCTGTTCCATGATATAAGACATAGCTTCCGACAGTCCTGCGTATTGCGTCATTATAAGTGTGCATTTTCAATAAGTCGCCGCATTTGTAAGTGTTCATCACGCTGTCGCTTTTTTCCGCACTGATTTCACTGTTGATTTCATCTTCTGATTCTTCTTTGCTTATGAACGGACTCAAATCTTCCAGCCTGTACTTCGCGTCAAAATGAATATAGCTTACAGCACCGTCTTCAACAGCTTCTTTTTCGTCATCATATTTCTTTGGAAAAATTGCAATTGTGTAATCTGGGCGGAATGGTCGGGAATAAGAGCCTTCGTATTTTGATTTTTCAAAAGTCTTGTGGCTGAAAGTTCTGTTGTAATACAAATCAATTTTCTGATTTTCCGCTTCAAAATGCTGGACTGACTTTTTATCCTGACAGAGAGAAATTGTAAGCCCGTCATTTTCTTTTATAAAGGAATCTTCTTCATTTTTTATGATTGCAGAACAACCTTCAATTTTAGATATAATCTTTCTAAGCTCGAAAAAAAGCCAATACTCATACAAGAGCGCAGTGTTTTTTGACTCGCCGGAATACACTTCTTTCTTGCCTTTCCAGTCAAGCTGCAACGCCAAATCCACCATAGAGAATGCGTTGAAAATCTGTGAATACCCCTCCCGCTTTTCAAGAACCTGATTATTCACAGGCATTAAGGTCAAATCCTCTACGTCATCGAAGAAGGAATCCTGCAAAATATTCTCAATATGATTTTTTATTTCGGAAGCTTCGCTGTGATACACGGAAGATTCTTCAACATAGGTTACGATATTTTCGCAAATCTCCATAAATGTATTCAGAGCGAACTTAAGGAATCTGTTTGCAGGAGTGTCCAGACTTTCGCATTTGTGGGTGACAGCAATTTCAGAAGGAAAAAAAACGCCGTTTCCCAAATCATTCCAATTACGGGAATGCGAAAATGGATTTGTAAAAAATCTTTTTGACGGCAAGCCTTGTCCAAAAGGCTTTAACTCATCCTCTTCTATAAGAATGCGGTCTGGATTCCGTTTGATTGAAGCAAAAAGGCTTTCGATGTTATCTGCATAGCAGAA
>JAEEGL010307285.1_pt1 | contig 23382 bp, 19 predicted proteins | sample 9134231 | NCBI WGS metagenome assembly JAEEGL01 (sample SAMN16246548, study PRJNA631951) | gut metagenome | biome: gut microbiome; feature: rumen; material: fiber-attached | host: Bos | place: Iran: Karaj | collected 2018-10
GAAGTAAATCCTGCTTCGATGCAAGCCTTTGTTCCTTCGTATGTACCATGATCAAGGTGAAGAGCAACCGGAACTGTAATTCCAAGAGACTCATCCATAGCCTTTACCATAGCGGCAACGGTCTTAAAGCCTGTCATATACTTTCCTGCACCTTCGGAAACACCTAAGATAACCGGTGATTTGCATTCCTCGGCAGTAAGTAAAATAGCCTTTGTCCATTCAAGGTTGTTGATGTTAAACTGGCCAACAGCATAGTGTCCTGCTTTAGCCTTATCTAACATTTCTTTTGCAGATACTAACATTAAGATATCCTCCTTTTATTTCCCTTTATCAAAACGGGTTCCCCCGTAAGATTTCCGATATCAATTATAGCTTAACTTAGGGTTTCATTCAACCATGATTTCCATGGCTTCCTGCAGGTTCTTCACGGTTACGCGGTCCTTTGCGCCTCCGAATTCCCCGTCCAAAGTCCAGGGCACTTCTTCGTTGCAGGTAAACTTAATTTCCTTGGTTCTGAAGGAATAAACCAGTTCCGTATCCTTTGACAATCCCGTAAGAAAAGCCAAAATCTCATTTAACTCAATAGGATTCTTCGGAGTCTTAATCAGAGTAACTTCAAACAAACCGTCGTTTAATTCAATGTTTCCCGGAATAATCCCCTTAAATCCTCCTACAGACATGGTGTTAGTAACCATTCCGTAGATAAACTCATCGTAAAAAATATTGCCGTCATGCTCCACCATCATTCGGAAGGACGGAATATCCCAAAGCTGTTTCATACCCTCAAGCACATAAGCGGCATGTCCCAGCATATTCTTTAAGTTCTGATCCGTGGCGTAGGACACTTCCGTAAACAGCCCAAATGCTGCAACATAAACAAAATAGTCATCGCCGAATCTTCCCACGTCACATAAAAAAGAATGCTTTCCACCGGCAATTCGCGCAGCATTAAGCATTTCTTTATCAATGCCCAAGGAATTGCCAAAATCATTGGTGCTGCCTGCAGGAATGTAACCAATAGGAAGTCTGTGTCCCGACTGCATTACGCCGGTCACCACTTCATCCAATGTTCCGTCTCCGCCGGAGCACACAATTCTGTCATAGTTTTTTGCTTCCACGCGGCACTTATTTACAGCATCGCCCTGGGATTGTGTAGGATAAATTGTAATTTCAAACCCTTCTTTAATCAGCGCATCCAAAATATCGGAAAGATGCTGCTTGATTAATCCTTTTCCGGAGTGGGGGTTATAAACAAAAAGTAATTTTTTACTCATAATCTTCCTAGTTTGTAAGGAATTTCTCCATTGCAGTAACTGCCTTATCTTCGTCATCACCTTCCGCATCAATGGTAACGGTGTTTCCGGAAGACAATACCAAGCTCATCATACCCATGATGCTTTTGGCGTTCACTCTCTTTGTGTCCATTTCCAAATAAACACGACTTTCAAACTGATTGGCCAACTGAACAAGGTGAGCAATCGGGGTTGCCTCCATGGCATTATCCATCTGAATGACAACATCTTTCTTCATCTTTCTTCCTCCTACTTACGTACGAATTGAATTTGCGATTTCCCCAATACGACGTAACCTGTGATTCACTCCGGACTTGCCGACAGGCGGATCCAAAAGATTCCCCAAATCCTTTAAACCCATATCCGGATGAGTCTTTCGAAGCAGTGCAATCTCCTGTAAATTCGGTGGAAGAGACTTCAATCCTCTTGTCTCTTCAATCAAATTAATATCTTCCAGTTGGCGCACCGATGCGGAAACAATTTTTCCAATATTCGCCGTCTCACAATTCACCTGACGGTTAATGGAATTACGCATCTCTTTTTCAATGCGAATATTTTCAAAATTAAGATATGCGACATTTGCACCCATAATCCCAAGTAATTCTTCAATCTGATTGCTTTCCTTGAGATACACCACAGCCTGGCCCTTTCGCTCCACAATCTTTGCATCCGTTTCAAAAAAAGTCAAAATCCCTTTCAGCTGCTCCGCAGCAGAAAAACTGTTGCACACAACTTCAAAGTGATATCCCTTTTTCGGATCGCTGACAGATCCGGAAGCCAAAAAAGCTCCGCGAACAAAAGCCCGTTTACAACAGGACTGCTGTGTAATCAATCCGTCGGCCAAAAGATCATCCGCCCTCATTTTCAAAACTTCGAACAATTCCTTTGTCTCGGACTGTGTTAGGGTATTTTCACACCCATTTATAGTAATCGTTTTATTTAATAAAGTAAAGAACTTTCGTCTTAAGTCCTCATTTTCGGTAGATATGGAAAATTTCCCGTCTTTTACCTCGCCAATCATTGTAACTATTGCCGCAAGTTCCGCAATCTGACAGTGTCTGGCCTTGGGAAAAGACTGAAAAAGCTCCTTTTTGACATCCTGTGAAAAAGACATCTATTTTCCTCGCTTTCGATCCTTATCAATATCTCGGTGTTCCATACGGATACCCACGCCCTCATCCATGCCCGACAACTTCTCATAAATCTTGTTGGCAATGGTAACGGAACGATGTTTTCCGCCGGTACATCCCACAGCAATCACCAGCTGTGTCTTTCCTTCCTCAATATATCGGGGAATCAAAAAGGTCAAAAGACCGTAGAGGCGATTCAAAAACTCCCCACCGTCATCGTTGCTGAGGACATACTCCTGAATAGGCAAGTCATTTCCCGTCATCGGGCGAAGATCTTTAACATAATAGGGATTCGGCAAAAATCGAACATCAAACACCAGATCCGCATCCTGAGGGATTCCATACTTATATCCAAAGGACATAACCGTAATAAACAGGTTTTGAAACTTTTCATGTCCCACAAAAATCTTGCGCAGTTCGCTCTTTAAATCCTTGGTCAAAAGGTGGGTGGTATCAAACACATAATCCGCCCGTTCCTTTAAAAAGGCCATGTACTCCCGTTCCATTCGGATACCGGCCGCCAGACTTTCCGCCTTGGCCAGAGGATGATTTCGTCTGGTCTCCTTATACCGGGCAATCAACACCTCATCGTCCGCATCCAAAAAAACAATGGTTACTTCTTTTCCGTCTGCAGCAAGTTCACCCAAAGTCTCTTCGATGGTTGCAATAGAGTCACCGGAGCGAATGTCGATTCCCACCGCCACTTTGTCATTTTCCTTTTCGTTTTCCCAAGACAATTGGGCAAAACTCTTTAAAAGCTGTACCGGCAGGTTATCCACACAGTTATAGCCCATATCTTCCATGCACTTAAAAGCCGTATGTTTTCCTGCGCCGGACATGCCGGTGATAATTACTAACTTCATTCAAATCTTCCTATCAAACGAACTTCCGGTTCCAAAGTCACATCAAACTTTTCCTGCACCTTTTTTTGCACGTCACAGATCAATCCGTAAATATCCGCGGCGGTTGCATCCCCGGTATTTACCACAAACCCGCAATGCTTCTCGCTCACCTGAGCACCGCCCCGACGATATCCCCGAAGTCCCGCCTCCTCAATGAGCTTGCCGGCAAAGTATCCCTCCGGTCGTTTAAAGGTGCTACCGGCACTGGGATAATTAAGGGGCTGTTTTTCCACCCGTTTGGCATTCAACTCTTTTACGGTGGCATTGATTTCTTCTTCCGCTCCCGGTGTCAGGCGAAGTTCTACGGACAAGACAATCATTTCTTTATCCAACACCAAGGAATGGCGATAGGAAAAATCCATCTCCTTACCCAAGTAGGTTTTAACTTCTCCGTCCTCCAGTACGGTAACGCTTTCCACCACGTCCTTCATTTCTCCTCCGTAAGCACCTGCATTCATGGCAATCGCGCCACCTAAGGTACCGGGAATGCCGGAGGCGAACTCCAGACCGGATAAAGCATTTGTTGCCGCAAAGGAAGCAAGGCGGGAGAGTAAAATTCCCGCCTGCGCTTTTATTTTATTACCATTTACTTCTACTTCAGCCAACTGTGTTCCAAAGGAAATCACCACACCGGAAACCCCCTCGTCGGAAACCAAAAGGTTACTTCCGTTTCCGATTAGGGTATAGGGCACCTTTTCCCGTTTCAAAAAAGAAACCAACGGCAACACCTCATCATAGGAAGGCTCTGCAAAAAACTCTGCCGGACCTCCCACGCGAAATGTGGTGTGCAGTTTCATGGGCTCTGACCGTTTCACGGATCCCTTTTTCACAATTGCTTTTAACTGTTCTTCTATATTCATAGATTATTTACGCGTTCTTTAAGAAAGCACCGTATCCTTTATATGCTTCATACAAATCCACCTTGCTGATAATCTCATTGGGTGAATGCATGCTGAGTACGCCTACGCCGGAGTCAATGACCAGCATTCCGTAATTACCTAAAATATAAGCGATGGTTCCGCCGCCGCCCTGATCTACTTTACCAAGTTCTGAGGTATGGAAGGTAACTCCTCCCTTTTCAAAGATGGCACGAAGTTCTCCCATATACTCTGCGGAAGCATCATTGGAACCGGATTTACCTCTGGCACCCGTGTACTTGTTGATTACAAGACCCTTTCCGAAGAAGCAGGCATTTTTCTTTTCGAATGCAGATGCATAGTTTGGATCGAATGCTGCACTTACGTCGGAAGACAATGCCTTGGAGTTTGCCAAACAACGGCGAACCGTAAGTTCTGAATAATCTCCGCAAAGATTTACAAGTTCAGCTACCACGTTTTCAAAGAAACGGCTTTCCATACCGGTAGCTCCCACGCTGCCGATTTCTTCTTTGTCCACCAAAAGGCAGGCAGAAGTTCTCTTCGGGTTCTTTGACTCGCAAAGTGCCACAAAGGAAGGATATGCGCAAACTCTGTCATCGTGGCCGTATCCCATAATCATGCTTTCGTCAAATCCGTAGTTTCTTGCTTCTCCCGCAGGAACCACTTCGATTTCGGCAGAAAGGAAATCTTCCTCTTCCATATCATATTTCTTCTTCAAAATTCGAAGAATGTTTTCTTTCACAAGATCGGTTTTCTTTTTGGTCTCTTCCTTGTCCTTGCCCTTAACGGCTTCTTCCAACGGAATGCTTCCGACCAAAACATCCAAATCTTCACCTTCCACTACCTTGGCGCCTTTTTTGTCCATCTGGTCGCCAGCTAAGTGAATCAACAGATCGGAAACTCCAAATACCGGATCCGTTGGGGCATCACCTATATTTACATTCACTACCTTGCCATCTTTTTTTGCAACTACGCCGTGAAGTGCCAAAGGAATGGTTACCCACTGATATTTCTTGATACCGCCGTAGTAATGGGTATCCAAAAGAGCCATATCGGAATCTTCATACAAAGGATTCTGCTTTAAATCCATACGGGGAGAATCAATATGAGCTCCGAGAATGTTCATGCCCTTTTCCAAAGGTTCCTTTCCGATTACAAATAATGCAAGGCCCTTTCCGTGGTTGGAGATATATACCTTGTCTCCTGCCTTTAATTTCTTATTGGAGGCAATAAGCTTTTCCAAATTCTTAAAACCGTTCTTTTCAGCCTCTGCCACAAAAAAGTCGTTACACTCTCTTTCTGTCTTGCATGCAGATAAGAATTTACGATAGTCTTCGGCAAAATCAAAGACTTCTTTTTTCTTCTTTCCTTCCGGATATTTCTTCCATGCGTTTTCTCTTTCCATTTTAAAACCTCTTTTCGATTATTTATTCTCGCCTTTGGCGATATTATCCTGTACTCTTCGGTACAATTCTTCAGCAGCGTTGTAACCCATCTTTTTCTGACGGTGGTTTACCGCTGCGGTCTCGCAAATAACGGCCAAATTACGTCCCGGACGAATAGGCAGGCTATGGCAGGTCACCTTGTTTCCGAGAATCTCCATGGTCTCATCCTGCAATCCCAAACGGTCGTATTCCGCTTCTTTTTTCCAATCTTCCAGCTTTATTACAAAGTCAATTTTTTGACTTTCCTTTACACATTCAACACCGTAAAGGCTCTTCACATCTATGATGCCGATGCCGCGAAGCTCGATTAAGTGTCTGGTAATGGAGGGAGATGATCCCATTAATGTAATCTGGGAAGTCTTTCGGATTTCTACCACATCATCCGCCACCAAACGATGGCCCCGTCGGATTAACTCCAGTGCCGCCTCGGATTTACCGATACCACTTTCTCCCGTAATCAGAAGACCCTCACCGTATACATCCACCAGCACGCCGTGAATGGAAACCATGGGAGCCAACTCATAGTTAAGCAAATGAATCAGTTCCGCCATAAACTCCGACGTTCCCCGATCGGTTCCCAGCATGGGAATGTTTCTGTCATTGGCAATTTTTAAGATGCGCTTATCCGGCACAAATCCCCGGCAAAAAATGATACAGGGAATATCATAACTTAGGAGTTTATCAAAGCTGGCCAGTCGCTCTTCCTTGGACTTTTCGCTTTGTAAATAACTCCACTCCACCATGCCGATAAGCTGAATACGTCCGGCTTCAAAGTGATCAAAAAATCCCATAAGCTGCAGCGCCGGTCGGTTTACATCCGCCATAGTCACTTCATGCTCTTCCAGGTTGATCTTTGGTGTGTAATTTTTAAGATTTAATTTTTCTGATATTACAGAAAGTTTTGCACCATCTCCCATAGTACACCTCCCAAATCTTTCTCTTAAATTTTATAAAATTATTCGCAATTGTCAATGAATCAGCCGTGGAAATAACGATACAGATTTTCCGCCGACTCTCTGCTCATTTCGGGTATTTCGCACAACTCCTCCAGGGTGGCATTTTTCATTTCATCCGCGCTATTGTATTTTCGCATTAAGGCCTTTCGTCTGGTAGGTCCGATTCCCTTGATATCGTCCAAAAAGCTTTTCACCTGAGCCTTGCCCCGAAGAGACTTGTGGTACTCAATAGCAAAACGATGAGCCTCATCCTGCAATCTGGTAATCAGTTTAAATCCCTCACTGTACTTATCGATGGGGATCTCCTCGTTATGGTAGTAAAGCCCTCTTGTACGATGTCTGTCATCCTTTACCATTCCGCAAACCGGAATATCCAGTTGTAACTCCTTAAGTACCTCCAGCGCGATGTTGACCTGACCTTTTCCTCCGTCCATCATAATCACATCCGGGAAAGCGGTAAAAGAGTTTTCCTCATTTTCCTGTCGATCCTTTAAACCATGCTCAAATCGGCGGGTCAAAACTTCCTTCATGGAAGCATAATCGTTTGGACCTTCCACCGTCTTTAGACGAAACTTCCGGTAATCACTGCGTTTGGGTTTTCCCTTCTCAAAGACCACCATAGAGCCTACGGATTCAAAGCCGGAGGTATTGGAAATGTCAAAAGCCTCCATACGATTGATATTCGGAAGTCCCAAAAGTCCCGCAATCTCCTTCGCGGCTCCGATGGTACGACCCTCTTCTTTTTTGATTCGTTCTTTATCGGAGTCCAACACCATCTGCGCATTTTTTCTTGCCAGTTCCACCAGTTTTTCCTTGGCTCCCCGTTTCGGTGTCTGAAGATATACCTTCTTTCCTTTTTTATCCGAAAGCCATCGGGCAATGGTATCCGCTTCTTCCAGTTCCTCTTGGATGTAAATCTCCTTTGGAATAATGGGGGTACCTGCATAAAACTGTGTTAAAAATGCTTCTATGATATCCGCTTCTTTGTCCTCTTCGGAAACTCGCAAAAAGAAATGATCCCGTCCGATCATCTTTCCGTTTCGCACAAAAAATACCTGTACCACCGCATCTTCCCCATCGGAGGCCAATGCGATAATATCCTTGTCTTCTCCATCGGAATCCGTTATTTTTTGTGTCTCCACACACTGCTTTACACTTTCTGTCAAATCCCGATAAGCTGCTGCCTTTTCAAATTCCAACGCAGCAGAAGCCGCTTCCATCTTTTCCCTTAATTCCTTCAGGATCGGTTTGTAGTTTCCGTCCAAAAAAGAAATGGCAGCATTTACGTTTTTTAAATACTCTTCTTCAGAAACCTCTCCGGTACAAACTCCCATGCACTGATTCATATGGTAGTTTAAGCAGGGGCGCTTCTTTCCGAAAGCCTCCGGGAACTTTTGATTACAGGTCCGGAGTTTGTATAATTTTTGAACCAAATCAATGGTATCCCTGACGGATCCCGCACTGGTAAAAGGGCCAAAGTATTTGGACTTGTCTTTTTTTATTTCCCGTGAAAACAAAACCCTGGGATATTTTTCTCCCAAGGTCACTTTGATGTAAGGATAGGTTTTATCATCACGAAGCAGTGTATTGTACTTGGGTCGATGCTCCTTTATCAGGTTGCACTCCAATACCAAAGCTTCCAGTTCGGAATCCGTAACGATGTACTCAAATCGTCTGATGTGCGACACCATTTGCTTCTTTCGAATGCCCTCGTCATGGGAGGCCTGAAAATACTGATGCACACGCTTGGTCAGACTCAAAGCCTTTCCGATGTAGATAATGGCATCCTTTTCATCATGCATAATATAAACTCCCGGTTGATCCGGGAGTTTTTTTAGCTCTTCTTCAATTTGAAACATATTAATCCCCTGCGGTGATATCGATATGTTGTCCCTTTGCCTGTTCGGAAATATCTACCACATCTTCATCGATAAACATTTCTTCTTCTTTTTCCTCTTCCTCCTCCGGCTCAATTCCCGTAAGTTCACGGAAGAGATTCATAAATTCCTTACCGGAAATGGTTTCATGCTCATAGAGATAATCGGAAATCTTATCCAAAACTTCCCGATGTTCCTCCAACAGAGCATATGCGTTTTCATAGCAATTGGTAATCATTGCCAAAACTTCTTTATCAATCTCGGCTGCAGTTTCTTCACCGCAAGTTAAAGATGCCCGACCTTCCAGGTACTGGCTCTCAACGGTAGCCAATCCCATCATGCCAAACTTATCACTCATACCGAATCTGGTAACCATGTTTCTGGCAATGGAGGTAGCATTTTCAATATCGTTTGCCGCTCCGGAAGTATAGGTACCAAATACGATTTCTTCCGCTGCACGTCCACCCATATAGGTGGTGATTTTTGCGATAAGTTCTTCTTTGGTCTCTAAGAACTTTTCCTCCTCCGGAGTCTGCAAGGTATATCCCAAGGCTCCCATGGTACGGGGAACAATGGTAATCTTTTGAACCGGTTCAGAGTTCTTCTGCAACGCAGATACAAGGGCATGTCCCACCTCATGATAAGCCACATGCTTACGTTCCTTGTCACTCATGGCACGATCCTTTTTCTCCTTGCCTCCTACGGCAACAAGTTCAAAGGCCTCAAACAAATCTTCCTGATTTACAAACTCACGTCCTGCCTTTACAGCAATAATGGCAGCCTCATTAATAATATTGGCCAAATCGGATCCTACCAATCCCGCGCTGGCCAAGGCCAAGGCTTCCAAGTCCACCGTCTCATCCATGCGAACATCCTTGGAGTGAACCTTAAGTATCTCCGTACGTCCTTTTAAATCCGGACGATCCGCAATGATTCGTCGATCAAAACGTCCCGGACGAAGAAGTGCCTTATCCAACACCTCCGGGCGGTTGGTAGCTGCTAAAATCAAAACACCCTTGGAGGAATCAAATCCATCCATCTCAGCCAAAAGCTGATTTAAAGTCTGCTCACGCTCGTCATTGCCACCGCCGTATCTGGAGTCACGGCTCTTTCCGATGGCATCAATCTCATCTATAAAAATAATACACGGCGCCTGCTTTTGTGCTTCTTTAAACAAATCACGTACTCGGGAAGCACCTACACCTACAAACATCTCCACGAAATCGGAACCCGCAAGTGAGAAAAACGGAACTCCCGCTTCTCCGGCAACCGCTTTGGCAAGCAAGGTCTTTCCTGTACCCGGAGGGCCCACAAGAAGGGCACCCTTTGGCAACTTTGCACCAATGGAAGTATACTTTTTCGGATTATTTAAAAAGTCCACCATCTCCTGTAAGGACTCTTTTGCCTCATCCTGACCTGCCACATCCGCAAAGGTAACTCCCGTAGTCTTTTCCACGTATACCTTGGCATTGCTCTTTCCAACAGAGAAAGGTCCGCCTCCCATGTTTCTCATAAAAAAACCAAAGAGCACCCAAAGGATTAAAAGAGGAATCACAAAACTAAGTACGTTATAAATAATGGCAGTGGTATTGCTGGAAGCCCCACGCTTCACTTCCACATTATGCTCCTTCAAAAGAGGAAGCAAGTCCTGGTCATTGAGATACCCGGTATAGTAGGTAATGGACAGGCTCTGTCCCGTGCTTCTTTCATAGGTATCTTTCAGTTCTTCCTGTTCTTTGGAAGCGGCAAATTCCGAGTCTTTGTTTAATTCTATGGTGATGGTCTCACTGGTAATCTCAACGGATTTTACTTCATCCTTTTCCACCAGCTCTATAAACTTACTGTAACTAATCTCAGTCTTTGTCTGAGAGTTTCCGTTATTCCAAAAGTAGGTGGTGATTAAAAGAGCAATGAGAGAAAAAAGCACCAAAAGCATCAGTGGCTGACGATTGTTGTTCTTTCCGTCATTTCCTCCGTTTTGATTATTGTTATTGTTCTCGTTCATGTTTCCTCCGGTCAGTTTAATAGTTTTTCAAATTCATCCGCCGGCATGGGCCGATGATAATAGTAGCCCTGAGCCAAATCACAGCCATTTTTCATAAGCATTTCAGCCTGCTCTTTGGTCTCAACGCCCTCCACAATCGTAGGCAGTTTCAAAGTCTTTGCCATATTCAAAACACCTTCCAAAATACCGATTCCTTTGGAGCTGTTTTCCCGATTAATATCCAGAAAACGCATGTCAATTTTTAAGGTGTCTACATTCATGTTTTTCAGCGCATTCAAAGAGGAGTATCCGCTTCCGAAATCATCCATGGATACCTTAAAGCCAACCCGATGCAATTTTTCCACCGTGGCGTTGATTTTTTCAAAATCCTCCATATATGCGGTTTCCGTAATCTCCGCTTCTAAAAGCTCATATGGGATGTTTCTTTCGTCGCAAAGTTTTTTCAACTCCTCTGCCACATCCAAAGAATAAACATCTGCACGAGAAACGTTTATGGATATAGGCGGAACTTTCACCCCTGCCTTTTGCTTCTCGCCAATCCAATCAGCCACCATTTCCCAAATATCATAATCTATGGAAGAAACAAAGCCGTTCTTTTCCAAAATCGGTACAAATACCCCGGGGGAAATCATTCCTTTTTCGTGATGATTCCATCTGGCCAAAGCTTCCGCTCCCACCACTTCTTTGGTTTCCATATTTACTTTTGGCTGAAGATAAAACATGAATTCCTTTTCTTCAATTCCCCTGCGAATATCCGACAAAAGTTCAAATTCGTTTTGAACTTTTCCAATCATCTGCGGATCGTACCAAGCCACATGCTTGGTATAATCTCCGGCAATACTGTCTAAGGCAATCACTGCATTATTATATATTTTTTCAACAGAATCGCTGTTGTGTTCTATTTCATAAAAACCAAACTTCGGTCCGAATCCCACTCCAAAGTTCTTATGACTTCTTGTGTCCGCCGTCATCTTTTTCTCCAGCTCGTGGATGGCTGCATGCTTGTTGGGACAAAGTACGGCAAAATCATCTCCGCCTAAATATCCCGCAATTCCGCCATGACGTCGGGTAAACTCGTTTAAGTATCTGCCCATAAGTTTCAGATACTGATCTCCTTTTTCCCAACCGTAAAAATTGTTAAACAGTTTGAAATGATCAATATCAATGGCTACCATCCAAAGCTTTTGATTATGATTGTTCAAAAGCTGGCTGTGCACCTGATTAAAATAATTCTGCTTATAGGGAAGACCGGTAAGATCGTCGATCTTTTGATCATCCGGTTTAAACTGAACATCGATTTGACGAATCAGTTCTTTTTGCTTTTCAAAAAGGGAAATCGTGGTCAACACACGACGCAATACGATACGCTCGGAAAATGGTCTTGCAATAAAATCCGTAGCCCCCAAATCGAAGGCATACTCCATGTTGCGCTCCTCATCATCCGCAGAAATCATAATCACCGGGAGATAATCCGTCATATGCTTTCTTCTCATGAACTCCAGCACTTCAAATCCGTTCATCCCCGGCATTACCAAATCCAAAAGAACGATATCCAGGTCATAGAAATGATCCATCAAATACTCCAACGCATCTTTACCGTTATCGTATTCGACGATTTCCACCTCGTCCTGTAAAATATCTTTTAAAATCTCACGATTGGAATAAGCGTCATCTATGATTAACACTTTGTGCTGTTTCTTCATCGTTTCCATGTATCGTCCCCCACGATTAGCATTTCTGTAAAGCGCCCCAAACCACATAGCAGTTTATTTTACTATTATATATTATTTTTACAATTCAGCAATCTTTTTGACTACAAAACTATATGAAAAACTATGGATTTTGAGTCCTTGCTTTCCGCAAAAACTTTCCCCTTGTGTGCCAAGACAATCGCCTTTACCACAGACAGTCCGATTCCATGTCCGCCGGTCTTACTGTTTCTGGAAGAATCTCTTCGATAAAACCGTTCAAAAAGTTCATCATGTCTTCCTGCCTCAATCTCATCCAAAGTATTGTACACCGTAATTTCTTTTTTGTTTTTTGCAGTGGTTTTTAGGCTTACTTCCACTTTTCCTTTTTCATTGGCGTACTTTAATGCATTGTCTATAAGCAAAGAAACCGCCTGAGAGATCGTCTCCTCATTTCCCACATAGGAGATTTCTTCATCCACCAGAATCGAAAACTCTTTGTCCTTTGCCTTTGCCACCGGCAAAAAGGATTCCGCCACTTCTTTTACCGCATCCGAGAGAGAAAACTCCATCATATCAAGCTTTGTATTTTCCTCATCCATCCGGGACAAAAATACCAGTTTCTCCGTAAGGCTGGTCAGTCTTTCAATTTGGTTTTTAATACTTTTTAGCCACTCGTTATCCCCTGTTGTCATCTCCAACACTTCCGTATTTGCTCCGATAATGGCTAAGGGAGTTTTAATTTCATGTGAGGCATCCGTTATAAAATGTTTCTGCTTCTCATAGCTTTCCGCCACGGGTTTTGTCACAATTTTTGACAAAAGGACCACCAAAAGATATACCAGTCCCACTCCTAAGAGACTGATAAAAAAGCTGATGTTTCGAAAACTCCGGAAAGACTCCATCTTTTCATTTGCATTTAAAAACAAATACATGCGACAGGATGCGTCAGATCCGGTCACATCCAAAACATCATAGTAATAATTCTCGTAAAATCCTGTGGTTTTTCCGGAAGAAAAAAGAGTTTGTGCCATGGAAACCGCAGTCTCCTCGTCCACCATAAAAATGTCACCGGTATTTACCGCCACCTCTTCTCCTAACGTGTCGAGGGTCACGGTAAAATAGCGAAGAGAAAAAGGTGTCTCCTGATTCATACTTGCGTCAAACACGTTCTTTTTAGGTTCCGGCATATTCTCCGCATCCGTTGGTGGCGCAATTTTTTCGGAAGGCACCGGAGCACCGTCTTCAAATCCAATATTTCGTCTGTTTTTAAACTCGGAAAGATCACCATTGTTTTCTTTTAACAATGTCATTTCGGATTGAATGTTCTTCATAGTCCGGTAATAGTTTAAAATATCCATGGTACCGATTAATCCGAAAAGAACCAGTACCACGGATACCATTGTTATGGCAATAAACTTCCGGCGAAGAGTCTTAATCATGATCCGCCTCCACCAAATAACCTACACCACGAGCTGCTTTTATATTTACTTTTGCCCCGATTTTTGAAAGTTTTTTTCTGAGATAGGAAACATACACCCAAACCACGTTCAACTCGGTTTCCGTGTCATATCCCCATATTTTATCCATGAATTGATCTGTAGAAATGATTTGTCCCGGATTGGAAAGTAACATTTCCAACATCTGAAATTCCTTATTTGCAAGGCGAAGAGATTCCTTTTCCGTAGAAATCATAAAGGTGGAACGGTCCAGTTTTAAATTGGAAAATTCCATAATATTGTCCGTAACTTCCCCCTGTCTTCTTGTAACGGAACGCAGTCTGGCAAGAAGTTCTTTCATGGCAAAAGGCTTCGTCAGATAATCATCAGCCCCCGCGTCAAGCCCCTCCACTTTATCGTCGATTTCGGACTTTGCCGTCAGCATAATCACCGGCACATCGATTCCCTGTTTTCTTATTTCTTTTAAAACGGAAATCCCGTCCATTTTAGGCATCATAATATCCAAAATGGCGCCGTCGTAAAGCTCGGTTTCCAAATAGTCCAGCGCATCCTGTCCGTCATAAACCGCATCAACGGAATAATGCTCATGCTTTAACACCGCAACGATTGCATTGGACATTTCCTTCTCGTCTTCCGCCAATAAGATTCGCATAGCTACCTCATTTTCTTTCTCCAGGAAATCCAATTCCCGGCTTCGTCCTTTTGGAGAATTCTCTGGTTACTGCTGCCTCGAAACTGAAGTGTAATATCCTTCTTTTCCAGCACAAACTCACCATCCACCAAAATATCAATTAGGTTCAAAAATTCTTCCGTTCCACTAAAGTGTACCTTTCCTTCGGGGGAAAGTAAATCCTCTTCTAAGGTATAGCCGGTATAGCACCAAATGGTTTTCTTCGGGTATCTCCTTTTGAATTCTCTGGCTAAGGGAAGCAGTCCCTCCTGGTTTACCTCCTCCATGGGCTCTCCACCCAACAGGGTAATCCCTTCAATATAGGAAGGCTCGCAGGCATTTAAAAACTCTTCCATCACCTCATTTGTCCAGTCCTCCCCGGCATTAAAGTCCCAGGTCTGAGGCTGAAAGCACCCTTTGCAATGGTGGGTACAACCGGAAACAAAAAGGACGTTTCTCACGCCCTCTCCGTTTGCAATATCTTTATACTTAATTGCACTGTATTTCATAATTATAAATGTAACACCCTGTCTTTAATTTCCTGAGTACGTCCCTGATTCCAGAACTGGGTTCCGATGTAACCGCAAGTTCTTCTGGCAACGGACATTCTCTCCTGATCTTTGTTACCGCAGTTCGGGCACTCCCAAACCAGTTTTCCTGCAGAATCTTCCACGATGGAAATCTCTCCGTCATATCCGCACACTTCACAGTAGTCAGACTTTGTGTTTAATTCTGCGTACATAATGTTGTCATAAATAAACTTCATTACGGAAAGTACTGCCGGAATATTCTGCTGCATATCCGGTACTTCGATGTAAGAAATTGCTCCGCCCGGAGACAGTTTCTGGAAATCAGCTTCGAATTTTAACTTATCAAAGGCATCGATTTCTTCCGTAACATGTACGTGATAAGAATTGGTAATATAGTTCTTGTCCGTAACTCCCTTGATAATTCCGAATCTCTTCTGCAATGCTTTTGCAAACTTGTATGTGGTGGATTCCATAGGAGTTCCGTAAACGGAATAGCTGATATTTTCCGCAGCCTTCCATTCCGCACACTTGTCATTCAACTTCTGCATCACCTTTAAGGCAAATTCCTTACCCATAGGATCCGTATGAGAAACACCAAGCATGCGATAGCACATTTCATACAATCCCGCATATCCCAAAGAAATAGTGGAATATCCGTTATATAAAAGTTCGTCAATCTTTTCTCCCTTGCCAAGACGTGCCAATGCGCCATGCTGCCACAAAATAGGAGCTACGTCGGAAACGGTTCCCAAAAGTCTTTCATGTCTGCAACGAAGAGCACGGTGGCAAAGTTCCAAACGATCCTCTAAAATCTCCCAGAACTTGTCCATATCTCCGTATGAAGAGCATGCTACATCCACAAGGTTGATGGTTACAACACCCTGGTTAAAACGTCCGTAGAACTTGTAAGAACCGTCCGGGTTTTTCTGTGACTCTTCAACGGTAAGGAAGGATCTGCATCCCATGCAGGTATACACATTGCCCTTCTTCAATTCCTTCATGATTTTTGCAGAAATGTAATCCGGAACCATACGCTTTGCAGTACACTTTGCAGCAAGTTCCGTTAAATAATAATACTTGGAGTCTTCGGTAATGTTATCCTCATCCAAAACGTAAATCAACTTCGGGAATGCCGGTGTAATCCACACACCCTTTTCATTCTTAACACCCTGCATTCTCTGAATCATAACTTCTTTAATGATCATGGCAAGGTCATCTCTTGTCTGGCCCTCTTCCACTTCATCCAAATACATGAACATGGTAACGAAAGGAGCCTGACCGTTACAGGTCATAAGTGTAATCAACTGATACTGAATGGTCTGAATACCGGACTTTACTTCGGATAAAAGTCTTGTCTCGGTAATCTTATTGATCACTTCTTCTTTTAACTCTTCACCGCATTCCTTACGTTCTTCGATAACCTGCTCGCGGATTTTCTGTCTGCTGATATCCACAAAAGGAGCAAGGTGCGCCAAAGTAAAGGACTGTCCGCCGTACTGATTGGAAGCCACCTGCGCCACAATCTGAGTGGTTACGTTACATGCGGTAAAGAAGCTGTGAGGCTTTTCAATCATGGTCTCGGAAATAACGGTACCGTTTTGAAGCATATCCGCAAGATTAATCAAATCGCAGTTATGTTCGCGCATTGCGAAGTAATCGGAATCATGGAAGTGAATAATACCTTCCTCATGAGCTTTGGTAATCTCCTCCGGAAGAAGAATTCTCTTGGTCAAATCCTTTGACACTTCACCGGCCATATAATCTCTTTGTGTAGAATTGATTACCGGATTCTTATTGGAGTTTTCCTGTTTTACTTCCTCATTTAACTGATCGATTAACGCAAGAATACCGTTATCTGTAGTGTTGGTTTTTCTGGAAAGTTCTCTCTTATAACGATAACGAACATACTTCTGTGCCACTTCGTAGCAACGCATCTCCATGATACCGGTTTCTACCATATCCTGGATATCTTCCACATTTACGGCATGAGACATAGATGCCACCTGCTTGGCGATCTTATCCGCTACGGCTTTGATCTGGTATTCATTCATCTGATGAATGCTGTCGATCTCGTTATTAGCCTTTTCGATAGCGGCAATAATCTTATCCTCCTGAAAGTCTACCTCACGGCCGTTTCTTTTAATGACGTTTGTACGAACTTTTGCTTCCAAAACTGCTTCTCCCTTTACTTCGCATTTACTCTATATATTGACTAAATCTAGATTAGACGTACATTCCATACACTAGATATTGTGTCCTCGTCTATAATATAACAGATTGCAAAAAAAAGGAAGACCCTATTTTCGAATAAATCGTTTTCGGGTCTTCTTTTTTTATTTATCTTCAGAAATATCTATGCCGTAATTACGAGCCATCTGCTCCACCATTTGGTCCGTGAAGTTTCCTCCAAATTCATCCACCAAAGTTTCTGCAAAATTTTGAATGGTAGAGTCCATATAAAAATCCTTCATTTGGGAAACCGTGGAATCCGAATCCTCCTCGGATGTAAAGGTCTCTTTTACTTCCTTTAGCATCTGCTCCACGAAATAGGCCTCAAAGGATTTGGCTGCTTTTTCCAATTCCTCTTTGGAGGAATTCTCATTTATTCCGCTGACACTTTTTTGTGCGCGACTGGTCTCCATCGTTGTTTTCGCGGTGGAGGTTAAAGTATTGATATAAGAAAAATCACTCATTTATCTCACCCTTTATCGTTTCAGATTGTTTGCGGTTTCCAGCATGGAGTCGGATGTGGTAATGGCTTTGGAATTCAATTCATATGCTCTTTGAGAAATAATCAAATTTACCATCTCGTCCGCAATATTAACGTTACTTCCTTCCAAATATCCCTGGGCAACAGTACTTGGCACGATAGGCAAGTTGGTGGTAGCCTCATTGATGGCGTCACCGGATGCCTCCGTTACGGAGTAAAGGTTTCCGGATTCTTTCTCAAGTCCTACGGGGTTCTGGAACTGGAATAAACCGATTCGCTGCCCGGTGTTGACGTTGGTTCCGTCTGCCAATCGATAGCCTACCGCTCCGTCTTTACCGACAGTAACCGTATCCGCACCCACACCCTCAGGAAGGGTGATTCGTGCTCCTGTACTGCTTAACACTTTTAAACCGCTGGAATTGGAAAGCACTCTGGTACCGTCCGCATCCAAAGTCCATCCGAAATCACCGTCTCTGGTGTAGTAGGTCTCCCCGTCCACACCCTGTACAGAGTAAAATCCGCTTCCCTCAATGGCACATGCCATTTTATTCTCGCTGGACAAAAGCGCGCCCTGAGTAAATGAAGCATTTACGGATGCCACTCTGGTACCAAGTCCCACCTGTGCAGCCGTAGGCTTTATCTCGCCGTTTGCCGTAGTGGTCTCTGCCTGCAAGGTCTGATACAAGAGAGACTTAAACTGGGTATTCTGTGTCTTATATGCCGTGGTATTTACATTTGCAATATTATTTGCGATGGTATCTACGGAAGTCTGCTCAGAACGCATTCCGGAAGCCGCCGTCCATAATGATCTTAACATAACGATTCTCCTATCTTGTTAATGCTTAAACTCTACCTACCTGGCTCACTGCCATTTCCAAAGTTTCATCTTCGGTCTGAATCATCTTCTGACCAGCCTCGTAAGCTCGCTGAATGGTAATCATGCTTACCATCTCATCCACGATGTTTACATTTGATGTTTCCAAGCATCCTTGCTCAATAGAAGCATCGGAAGCAACAAGCGTTGCACCGGCCACCGGTTCATACAGGTTCTCCCCGTATTTTGCCAAATAGTCGTAGTTTTCAAAATCCACCAGTCCGACTTGGCCGACTACCTGTCCATTCTGATAAATATATCCCTGAGTATTAATGGAATATTCCTGAACGGGGTCTACCCGAACATGGGCAGCCTCTCCGGTCTGACCGTTTAACGCTGCCTGGGCATTTAAAAGATAGTCACCGTCGGATGTCACAAAGTATCCTTCTTTGTTGACGGTAAACTCCCCGTTTCTTGTATATTTAATGGAAGTGTTTCCCTGCTTATCCGTAAATTCAATGGCAAAGAAACCCATTCCGCTGATTGCCAAGTCTGCCGGCTTATCCGTAATACGGAAGCTTCCCTGACTGTAATCGGTATAGGTTTCACCGATATCCACTCCCAAATTGATATCGCCGATACGACGTGGCATATAACTGCCTACGGAAGTGTCCTTTATTTTAATGGCTAATGTGTCATCAAAGGATTGAGCAGTCGCTCCTTCTTTCTTATATCCAACAGTATTTGAGTTTGCAAGATTATTGGTCAAAGTATCCAATCTGCGCTGCTCGTTAATCATGCCGGTATAAGCAGTATATAATCCTTTTACCATTTGACCTCCTTTATATTTTACAGCCTCTTCCGTGATAAGATTTATCTCCCTGATAAAAAACTGTAAAACATCTCATTTATTCTATCGGACATTTTCCACAAATACTTTAACATAAAAATACCGATCTGAAAAATATTTCAAATCGGTATTTCATCATCCTATTAATCCTGAGATTTCAAACCGGTATCTCCGGCCATAAACTCAACATATTTTCCGGTTCCCACAGCCACGCAGGTCATAGGATCCTCTGCAGTCATGGTATTGATGCCGGTACGGTCTTCCATCAACTGCTCCAAACCGCGAAGCAAAGCACCACCACCCGTAAGGATAATTCCACGGTCAGCCACGTCGGCGGCCAATTCAGGCGGAGTCTTTTCCAATACGGAGTGAACTGCCTCCACAATATTGGCTGTAGGCTCACGAAGTGCTTCCTCCATTTCTTCGGAAGAAACCTCAATGGTCTTCGGTAAACCTGTAACCAGGTTACGTCCGCGAACATCCATAGTCTCCGGTTCCGGAAGCGGGTAGCAGGTACCCACATTAATCTTAACATCTTCTGCGGTTCTCTCACCGATCAAAAGATTGTGTTTCTTTCTCATATAACGAACAATGGCCTCATCGAAGTCATCACCTGCAATTTTAATGGAAGTGCTGACAACGGATCCGCCTAAAGAAATAACCGCAATATCCGCAGTACCACCACCGATATCAACAATCATGTTACCGCAAGGCTTTGAAATATCAATACCTGCACCGATAGCTGCCGCAATAGGCTCTTCGATAATAAATACTTCACGGGCTCCGGCTGCATATGCTGCATCCTCGACCGCTCTCTTCTCCACTTCCGTAACACCGCTGGGTACACATACGGAAATACGAGGCTTACGATAGCTTCTCTTTCCAAGAGCTTTCTGGATGAAGTACTTAATCATCTTCTCCGTAACGGTATAATCGGAAATAACGCCCTGACGAAGAGGACGAACTGCCACAATATTGCCCGGTGTACGTCCAAGCATCAAACGTGCTTCTTCACCGATGGCTTTTATCTTATTGGTATCTCTGTCAAAAGCTACAACAGAGGGCTCTTTTAAGACAACGCCCTTGCCCTTAACATAAACCAAAATACTTGCTGTTCCTAAATCTATTCCAATATCTGCTGAATTAAACGGCATGACATGAACTCCTTTCAAAAACAATAAGGCACTATTTCCATTATATCCATTTGTTTTCAATTTTCAATACGAAATTATTTCAGGTAAGGCTTCACATATTGGCCGGTATAGGACTTCTTGCACTTGGCCACTTCCTCCGGAGTTCCGCAAGCCACAACGGTACCTCCCCGGTCGCCACCCTCGGGTCCGAGATCAATGATATAATCTGCCGTTTTGATTACATCCAAATTGTGCTCGATGACTACAACAGAGTTGCCACCCTCGGAAAGCTTATGAAGGATTTGAACCAGCTTATTTACATCTTCAAAATGAAGACCGGTGGTAGGCTCATCCAAAATATAGATGGTCTTTCCGGTACTTCTTCTGGAAAGTTCTGTGGCAAGTTTGATACGCTGTGCCTCACCGCCGGATAATTCCGTGGAAGGCTGTCCCAGTTTGATGTAGCCCAAGCCCACGTCATTTAATGTCTCAATCTTGCGGCGGATGCTGGGAACATTCTTAAAGAATTCCACTGCTTCTTCCACCGTCATATCCAAAACTTCGTAGATGTTCTTTCCTTTATATTTTACTTCCAAAGTCTCTCGGTTGTATCGCTTGCCGTGGCAAACTTCACAGGGCACATACACATCCGGCAAAAAGTGCATCTCAATCTTTACGATACCGTCACCGGAGCAAGCCTCACATCGTCCACCCTTAACGTTAAAACTGAAACGTCCCTTTTGATAACCTCTGGCTTTGGCATCTGCTGTGGATGCAAACAAATCACGAATCAAATCAAACGTACCGGTATAGGTAGCCGGGTTCGAGCGCGGCGTACGTCCGATGGGAGACTGGTCGATATCGATGACCTTATCCAACTGTTCTACACCCAGAATCTTTTTATGGGCTCCCGGAATCTTGTGGGCATGATTTAACTTCTTTGCCAGGCTCTTGTATAAGATTTCATTAATCAAAGAGCTCTTTCCAGAACCGGACACGCCGGTAATGCAGGTAACGATTCCCAGAGGAATCTCCACATCGATATCTTTTAAATTATGTTCCTTTGCTCCCTGAATGGTTAAAAATCCTGTAGGTTTCTTTCGAGTCTTTGGAACCTCAATCTTTTTCTTTCCGGACAAATACTGACCGGTGATGGAGCGAGGCTCTTTCATAATATCCTCTACGCTTCCGCAGGCCACCACTTCTCCACCAATCTCTCCTGCACCGGGACCGATATCCACAATGTAGTCCGCCTGACGCATGGTATCCTCATCGTGTTCCACCACGATAAGGGTATTTCCCAAATCCCGAAGTCCCCGAAGAGAGTTTAACAATTTGTCATTATCCTTTTGGTGCAAGCCGATACTTGGCTCATCTAAGATATAGCAGACTCCCACCAAGCCGGAACCGATCTGGGTGGCCAGACGAATACGCTGAGACTCCCCACCGGAAAGGGTTCCTGTAGCACGGGACAAAGATAAGTAATCCAAGCCCACGTCATTTAAGAATCCAACTCTGGCTTTAATCTCCTTTAATACCAAACGTCCCACCTGCTGCTGGTAATCCGTCAGCTTCATGTCTTCCAAAAATACCGCCAAGTCTCTTACCGGCATGGTGGTTATCTCGTAAATGTTCTTATCGCAAACCGTTACGGAAAGCGAAGACTTCTTTAATCTCTGGCCACCGCAAACCGGGCAGGGAGAAATCTCCATGTATTCCTCATAATTGCTGCGGGACCATTCAGACTTGGTCTCACGATATCTGCGCTGGGAATTGGAAATCAATCCCTCAAACTGCACGTCGTAAATCCCCTCTCCAAACTGTCCCTTATAAGGAACCTTTACCACCTTATCAAAGCCGTAGATAAACTTCTTACGTATATCCTCGGGCAGTTCTTCATAAGGGGTATCCAAACTAAACTTATATTCTTTTGCCAGGGCTTCCAAAATAGCATGGGTATAACTCTTTTTATCGGAACTGGACTGCCACCCCGGCACCTGTACACATCCTTCATTAAAGCTTAAGGACATATCCGGAATCATAAGCCGCTCGTCAAACTCCATCTTATATCCCAAACCGAAGCACTCCTCGCAGGCACCGAAAGGATTGTTGAAAGAAAAGCTTCGGGGCTCCACCTCATCTACGGAAATACCGCAGTCCGGGCAAGAGAAGCTTTCGGAAAAACGAAGTTGATCTCCACCGATAACATCTACGATAGCCAAACCGTTCCCCAGCTTTAAGGCATTTTCCAAAGAACCGGTCAAACGCTCTTCCATACCTTCCCGCATCACAAGACGGTCGATGATAACTTCGATGTTATGCTTCTTATTCTTATCCAGTTCAATTTCTTCGTCTAGGTCATAGACGTCACCGTCCACCACCACGCGGACATAACCGCTTTTACGGGCACGCTCAAACAACTTTTCCTGTGCGCCCTTTCGTCCGCGCACTACAGGAGAAAGCACCTGAAACTTCGTACCCTCAGGCAGACGCATCACCTCGTCCACCATCTGATCCACAGTCTGCTTATAAATCTCCTTGCCGCAGTTAGGACAATGGGGAATACCGATACGGGCATAGAGCAAACGGAAGTAATCATAAATCTCCGTTACCGTACCTACAGTTGAACGGGGATTCTTATTGGTCGACTTCTGATCGATGGAGATGGCAGGAGGCATACCTTCGATACGCTCCACATCCGGCTTTTCCATCTGGCCCAAAAACTGTCTGGCGTAGCTGGAGAGAGACTCCATATAACGTCGCTGGCCTTCCGCAAAAATCGTATCAAATGCCAAAGAAGATTTTCCGGAACCGGACAATCCAGTCAGCACTACAAACTCATCTCGCGGAATCTCAAGATTAATGTGCTTCAAATTGTTCTCATTTGCACCACGAATCTTTATAAATTTTCTTACGTCTTTGTTTTCTTTCATAACTTTCTTTCTCTATATAGAAATCTCACGCAACATGTTCTTTAATTCTACGATACGGTCGCGGTACTGCGCAGCCATTTCGAAGTTTAAGTCGGCGGCTGCGGACTCC
>JAEEGL010492226.1_pt1 | contig 23382 bp, 11 predicted proteins | sample 9134231 | NCBI WGS metagenome assembly JAEEGL01 (sample SAMN16246548, study PRJNA631951) | gut metagenome | biome: gut microbiome; feature: rumen; material: fiber-attached | host: Bos | place: Iran: Karaj | collected 2018-10
AAATGCTCGTTGGGTGCAATACTTACAGTAATCCAACTCTCCGTTGAAACATTGCTGTACAGCATCGTGTTGTCCACAACTGGTATGCCGAAAAATATGAGGTAACGATTCTTTGTAATCGTAATCGATGTGGTGCTCGAATTGTCACTCTTGTCAACGGCTTTCACTGTGATAACATTGTCGCCCTCTTCAAGTGGCAGGTTGTTGATGCTCCATTGTTCCAATCCAGTAGCCACACCTTTGGCACCCCTGTCAGACTCATAGTTGACTTCTTTCAGTTCTCGGTCGTCTTGAGCTGTACCCGATAGCATGATATTGCTTTCGTTTGTAACATACGACTCCTCAGACGTCGGTGACATGATGTAAACGCTTGGTAACTCAGTATCAACGGCTATTTCTTCACCACCGGAAGGTGAATCCTCGTTGTCGTCACTACTGCACCCACCGAATGTGAGTGCCAGTATGGCCATAATGCCAATACCCCAAAATTTTTTAATAAAAGAATACATTTTCTTTGTTTATATTAGTTAGATAATTAGTGTAATACGCAAAAGTAAGTATTAACGATGAAATGACAAAATTTTTGGGTTGATTATTTTTTAATCTCTACATTTAACATTATTTTGTTAATTGTCTTTGACTATAATTATTTCAACATATCTTCAATTTTTTCACCCTTCATTTGGGGAGATTTAGATAATTTCGTACTTTTGTAATACAAATGGGCTCTTCCCTGATTGGTTAACCATAAGGATTCTGGTATAGCCAAGTTGCACTTCAAAATGGGTGAAGACAGAGAATAACTGTGAATGGATATGAACATCGAACAAGTACGTGACTTTACTTTATCTCTAACGGGTGTGACCGAAGATCAACCCTTTGGAGATGATATCTTGGTCTTCCGACTGGAAGGGAAGATTTTTTTGTGTCTATGGTTGGGTGGAGGTGACTATGACATGAAAGAATCTTCTCCAAGAATTGCACTCAAGCTGACACCCGAAAGAAATGTGCAACTCCGTGAACAGTTCTCTTCCGTTACACCTGCGTGGCATTGGAACAAAAAACACTGGAGTGATGTGTATTACGAGCACTTGGATAAAGCGTTGGTTGAAGAATGGATAAGAGAATCCTATCTGCTCATAATGTCAAAACTACCGAAGACAATTCGAATGAAATATACATAAGTGACTGTGTTACATCAGAAAACATTTCAGAATCTGACCACGGATGAACTGTATGAACTCTTGAGGGTACGCAGTGAGGTGTTTGTGGTAGAACAGAATTGTGTCTATCAGGATTTGGACAGCGACGACCAGAAAGCCATTCACCTGTGGCTTACATTGGAAGAAAAGGATGATACCAGCGGTGCGGGCGTCAAGGGTGAACGCCTTGTAGCTATGGCACGTGTTTGTCCTGCCGGTACTCACATGAGTGAGGTTTCGATAGGCAGGGTCATCACCACTGAACGTGGCAAAGGCTATGGCAAGCAAATCATGCTGCATGCCATTGAGGCGGCTGTCAATAGTTTTCATGCCACACAAATTGACATCGAGGCGCAGGAGTATGCCAAAGGCTTCTACGAAAGCGTTGGCTTTAAGCAGTCTTCTGAATCTTTCATGCTCGACGGCATCCCCCACATTAAAATGACCTGGACAAAATCAAGAGAAATCAAGGGGACTGGTTTGTGATTCCCTCTGATTCGAGCATCCATCCGGCCTCCGTGGCCTTGCTGATCCACATGTCTGCCATCCGTTGATGACCAGCTGGAGTAGGGTGCACTGCATCCCATATCCAGTAGCGCTCGTTGGGGTGACTCTGTTGCAGTTCATAGAACATGCTGTCGAAAGGTATCACTATGGCATCATAGTCCTTTGCGATTTTCCTGACAACAGAGGCCAGCATGCCGCACAATTCTTGCTGGTTTTTGGGGGTCGTCTTCGATACGAATGGCGTTCCTAAGGCTATTTTGAGGTCAGGGTTCATGTTTCTTGCCTCGTTGAGCAGTTCACGGTATAATGTTTCCCATCTGGCGAGGTCGAAGCCTTCGGGATTGTCATGCTGCTTGATATAGTTCCACACGTCATTGGTCCCGATGAGCACAGAAAGGATATCCGGCTTCAGGTCGAGCACATCTTGTTGCCATCGCCCTTTCAAATCATCGAGTGTATTGCCCGATATGCCTCGGTTGAAGAATTGCAATCCGGCATAAGGTTGTGTGCTTTCGTAGTGAGCGGCGCAGAGCATCATGTAGCTGTGCCCGTATATATGGTTCAGGTCTTTATGGTTGCGCTGGTCCGAGGGTGCCATGCTGCCACCGCTGCGTCCCCATCCGCCGTCTGTCACCGAGTCGCCGATATAAAGCACCCTTTGTGCCTGGAGGGTACTGAAGGTCATCATTAGGCCTGCTGCGATAAACTGGATGTATCTCTTCATTTGTCCTTAGTTTTTATGCATATTTTGATTGTCAAATATAACTAAAAATAATCAAAACCACAAGTAAAGATTAATTTTTTATTAACTTTGCATCATTGATATGACTGTCAACATAAATAAAACTAAATACCGATGAAAAAAATATTGATTTTCGTAATGTGCTCCGTGGCCATGATGGCCAGCTGCAAGAACAAAAGTCAGGAACCGAAGAACGATGCTGTCAAAGGTGCTGCATCCCAAGAAAGCGAGGCCGTCAAAGAGGCTGCCTCCAAGGAAATGGAGCTGATGCCCATGTTCATTTTCTCTTCCCTCAACAATTTACTGATACCCTACTGGAATGAACCTGATGAACCGACGACAGATGATCCCAATGACGAGTACTACAAACGGGCGTATAGGGAGTGGTCTATCCAGAATAGCCTGTTCCAACATCCAGAATCCTACACCCAATTGTATCTGGCACAGGGGAAGAAAGTAGAGGTGAAGCACATCGGAGAACAGCTAAAGGACCCTGATGGCGGTTCTGCCTCTATAGGTGTGATGCACGAATATTACAACACGCCGATGGCAGGACAAACCTATGCTTTCGCTAATGAAAAAGATGCGAAAGAAGCAGATGATTTCGGCATGGGTATCGTCACCACAAGAGAATATGCCAAGAGTCACAAAACACTGACTATTGGTGGAATCGAAGGAGATGAAGAAGGAGGAACAGTTCCTTTCCCTACTGATGTGGTGGCAAAACTCGAGAAGCAATACCAGATGACAGCCCTGCGGTCACAGATGGTATACCGTATTGGTGACAGATATAACTACGGTGTTTTGCAGTTTAAACCTAAAGACGGGCAAGTCATAGCTCTCGAGGTGATTACTGATGGCAAAAATGTGTATTCCTTCCCCGTGAAAGGTTATTATGAATCAGAATCCTTTTACGGATGGAATGCTGATGACGCCGGCGAATATTTCACCAGTGACATAGAGATGGCATTTGATGGACCTAATGGGGTGGAGCTCTGCTATACACGTTCATGTCCGGAAAGTTTTGGAATAGGAATGCTTCTCCTTCGTGACGGGAAACTTGAAAGAGTTCAGTACGGTTTGTTTCAGACGTTGATTGAGGAGTCTTCTCAGCTGTGGAAAAAAGACTTGGTACAAATTCGCAAACTCTACCTTGCATACGACCCACAAGGACACAAAAAGTATAAACTCACCAAATATCGCTTCATCGACATTGACGGTGACAGCTGGCAGGAGGCATTTGTCTTTGATAAAGATGAGAAACATGGCGGTTTGTTCTCAGTAGCCGACGGCAAAGTAGAACTCATCGCAGTTTTCGACGGAAAACTCCAACCCTATTTTGGCTCAACCGAAGACCGTCTCCACAGATACTTCTTACTGAAAGGTTCGGTGGGCGGCCCTACCATGTACACCGAGGTTTATGAAATGGACAACAGCCGTGTGAAGCATCGCTTCACAGCTCTTGAGGTAAATGGTAAGATGGACCAGTGTACCTATGACAAGAAGCGCATGGATATAGAGCAAGGGAAAGCCTATCTCAAGGCGTTGCCATCTTTAGACAAGCCTTATCTCTATTTTGAAGACATAGAAGAATAGGGCAGTTGGTGAAGACTTTTTCCGATGACAAATCAATCAACTTATTAATAACAAGATTATGGAAGGTATGAGGAAAACTCTTGTGGCGGCCATGCTTCTCGTGGCAAGTATGGCGGTACAAGGCGCAGTGCCGGTACGCAAGCAACTGCTCAACGACCAATGGCAGTTTGTCCTGAACGACAGTGATTTCACACAGGCACGTGCAGTGACACTGCCACATGACTGGAGTATAGAACATGGGTTCGACGTCAAAACCCCTGCGGGCAATGAGGGCGGCTATCTGCCCACTGGAAAAGGATGGTATCGCCGCACGCTGACTCTGGGAAAGGCATATAAGGACAAAAAGTTGCGCCTGTACTTCGAGGGTGTCTATATGAACTCACACGTCTATGTGAACGGTCACGAGGCTGGTGGCTGGCCCTACGGCTACTCATCGTTCTGGGTAGACATCACGCCCTATGTGAATGTGGGCAAGAACGAGATTGTGGTCAGTGTCGACAACTCGGCACAGAAAAATTGCCGATGGTATTCTGGTTCCGGCATATACCGCAACGTGTGGCTCTTCACCACCAACAAGACATACATCGATGATTGGAGCATTCAGGTGAACACTCAAGACATCCACCATGTGTCCTTGAGCGCTCAAGTTGTCCGCGAAGATGGTTCCACCTATCCCATCCAGCGCACGATAGACATTGAGAATCCAAGGTTGTGGTCGCCTGATGACCCTTACCTTTATGAGGCCGAAATCGAAGAGCCTGGCTGTGACCTTGTCAAAATCAGTTACGGCATACGTACCATCAACTACGATGCAGAGCATGGCCTAAAGCTCAATGGCAAGCCTCTGAAACTGAATGGTGCCTGTGTGCATCACGACAATGGCATTCTGGGCGCCGCAGCCTACGACGATGCCGAATTTCGCAAAGCACTGTTGATGAAAGAAGCTGGTTTCAATGCAGTCCGCACCAGCCATAATCCTCCCTCGGAAGCCTTCCTGAGTGCTTGTGATAAGGTGGGACTGCTCGTCATTGACGAGTCGTTCGATGGTTGGCGTGACAAGAAGAACGATTTCGACTATCATACTCTGATTGACCAATGGTGGCAGAGGGACATCGATGCCATGGTGTGCCGCGACCGACTGCACCCAAGCGTCTTCTGCTGGAGCATCGGCAATGAGGTGATAGAGCGCAAGAAAATTGAGGTTATCAAGACTGCTCGTCAGATGGCTGAACGCATCCGCGCCCTCGACTTGCAAAAAAGACCGGTAACCTCTGCTTTGGCTGCCTGGGACAGAGACTGGGATATCTACGATCCATTGGCTGCTGAGCACGACATCGTGGGTTACAACTACATGATACACATGGCAGAGAGTGACCATGCGCGTGTACCCGGACGTGTGATGATGCAGACCGAGAGTTTCCCCCGCGATGCATGGAGAAACTACCAATATGTCCAAAACCACACCTACATCTTGGGTGATTTTGTGTGGACTGGGCTCGACTACTTAGGCGAATCTGGTATCGGACGCTACTACTACGACGGAGAGGTACCGGGTGAATCGTGGGAAAGGCCTCTCTATCCCTGGCATGGCGCCTACTGCGGCGATGTGGACCTGACAGGTCATCGTAAACCCATCAGCTTCTATCGTTCGTTACTGTGGAATGGCGGTAGCACATCAATGTTCGTGCGTGAGCCTGAAGGCTATCGTGGAAAAGTAAAAACCACCATGTGGGGCACATGGCCCACTACCGAAAGCTGGACTTGGCCAGGATGGGAGGGTAAGTCCATAGAGGTGGAGGTCTACAGCCAGCAGCCCACCGTCAAACTCTATCTGAACGATAAACTGATAGCCGAGCAAGAGACAAAAGAGAAGAAAACCATGTTCACCCTGCCATATCAGCCTGGCACCCTGCGTGCAGAGGCTGGCAACCAGCGTTGTGAACTTCAAACGGCAGCAGAGCCGGCAGCAATACGTCTGACAGCTGACCGCAACCGTCTGGCTCCAGACGGACAGTCGCTCGCCTTCATCACAGTGGAGATAGTGGATGCCGCCGGTCGTGTGGTACCCACCTCTGCTGAAGAAGTGACCGTTGACGTTGCCGGGGCAGCCACCCTGCTTGCTGTGGGCAATGCAGACATCAAGGATGAAGACCCCTATTTCGACAAGCGTCATCACGTTTGGCAAGGACGTGCCCTCGCAGTGGTCCGAAGCAACGGCAGGTCAGGGAAGGCCACCTTTACCGTCAAGGCTCCCAACTTGCCCATGGCAAGGCTCGTGTTGAAATAGAAAGTCATACATCATTAGAAATAGACTTAAAGCATGAACAAGAAAGTCCTATTCACTCTTCTCTTTGCCATCACCACATTGGCTGGTCAGGCAAAGGAGAAATCATCCGTTTGGGAAAATCCTTCCACCGAGTTCGGAACCAGTTATGGCGACGGTTTCTTTTACCTTTCACTCGATGTGACAAAGGTGGAACTTAAAGACGATGAGACCGTGGTATATATCACCGCATTGCAGAGGTCGGACTATCCTGATTTCTCCTTCCAGTTTGCAGGCGACACTTACCTGAAAACTGGCGGTCAGCGTTATACCCTTGTCTCTGCCGATGGCATTGAACTCAACAAGTTTGTCCAGACAAACAAGGATGGCAAACGTGAAATGGCGTTCCATTTTCCACCGCTGCCAAAAGGCACCAAGTCGTTCGACTTCATCGAGGGCGACGGTGACCAAGCGTTCCAAATCAAGGGCATCAAGCCTGTGGAGGAACGTTGGAAGCAACTGTTCCCCTCCTATTGGCGCGATGACCAGACGGGTGATTGGAAGATAGCATTCTTCGAGGATTGCGCCATCTACGACTGCAAGTTCTGGAACTACAGGCAATGTGATGTGAACCCTAAGACAGGTGAGGCTACCATTGTGATGACTAACGACTGCGAAGGGCTGAAAGTCACTATCGGCAAGGACAAGAAAGGCAAGCGCACCATACAGATTGGCAACCAGAAGATGGTGTACTCTATGATTACCAGCCGTTTTCTGCCCGACTACCCAACAAAGGACACACGCACAGCGTTTGTTGACAATGGTTACAAGGCAGACACCGTGACGGTCAGGGGTTGGATAAAGGACATGCCCGAACAATTCAAGCAGTTGAAGACTTTTGAGTTCGGCTCAGTCAATTTCTATACAGGTGAGCAAGAGTCTGCATCTGCCAATCTGGATGAGCAAGGGCGATTCGTGGTGAAGATTCCCGTATTGAACACCACTGAGTTCTTCTGCGACTGGAGACGTTGTTTCATGCGGACCCTTTTGGAACCCGGCAAGACCTACTTCCTGCTCTACGATTTCAAGGAAGGACGCCGTTTCTTCATGGGCGAGGATTGCCGCCTGCAGAACGAACTTTTCAAGTATCCGCTTGACTGGCAGACCATAGAGATGGAAAGAGGTATGGATTTCGACCAATACATTGCCTCTACCGACAGCCTTATTAAGGCACAGCATGCTGTCATCGACGCGCTCTGCGAGGCACACCCGACACTTTCAGCCCGCTTCAATATCTTTAGAAAGGGCAACACGCTGTGGCAGCAGGCACGCTATTTTGGACAAGCGCGTTTTCATAACCAACAAGGCATGCAATTGTCAGACAATGCCCGCCGATTTGCCTACGACACGTTTTGGACAAAAATGGATGAGCCATACACCCTGCACCGTGACTTAAGCGCATTCCTTGGCGATTATCTGGACGATGCTTCCCGTGCACGCAATGCCATTTTCAATTTCAACATCCGGGACAATTTCGAGGAATTGGCCTCTAATAAGGAAGAACTGGCTCTGCTCACCCGTTGGAGTAAATGGATTGACCAGGTTACACCTCTGATCGAAGCTGAACCCACCTTAGAGGCGAAGATGGCAAAAGCGGCGGAAGTCAATGGCCAGAATGCTGAACTGATAAAAGAGGTTGACAAGATTTTCCAAAGCCCGAAAAACGCTAAGATTATTAACGGCGGACTGCTCGTCAACACCTTGAAAGAACATCTTTTGACACTCGACTCGCTGCAAGCCGCCCCCCTTATCAAGGATATTTGGCTCACTCGACAGGCATTAGCAAATATTGACCACGAACGCACATCGCTGCTCTCCAATACAATGGACTCTATAAAGGCTATGATTGCAAATCCCGTCTGCATTGCGATGATAGAGAAACAAAACGACCATTATCTTGCTATCGAGAACCGCGAGTTCGACAAGTTGGTGCTCAAGTCGTCCGACAACCTCGCCAATATTTCTGAGGGTGAGGCTCTGCTGAGGAAACTCGTTGAACCATACAAGGGCAAGTTCGTGCTGCTCGACATCTGGGGCACATGGTGCGGACCCTGCAAGGAGGCCCTAAACCATTCCACCGAGGAGTATGCCCGACTGAAGGACTTCGACATCCAATACCTCTATCTGGCCAACCGCAGTCCGCAGAGCTCGTGGGAGAACGTCATCAAGGAGTACAACGTAAGTGGTCCGAATGTAGCCCACTACAACCTGCCGGAGGAGCAGCAGACAGCCATCGAATCCTTTCTGAACGTCCATGCTTGGCCCACCTATAAACTCTTTGACAGGGAAGGCAATCTGCTGGATTTGGACGTAGACCCACGCAACCTCGAAGACTTGGCGAACCTTTTGGAAAGGATGAAATAACTGCCATCTCTTTGACTGTAAATTTTAAGCCGATATAGACAAGTTTGTTGACCGGATATTCACATGCTCCATTGGTTCGTATGAATATTCGGTCAAAATCTTTTTCCACTTCGGCTTTCTCCTCTTATCCTTCAGTATCATTGTTACAGCAATATTGAAGTGCCAGGGTCGGGTTCTTGGTATTCTGCGACTGCTTTGGCACTTTTCAAAATATCAATCTTTGAACTCAGTTTTTGAGACTTTTAATGACCATTCTAAACGATATTTTTGTAAAATTATTAGGTAAAAAAGTTTTTAAAACCAATTAAAATTTATATTTTTGCCAAATAATTACAATTGTTGAATAAACTTTTGTTAAAACGAAACTAAACTAACTCGGAAATTCTCCACTGAGAAGTGGTTTTTTCTGATGCGTTAACCTGAAAAACCTGAAATGAACAAAACGTTATCCCTTCTTTTCATGTTGCTGGCCTCCTTGAAAATGGCTGGCCAAGTTGTTGTCGACCCTCTGCAATACGGTGCATTTGGCGATGGCAAGACAGATGATGCGGCAGCTGTCCAGCGGGCAGTAGATTTTTGCTGCGAACAAGGTGGGGGCACCGTGCGCTTGAGCAAAGGCCACACCTATTTATGTGGTCCGGTAAGACTGAAGTCGAATGTCGAACTTCATTTGGAGCCAACAGCCATGCTGCTTGCCAATCCCGATGAGGGGGTGTATCGTCTTAGTGCTTTTGGTGCCAACGAGGGTGAGGGAATGATGTGGCTGTACGCGGATGGGGCTGAAAACATCACCATCTCGGGTAAAGGCACTATTCATGGAAACGGCGTTGCCTTCATGGGAGCCGAACTCGACGACTCCTATGAGCTCAAGCCGGTGAGCACCTTCGACCCACGTCCCCATGTGCTGACGCTTACTGGTGTGCGCAATCTTACAGTGCGTGATGTCACCATCCGCGACGGGGCCTACTGGACGCTGCATCTCGTAGGGTGTGACGGTGCCGTAATCGACGGTATCAACTTGCTCAACAACCTTAAGATACGCAATGGTGACGGCATCGACATCGACCATTCACGCAACGTACGTGTGTCCAACTGCCACATCACCAGCGGCGATGACTGCATCTGCCTGAAAAATAGGCGTGAGACAGAACGTTATGGGTCATGTCACGACATTGTGGTGACAAACTGTGTAATGACCAGCCGCTCATGTGCCATCAAAATAGGCAGTGAGAATATGGACTCCATTTACAATGTGTTGTTCGACAACTGCATCATCAAGGCGTCCAACCGTGGTCTTGGCATTCAAAACCGCGACGAGGGCACAGTGACGGATGTCGTGTTCTCAAATATACTGCTTGACTGCCGCCTGTGGTCTGATGTGTGGTGGGGTAAGGCTGAGCCTATCTATGTGACTTCCTATCCCAGGGCAAACGGCAACCACAAGGATGCCAACTGGCGTTTCCCGAAGGGTCAGTTGGAGGGACGCTGTGGTGAAGTGTCCCGCATCTGGTTCAACAACATCCAGAGCACCAGCGAGAACGGTTGTTTCATCGGCGGCGATACGCCCGACAAGGTGAACCATATCTATATGAACAACATCTATCTCAACATGCGCATGACCTCTCCCTATGAAAAAGGTGTCTACGACAAGCGTCCCTGCAAAGGTGAGGGATTCGTAAAGGGCAATGTCTACGGTATCTATGTGGATACCGCCAACGACATTTTGATAGACGGGCTGTATGTGGATGGCGGCAAGGAGAGTTTCCCTCTGTGGGGAGGCACCCATCTGGTGAAGAACTGTGAACACAGCATCATCCGGAACGTAGTCAGTGACTTCGCCCCCATTTGCACCGACAATAAATAACACTATATCATTATAATTCCTAACTAATAAAAAAACAATTATGCTAAAAGTACGATTCTTCAATGCAAGGAGGCTTACGAAGACATTGCTTTCGATTGCCCTCTTCACCTGCAGCATGGCGGCTTTCGCACAACATGAGGTCACTGGTGTCGTCACCGACGACAAGGGTGAGCCCCTGATTGGCGTTACCGTTATGGAAGCCGGTACGCAGAATGGCGCCGTCACTGACATCGATGGCCGCTACAGGCTAAACGTGAAATCTGGCGCAAAACTCAACGTCAGCTATGTCGGTTATGAGACAGTGACCATCAATGCCGGTCAGAACGTCTCTCTGAAAGAAGACAACGCCGTGCTCAACGAGGTGGTTGTCGTAGGTTATGGTACGATGCGCCGTAAGGATGTCACCAGTTCCATCACCACAGTGCAAGCCAAGGACCTGAACCAGGGTGTGTTCTCCGATCCCGCCTCCATGCTTCAAGGCAAGGTGGCAGGTCTGGTCGTTACCGGCACAGGCGACCCCAGCGGTGTCCCTTCCATCACCCTGCGTGGAGCATCATCTCTGCGTGAGGGAGATGCCATGCAGCCCTACTATGTGATTGACGGTATTCCCGGCGTGGATATCTCGATGGTTTCACCCGATGACATTGAGTCAATTGACGTGCTCCGCGATGCCTCCGCCACCGCCATCTATGGTTCGAAGGCTGCCAATGGTGTGATTATCATTACCACCAAGAGTGGTCAGGAAGGCCGTACGAATGTCAGTTACAACGGCTATGTGGCATTCAGCGAAGCCCTGAAGACCCTCGACATGGCAACAGCCGCTCAACTGCGCGCTGCCGGTGAGGTGGTGACAGGTGAGGATTATGGTGCCAACACCGACTGGCAGGACGAAGTGCTCCGCACCGGTATCGCCCATAACCACAACGTAGCTATCAACGGCGGTAACAGCAAGACCAAATACATGGGCTCGCTGAACTACATGAACAACGAAGGCGTTATTCGCGGCACCGACATGGAGCGCATCAACGCCCGCGCCCTGTTGACCTCGAGTATACTGAAAGACCATCTGGAACTCTCTCTGGGCGTCAATGCCATGCAGGGCAAGCACCATGGTGTGCCTGTAGGCACCGACGGACAATCTGTGCTCGACGCCATGAACTACTATTCTCCCACCAACCCCGTGCGTAACGAAGATGGAACATGGTTCAATATGAATTACGGTTCGCAGAACTATAACCCCATGTCCATGATTTACGAAGACTCCAACGACCGCACATGGAAGCGCATTCAGTATATCGGCAAGGCTGCCCTGAAGATTGTTGACGGACTGGTATGGAACGCCAACTACAGCTACAACACCCGCCAGACGGTTTACAGCTACTACAACTCCTCGCAGTCGCAGTTGCCTTATGGCAGCACTGCACGTTCAGGCAAGGCCTTCCGCCAGACACGCTTCGGCAATGACCAGACCTTCGAGACTTATGTCAACTTCGACAAGCAGTTTGGCAAGTTGCATCGTCTGGGCCTCATGGCAGGTTACACTTGGGAAGAGCGTGAGAGCGACGACGGTTTCGGGCTCGCCGTGTTCAACTTCTACGATGATACCCTCGGCTACAACAATCTTAGATATGCTAACATGATTCATGGTATGACCGATGTGGACAGCGGTATCAAAGAGACCATCCGTAACATCTCGTTCTACGGCCGTTTGAACTACAGCTACGCCAGCCGCTACATGTTGCAGGCAACCCTGCGTCGCGACGGTTCTTCTGTGTTCGGCAAGAACCACCGCTGGGGTACCTTCCCCTCCGCTTCTGTGGCATGGAACATCGCCGAGGAGGCATTCATGGAAAATCAGAAAGTGTTCGACCAGTTGAAACTACGCGCAGGTTACGGTGTGAGCGGTAATGCCCTCGGCTTCGGTGCCTATACCGCTATTGCCACCTACGGCCTCGACTCATCGAACACATTTGAATATACCGGCCCCGACGGTACTACCACGACTTATTCGAAACTCGCAGCCACCAAGAATGCTAATCCCGAGTTGAAATGGGAGGAGACCACAATGCTCAATATCGGTCTTGACTTCGCTTTCTTCAACAGCCGTCTGAATGGTTCTATCGACATCTACAACAAGAAGACCTCCGACCTTATTTGGGATTATCCCGTCTCCACCAATATTTATCCTGTAGGCACGATGACCGCCAACGTGGGTGAAATCACCAACAAGGGTATTGAGTTGACCATCAACGCCATTCCCGTCAGAACCAAAAACTTCGAGTGGTCGACCACGCTGAACCTTGCACACAATAAGAACAAGGTGGAGAAAATATCAAATGCTGCCTTCAGTGTGGACTACATCAACTGGGGTAACCCCAACATCGTAGGTATCGCTGCAAATGGTGATGTGATGCGCATCATGGAAGGTGAGCCTATCGGCACCTTCTACACCTATGAGTTCGCCGGATACGATGCTAATGGCAACTCCACCTACTACGTGCATGACCCTGTGACCAACGAGCGCACTGGAGCAACGACAACCGACCCCACCGCCACCGACAAGACTGTGGTTGGCTGTGCTCAGCCTAAGCTCACCTTCGGTTGGAACAACACCCTCTCATGGAAAGGATGGAGTCTGACCGCTTTCTTCCAGGGCAACATCGGCAACAAGATTATGAACGCCACCCGTGCTCACTACAGCGCCCGCTCACTTACCTCCGGTGGTAAGAACGTGCTGACCGATGCTCTCAACGATTCCCACTTCAAGAGCGACGCCAACTTCCACCTTCCCTCCGACAGGTATCTTGAGAAAGGCGACTATGTACGTCTGAAGACACTCACCTTGGGCTACACCTTCCGCAAACTGAACGGATGGGCAAGAGACATCACCATCTACGGAACATGCAACAACCTGCTAACCATCACCGACTATAAGGGTCTTGACCCGGAAGTGAACCTTGGTGGCCTGCAGCCCGGACTTGACCTGCGTGAGACTTTCTATCCCCACACCCGTTCGTACCAGATTGGTCTGAAAGTGAATTTCGACTCTATGAGTGAGTCCAAAGCTGCTCCCACCAAGACCGTCTACGTGACCGACAATGCGGAAATCGACCGTCTGAACAGCGAGGTCAATCGTCTGCGCAACGAGAACGCCCAACTCCAAAACAAGAACACCAAGGAGATTGTCAAGACTCAGGAATTCATCACCTATCCTCACTATGTCAACTTTGCCAAGAATGAGACAAAGGTGGTGGACAACGAAGTGGTCAATCTGCAGTATGTGGCTGAGATGATCAAGTCTGTTCCCAAAAAGAAGTTCAATGTGGTGGGCTATGCCGACAAGCAGACAGGCAGCAGCGATCGCAACGAGCAACTCTCAAAGCAGCGTGCACAGAACGTTTACGATGTGCTTGTCAAGCAGTATGGCGTTCCTGCCTCACAGTTGGTACTCGGTGCCAAGGGTGGTGTGGACACCATGTTCCTGGACAAACCACAGCTGAGCCGTTCGGTCATCATCTCCGAAGTAAAATAAATCACCTTTCGCATTATAATATCGTAAAGTCGGCAGACGTGACACAAGGTTTTATTGGGTAACCGATTCCGACGAGAACGAGAAAAAGCGAAACTTGAACAACATAACTTAGCAATCAAGGAAAAAATGAAAACGAATATTAAAATCTACCTTGCAGCAGGCCTTCTTGCGCTGACGGCCGTAGGCTGCACCGACTTGGATGTGACACCCGAGTCGCAATACACAGAATATCCTGCTTCCGACATTGCTCTGGAGGCACAGATGGCCGATGTGTACTTCCATCTTCGTGGCGCTCTTGGCCGCAGATACATGGAGGCACAAGCCCTCTCTTCCGATGAATGGGTGGGTATCTCTTTCGACGGTGACTATTACGACAGCGGCACCTATGCCCACACCTGTCTCCACAACTTCATCTTCACCGACCCTTCCATCGGCTGGTATGACGAGGTGACCGCTGGTATCACCAAAGCCAACCAGGTCATTCTCAACATGGGTGGCATCGAGGAATCGCCCGAGGCAACTGCGCCCGCCCGTGCCATGCGCGCTTACTACACATGGATTCTTATGGACAGCTATGGCGACACCCCGATTCTCGACCATCTCATCGCAGAGGGCGAGGCCGTGGACCGCAAGCCTCGTCCCGAAGTGGCCAGATGGATAGAGAGTGAGTTGCTCGACATTATCCCCCTGCTGAGCGCTGAGAACAATGTCAGAACTTATGGCAAGCCCAATAAGTGGATGGCGATGGCCCTGCTTGTGAAGCTCTACATCAACTGGCCTGTCTATACGGCAAGCGATGTGACCAAATATGACGCCAATGCCTACAGCAATGAGCATCTGAACGATGTGGTGAAGTACTGTGATGAAATCATCAACAGTGGTCTTTTCGACATCTCAGCAGGCAGCAATGGCTACCGCTCAAAGTTCTTCCCCGACAACACCGAGCGTGGCATCAAGGACTTCATCTATGTGATGCCTTTCGATGCCATCACCCAGCAGGGCTTCCAGTATTGCCGTCCGCGTATCTGGCGCCAGGGCCGTAATGACGGCGATGGAGGGCCCGGTTATTTTGGCAGCGATATCGGAAACTCCACCGGTGGCAACTTCTCGATGACTCCAGAGATGAGCGACCTGATGATGGCCCTGCCGCAGGACGACCGTCAGGAGAACATCCTTGCAGGTCAAATATACATGTTCGATCCCAATACCTTTGCCAAGACCACCACTCCGTATAAGTATAAAGGACAGAACATCGTGCTCACAAAGAACATCACGCTGAAGCGCATCGACGGCGACGGCAACGTGATTGATCCCGTGCAGACCAACACTGGCAAGGATGTGAATGGCTGGAGCCAGGGTTACAAGTCAGTGAAATGGTTTGTCATTGCAGCTGACTTCAGCAATGGCCGCAACCAGTCGAACGACCTGCCAATCTTCCGCTATGCCGACATTCTGCTTACCAAGGCCGAGGCTATAGTTCGTGGTGCCCAGCCGACCAACAACCAGACTGCACAACAGCTGTTCAACATCATCCGTAGTTATGTCCACGCTCCAAACATCGACCATACCCCCAGTTTGAAGGAACTGCTCGATGAGCGCGGCCGTGAGTTCTTCGATGAGAACTGGCGTCGTAACGATATGATACGTTTCGGTACGTTTGAGAGCAATTATGGCTTCCACACCACCCAGTGGCTCGACCCGCTCGACGGTAAGGTGAAACCTTTCCCGACTGCCCGTTTCGACAAGGAATGCCGTATCTTCCCAATTCCTGAGGGAACGCTCAACAACAATACAAACTGGAAGCAAAACGCAGGTTATTGATACTTTATTCCGCCATCTAAATGATGGATGACAATGAGTAATAACCCACTTTAAACACAAGGAGATAAGCCATTGGTTCGTTGCCTACACCATGAGGCGGACGGAGTAATGGCTTACTCCTTTTATTTCAAAACCCTATAAAAAATAGCTGTTATGAGAGAGTGCCTATGCCTGTTGATGCTTTGGTGGTGCACATGGTGCTCCGCCCAGAAAACCGATGTGTGCCGCTATGTTGACCCTGCTATCGGAAGTGTGGGCGTAGGCCGTACATTCCCAGGTCCATCCATGCCCTTTGGCATGGTGAAGCCCGGTCCAGACTGTGGGGTGAGCCCCAATGCTGGTTGGGCGCCAATGCCTCAACGTGTGACGGGATTCTCCCAAACTCACGTCAGCGGTACCGGCGGCGGTCAGAAATATGGCAACATTCTCATACAGCCCATGGTGGACGACACCCAAGAGCAACTAAGGACAGATGAGACGGTTAGCTTAGGCTATTATGCTACGACTTATACCAATGGCATCCGCACGGAGATTACCACTTCCGAACGTTGCGCCCTCTACCGCATCCATTATCCTAAGAATGGAAGGCTCTTGATTGACGCTACCCATTATCTTGGCAAGAGCCCCATCCCCGACCTTCGCGAGGCTCAGCAGTTTGTTGGAGCCGAACTGGAAGTGACGTCCGACCATGAGGTGTGTGGCTACTCCACCATCCGTGGCGGCTGGAACAACGGTGATGCTTATACCGTCTTTTTCACCCTCCAATCCGACCATCCTTTCTCTGCCCATACTGATGCCGCTAACCAGAAGGCTCATCTCACTTTTTCTGATACTTGCATACAGGTGAAGGTGGGCATCTCGTTTGTCAGCACCATGCAGGCAAGGCGCAATATCACCCCAAAGGATTTTGACCGGCAGTTGGTGGCCGTGCACGAGGCATGGACCCCGCTTTTATCCCGAATAACACCCCACACAACTGACGAGCGGCAACTGCGCATGTTCTATACCGCTCTCTACCATACCATGCTCATGCCCGTGGACCGCAGCGGAGAAAACCCAAAATGGAGAGACACCCCTTACTATGACGATTACTACGCCATCTGGGACACCTACCGCACCTCATCGCCGCTGCTCCTTCTTATCGCTCCCAACCGCCAGCGCGACATCATACAGTCAATGCTCCATATCTATCGCCGTGAAGGTTACCTCCCCGAAGGCCGTAGTGGCAACTGCAACGGGCGTACACAAGGCGGTAGCAATGCCGAGGTGGTGCTGGCTGATGCTTGTGTGAAACATCTCGACGGCATCGACTACGAGTGGGCCTTGGAGGCAATGCTCCATGACGCGACAGTACCGCCAGGAGGCAACGAGGAAAAGGAAGGAAGGGGCGGCCTTTCCTACTACAACACATTGGGTTACATCCCCTATGGTGTGGACCGTGCCGGCAACCGCACCATCGAATATGCCCTCGACGACTATTGCATTGCCGTGGTGGCTGATGCTCTTGGATATGACGATGTGGCTGGGGAATACTTCAAAAAAGCCGGCAATTGGAAAAATCTATGGCGCACCGACTACACTTATGATGGCATGCGTGGCTTCGTGATGCCACGCGATGCTGACGGACAATGGCTCGACAGCGTGCCATGGGGCCATTCCAAGGTTTTCCATCCTCGCATCCCATACACACCTACAACAAAAGTGGCACCATGGTATCTGCCTTGGTGGTCCACATTCTTCTATGAGGCCACCTCGGAAGAATACTCGCTCAACATACCGCATGATGTGCCGGGACTCATTGAGGCTTGTGGTGGTCCCGATTCTTTCCGCCAGAGGCTTGACCTCTTCTTTGAAAAAGGCTATTACAACGTGGCCAACGAGCCGTCGTTTCTTACTCCTTGCCTCTATCACTGGATAGGGAGGCCCGACCTCAGTTCGAGGCAGGTGCATCAAATCATCCGTGACAATTATGATGACACGCCTGGTGGCTTGCCTGGAAATGATGATTCGGGTGCCATGTCATCGTGGCTCGCTTTCCACATGATGGGATTGTATCCCAACGCTGGCCACGACTATTATTTGCTTAATCTGCCATTGCTCAGTGAGGGCTACACGCTTCAACTTCCCAACGGACGTGAGTTGGAGGTGGCTGTTCGTGGCAAAGGAGCCGATTATGATTATGCCACGCTCAACGGCATGCGCCTCGATGATGCCCGTATCACCCATGACCAATTGCTGGATGGGGGACAATTGGTCTTTCATCGCAAGAAAACAAAAAAGGATGTACAAAGAAGGTTTTTTAATGCTCCTGCTCCAATCCGATGTGGTCATTTACATCATGAACAACCAATAATTGCGGGAGAGATTTCCTACACGCTCAATCGGCAGTTCCGCACTTGGCCGCTTTCTATGGCATGGTATGGAGACACTTTGTCTTTGATTTGTAATGAAACTGAATATCTCATTGACAAGCTGGTGGTGGAGAATGCCACTGGTTTCTGCTGGGAGAGTCCGCAGAAGAAGGACTCAGTCTATATAGCCGACGGAACTTTCGCCTTTATATCCAATAACGCATTGAAAACGTTGCTGCAAAAGGGTGTGTTCGTCTACGACGGCATCACATGGCGGGAGACTGCGCGCACAGATGACACCATCACCGTGCGGGCCGACCTCGATCGTACAGAGATGACCATTTCTTTGTCTCACCCTCTTCCCCTTGTGCTAAGTATGAACCGAAATCCTTTAGGAATCGACTGGAATTTCAAAAAACATGAATAGATTCTTTGCCATTTCTTTTGCCATCCTATTGGTGGCTGTCGCCTCTGCCCAGGTAAAAACACCGGAGCAGATGGGTGGGGTTTATTATGCCTATCCTGTACAGAATGTTCTTATCAATCCCGAGGCGCCATACGGTTTTCAACCGTTTTATATCTCCCACTACGGAAGGCATGGCTCTCGATGGTTGCCTTCCGACAGCCGATATGAGTGGGTCATAGCTCAGTTTGCCGACAAGAAAAACCTGACGGCAGAGGGAAAGAAGTTGCGCAGACAACTTGATAAGGTCTGGCGAAATGCAAGGGGTAATGGCGGTCAACTGACACCACTTGGAGGACAGCAGCATCGGGAAATCGCCCGGCGGATATTGAACAATTTTCCACAGGTGTTCAGTGAGGGTGCATTCATCCGTGCGCGTTCCAGTGTGGTGCCAAGATGTGCTGAAAGCATGGGGCATTTTGTTTCCACAATTCACGACTTGCACCCGTCGCTGAAAATTGATACAGCCACCGACTCGGCTGACATGAGTTATATCGCATACACTTCACCGGCGCTGAAGGAGATAGAGAAGGGACCGTTTGCCAAAATGAATGGCTCACCTGAACGGTTGATGCACCTTTTGTTCAAAAACCCGTCTGTTGTCACAGAATCCGTTCGGTTGATGAGTGAACTGCATACCATCGCATCCGATATCCAGGATGTCGGAGATCCTGCATTGCGCATCGACCTTTATTGGTTGTTTACCGATGGGGAGATGCGTGACATCTATGAGCGCAACAATGAAAGGATGGCTTACTGCAACGGAAGTGACCCTCGTACCGGAGGTGAACCGGCACGGACGGCTCTCTCTCTTTGGTATGATATTGAGACAAGAGCGGAGGCTGCCATCAGTCGGTCTGTTCCTTCTGCCGACTTGCGTTTCGGACATGACACAAATCTCTACCGTCTGCTTACGCTGATGCAGGCTTCTTCAGCACAAAGCGGCAGAATGGATGAGATTATTCCCATGGCGGCCAACATGCAGATGATTTTCTTCCGGGGACGGAATAATGAGGTCATCGTGAGGCTCCTTCATAATGAGCAAGACTTTTCTCTCCCCATTCCTGCCGTAATGGAGCATTATTACAGATGGGGCGACATCAAGGCTTACATGGAGCAACGCATACACCATCTGAAGCATGAGTATCGCCTTGGTGCCATCAATACCATGGTGGGCACGGCCATGGCAAACACGCTTTCATCTGGATTGTACGGCAAAGGCAGTGAGGAACACGGACAGACATTGCCTGCAGTTCTTGTTCCCAACGGACAGAATTTCTGGACGCCACAGACACGCGACACGGAAAAAAAGTGCATCGCGCCATTCTATTATGCCGACTCTCTTTGGCAGGGAATGCGCAACTCTCATTGGATTGTCGGCGGGTGCACACAGGATTATGGCTCGTTCACCATCGCTGCACTCGGAGGTTCGCTGCGCACAGCTCCGGAACAACGTGCCACACGGTTTTTCCATTCCAATGAGGTGTCGCACCCGAATTACTATGCTGTTGGACTGCCTGATGAACACTTACGTGTAGAACTGACTGCCTCGGAGCATGGAGCCATCATGCGTATCACACCCGAACGGGACCAACCGGTGAATGTTGTCTTTCAGCCCAACAGTGACGAAAGTGAGGGGGGGGCTGTGATTGACCTTACCTCTCGATGCGTCTATGGTTACAATCCCGTTCACCGCATCTATCAGGGATGGGGCGAACGGGCTGGGTTCAGTGGACATCTTCTGATGGAATATTCGGAATCACCTGTGAATTACGGAACGTTTGTTGCCGATGCAAGTGAAGAGGGCAGACTCTCCGTCAGTGGCATGCAGCAATCGGGGGTATGGCTTACTTTTGAGGGAAAGGCTCACCAGCCAATCGTTCTAAGGATGGCGTCTTCGTTCACAGGACGTGGGGGCTGTGAGCGGAATATGGCGGCTGAGGTGGCTGACAAGGATTTTGAGACCTTGATGGCGGAGGCGACACAGAAATGGACTGAACGGCTGCACACCATCGATGTGGAGGGTGATGACGAGAGTGTCGTCAACCAGTTCTATGGCGCTCTCTACCGTTCGTCTTTCTTGCCAAGATTGCTGAGTGATGTGGATGGTGCATACCCTCGTTTTGCTGATGGGGGCACCATCATGAAGGGCAAAAGGCCTGTATATACAGATTTCTCCATGTGGGACACTTACCGCGCGCTTCATCCCCTTTACAATATCATCGTGCCCGGTGTGTCGTCTGATATGATGCAGTCTTTGGTCAACATGGCGGAAGAAGGTGGTTGGCTGCCCATTTTCCCCTGTTGGAACTCTTACACGGCGGCAATGATTGGTGACCACTGTGCTGCCACATTGGCCGACGCCTACATCAAGGGTATACGGGGATTTGATGCGGACAAGGCTTATGTGGCAATGCGCCGCAATGCGTTTGAGTCGCCTGCTTCTGAGGCAGACTACAGCAAAGGTATGGGACGGCGGGCACTGAAATCTTATCTGAAGTATGGCTATATTCCCTTGGAGGATTCTGTGGCTGAGGCTTTTCACAACAATGAGCAGACCTCACGCACGTTGGAGTATGCTTTTGACGACTTCGCCGTAGCACAGATGGCGGAGGCTCTTGGTCATCAAGACGATGCCGCGAAGCTTATGAAAAGGGCGGCAAACTGGCGCAACGTCATCAATCCGCGCACGGGCTATGCCGACGGAAGACACGCTAATGGACGTTTTGACGACAATACAGACTTCATACACCGCAAGAGTTTTATCACCGAGGGGGCTGCCTGCCATTATACATGGTATGTGCCTCATGACCCGAAGGGATTGATTGAGATAATGGGTGGCAAAGATGCGTTCGTGGCAAGGCTGGACTCTATGTTCACGGAAAAACGTTATTGGCATGGAAACGAACCTTGCCATCAGGTGCCGTATATGTTTGGTTATGCTGGTCGGCACGACCTGATTCAGAAATGGGTCCGCCATATCCTTCAGACGGAATACAACGACACGCCGGGAGGTTTGTCGGGCAATGATGATGCCGGGCAGATGTCGGCATGGTATGTGTTCTCAGCAATGGGCTTCTATCCTGTTTGCCCTGCCACCAAGGAGTATGTTTTGGGGACACCGCTCTTCAGGCGGGTTGCCATCAATCCTATCAGGGATGCTTCTTCCATGTCAATGGCATCGGAGGGGGCTTTGAGAACACCCACTCCGTTCACCATCGAGGCTCAGAGAACTGACAGTGCCCATCCGTGTTACCATGAGGTCACTCTCAATGGAAAACTTCTTGAGGGTTGTTTCATCTCTCACGACGATATCACCCAAGGCGCTGTCTTGAGGATGAAATAAATATCCTTTTGCCATATTTATCGCATTGCTTCGCGATTTTCAACAAATACCAATGTATAAACCTCTTCAGAATATGAAAAGAATCCTTATCCTTATCATTGGCGTGATTGCCGCGTTCTCAGTCTCAGCCAATCCTGTCGATGACCTGTTGGAGCGTATCGATGCTGGTGCCTCACGCAAGTTCAAGACTCAGTTGGTCAAAGCCGACCGTGATTTTTTTGAACTGGACCAAAGTGGTTCGCGCGTGGTGGTCAGGGGCAACACATGGGTGAACATTGCCACTGGCATCAACTGGTATCTGAAATATCATGCCGGTATTCATCTCTCATGGAACGGCATGAAGGCAAAGTTGCCTGAGAAACTGACTCCGGTGAAGCAGCGTGAGCGGCATGAGACTGACCTTAGACTGCGCTATGACTTCAACTACTGTACCTTCTCCTATTCTATGGCTTTTTGGGACTGGAATAGGTGGCAGCAGGAAATCGACTGGATGGCATTGCATGGTGTCAACATGCCGCTTGCCATCGTTGGTGAGGAATGTGTGTGGCGAAACATGCTTCTGAGGTTGGGATATACGGTGCAGGAGGTGGGACAATTCATTGCCGGACCTGCCTTCCTCGCATGGTGGGAGATGAACAACTTGGAGGGTTGGGGTGGTCCGCTGCCGCTGTCATGGTATTCACGTCAGGAGAAACTGCAACGCCAGATATTGGCCAGAATGAAACAGTTGGGTATGAAGCCTGTCTTGCCTGGTTATTGTGGTATGGTACCACATGATGCACGGGAGAAACTTGGGTTGGATGTGGCTGATGCTGGATTGTGGAATGGTTTTCAGCGTCCCGCCAACCTGTTGCCTACTGACCCTCGATTCGGCGAGATAGCTCGTCTGTATTATGAGGAACTAACCCGTCTTTTCGGTAAGGCTGACTTCTATTCCATGGATCCTTTCCATGAAAGCAATGATGACAGCCGCATTGATTATGCCGAGGCTGCACGGGTGTTGCTCAGGGCGATGCGGGAAGCCAATCCCAAAGCTACTTGGGTGGTGCAGGGATGGACAGAGAATCCTCGCCAGCAGATGTTGGACGCATTGAATGTGGGTGATGTCATTATCCTCGACCTGTTCAGCGAATGCCGGCCGATGTGGGGCGCTCCTTCCGTTTGGAAAAGGGAAAATGGTTATGGTGACCACCAATGGCTGTTCTGCCTGCTGGAGAATTTCGGTGCCAATGTGGGTCTCCATGGGAGGATGGACCAATTGATTGACAATT
>JAEEGL013171225.1_pt1 | contig 23379 bp, 16 predicted proteins | sample 9134231 | NCBI WGS metagenome assembly JAEEGL01 (sample SAMN16246548, study PRJNA631951) | gut metagenome | biome: gut microbiome; feature: rumen; material: fiber-attached | host: Bos | place: Iran: Karaj | collected 2018-10
CACCTACATCGGATCCCCCCGCTACAGGATCGTCGTCACCGCCGACGAGTACAAGGAGGCGGAGGACATCCTCAAGACCGTCTCCAACACCGTCATCAAATCACTTACCAAGGCCGGCGGCACTGCCGTACTCAAGCGCGAGACGAAGTGATCCGCATGAGATCCGCACTCAGGAAGTGTAAGGATTGCGGCAGGTATTCTACGAAGGACATATGTCCCGATTGCGGAGGCGAGACCGTCACGGCGTTGCCTCCGAGGTATTCGCCCGAGGACAGGTACGGCGAGTACAGGCGCAAAGCCATCGCAGAGGAGTTTGGAGAGAATGGAAAGTGTGATAAGCTACTATGAGGAGCCCGAGCTCAACAGACCCATACTCATCGAGGGTCTCCCCGGAGTGGGGAACGTGGGCAAGATCGCCGCGGATTTCCTGGCGGACAAGCTGGGGGCCAAGCACTTCGCCACCGTCGTGTCCAAGCACTTCCCCCCGCAGGTCCTGATCGACTCCGAGGGCATCGGCGTCATGGCATGCAACGAGCTCCTGTACGCGAAGGACGTCGGGGAGAGCCATCTGGACGTCATATTCCTCCTCGGGGACTTCCAGGCCGCTACGGCGGAGGGACAGTTCCTGGTCTGCAACGAGCTCATGAACGAGGTGTTCCTGAGGTACGACGTGTCCACCGTCTTCACGCTCGGCGGATACGGCACCGGGAAGATCGTCGACGACGCCGCCGTCCTCGGAGCGGCGACGGACATACAGACCCGCGACAAGCTCGCGCCCTACGGCGTCACCTTCAGGCCCGGGGAGCCCGCGGGAGGCATCATCGGCGCCAGCGCCGTACTGCTCGGATTGGCGCAGTTCCACGGCATAGAGGGAGCGTGCATCATGGGCGAGACCTCCGGTTACCTCGTGGATTACAAGAGCGCCTCGAAGGTGCTCGACGTGCTCGAGAGACTGCTCGGAACGAAGCTCGACAGGACTGAGTTCAACGAGAAGTGCCAGCAGGTCGATTTCATCGCCGGGAAGGTCAAGGAGATGGAACAGTCCCGCAGCGGCGACAACCTGGGTTACATAGGCTGATCCTGCACCCAATCTTTTTATATTATTGCTCTAATGCGGAATCGTCCTCACTTAGCTTAGCCTGGCTAGAGCGGCTGACTGTAGAGAGTTCCCGGCATTGCCGGTACAGCCGCTGAAATCAGCAGATCCCCTGTTCAAATCAGGGAGTGGGGACCATTACTATCCAGCATCTCCGGAAAAATCAAAGTAAGGATTCGTTCGGAAAATTTGCACGGTACCACTTGCGGATCCCCTCCGAAATGTATACCTCCGCTTCCCTTGGAGACCCACGATATCGAAGTTACCAGAATAACTGTAGATTCAGTGTTAGGAGGCGTTTCGGTATGATCCCCTCCGACGTGATTATGAGCCTGATGGCAATCGGATACCGTATCGAATACGGATACCTCTTCTTCGACAGATACCGCTATGGGAGAATAACCGAGGATGCTTTCCTCCCCGAGGGGGACCCCGTGATACCCATCGCATGGACGGAGATTGCAAGCTTCGAGGACTCCGATTGCGGTGCCTTCGGACACAACCTCAGTATCATCAGACCCGACGGTACCAGAATGGAACTGAAACGTTCCGAACTGCCTGCTGCCGAAAAGTACTCAGGACTTAGGCCGAATCCCAACGGACAGGGATTCCTGATGCCATACAGCATATCCGACCTCATGAACGCCTGGAGATACGTCTTCCCCGACTTCAGGGAAAAATGCTGGAAGGAGATCACGACGAACTACGTCATGGTGGATCTCTCGCTCATCGGGGAGGAAGGACTGAAGAGCCTTGACGATCCGATGATCACGCGCATCACCGCGTACGTGCAGGATCGGCTGACGAAACTCGGATGCTGCGGGAGACACCCAGGGAAGGACATCATCAGGGACGTCTTCATAGCGGAAGCGGAACTCAACTCCAGGAACGCATTCCTTGACATGATGCGCACCCATTTCTGGGATAAGCAACCGCGCCTGGACAGACTGTTCATCGACGTCTTCGGTGCGAGGATGCGCAGACTTTCCCAGGAGGATTCCGAGACCGTACTGAAGGACGTGTGTAAATGCTGGTTCCTCGGAGCCGTGGCACGTCAGCACAGAGCGATCCAACTGGATATCATACCCATCATGATCGGTGCCACCGGGACCAGGAAATCCTCGGCCGTCAGATGGATGGCCACCTGCGATGAGTTCTACAGGGATCCGCTCGATATCAGCGAGAAGAGGTTCGTAGAGGATACGAAGGGCGGACTTATAATCGAACTGGCGGAAATGAAGGCCACCAAGGGCATGGACAATGACTACCTGAAGGGATTCATCTCCAGGGCATCCGACCACATCAGACTGCCGTACGACAGATGTGCCAGCGAGAACATCCGCAGATTCGTCATCATCGGTACCACCAACGAAGCCGAGTTCCTGTCGGACCCAACCGGGAACAGGAGATACTTCCCGTTCGAGGTTGACCCGGAAAGTTCCGTGATAGGCTTCGGAGAGAAAGGATTCAGATCCTCCGAGGCGAAGGAATACATTCTCCAGGTCTGGGCGGAAGCGTATCACAGATACATGTCCAAGGAAAGCTGGGATCTGGATCCGAGAACGGTACAGCTGGCCAAGGAATCCCAAGAAGCTTCCACCATCAACAATCCTAACGTCGACATACTGTCCGAACTTCTGGATGAACTGTATCCTCTTCCCGGCGAAAGGGTCTGCAGAAAAGATCTGGAACATATTCTGGTTTCTAACTCGATGGCATACGGGGAAGAGGCTGCCGAAGCTGCAGACATTTGGATGAGGACACCGCATCCCGAGTGGAGCGGAATCGATGTCATGAGGATCAATGCCGATGACCGCAGGGAGTGGCTGAAGAAGGGGACCACAGTCCAAAGGTGCAGGGAGAGACTGCAGCCGCCCGGATACGAGGCGCCGGCCCTGACCCACAGGCTGGGGGAATGATGTTGCACTGTTACAGTGTTACACGGTAATCGTACATACGCGGATGCATACTCAACCAGATTATGACACCCCTGAAACATCTGTAACAGTGTAACAATGAAGAAAGCAGGTAGAAAAATCCAAAACCCATTCAAAAAACCACTTCGCCAGAGCAAAGTATACGCAAAATCGTAGCCGTGTCCGATGAATGAGTCGTCCGAAAGGAATCTTTGAGTATACTCTGTCTCTGGCCCCGCAACCCTTACCTCTATCGTCTGATTGAGGATTAGACTCTCGCGATCAAGATAGGGTGCAAATCATGGGTCGGGAAACCTGATTGTCCACACGAGGAAACTCTCACGGGATAAGAGACAATACTCCCTCTCGAAACCCCTCGAAAAACAGGAGGGTAAGATATATCTATATCCGTTCGCGCGGCCCTCGATGTCTGTCTGTACATGGAGAATTGGTGGTGGACAAAACCGCCGTCAAATGGTATCGTGTTCATCATTCCGATTGGCCAGAACCCTGTTTCTCACCGTATATCTTCTTGAATCTGAAGGGGTGGTCCATCGACCATTTCCTCCACTCATATCCCTGTTTCTCCGTCCATCTTCTCAATGTCGTCTTCGGGATCTTCAAGGCGTACTCTATGGCCTCGTCAGTCAAACCCATGGATTTCAGAACGGCAGCGATCTCGGCATACTTTTCTACCATCTGGATCTTTTCGGATTTAGGTGTTGCGGGATGGGATTCGCAATACCTCTGCACATAATCCGTGACCTCTAGGCTGGATATGTTCCCGAATCCCTTCCAGAACGTGTCGAAATCAAAGGCCTTGTCATATCTGAGTATGGAGGAGCAGGTTCCTCTGTCGAAGAACCATCCGCTCTCCTTGTCCCCTTCGGTCCAGTCGGTGACAGACAGGAACACGTTGATCCAATCCCCGTCCGGAAGAGAGAGCTCGTTAGCATCGAGACGTTTCCATTTAGGATCGAAATTGTGGTCCTTCCTGGAATTCTCCCAGATCTTCTCGTTGTCGTACCTGCTCCAGTCGGAGTCACACCGGTAATCGCTGTTCCTGCGGTCACTCTCGAATTCGAGAAAGCCGTTCCGACAAGTCGTGATGAGTAGGAGACTAAGTTTGTCCCTGTTGACTATCAGCTTACGAATCTGTTCCGTGACGATGTCTTTCCCGCCCTCGGAATAGAAGTTGTCGATATCATCGAGGACCAGGGCCACATTCCTTCCGCGGCCGTACAATTCGATGATTTTCATGAATAACCCGTCTATACTGTCCACATGGTGCACGTGTTCTGGAGTGGAGATCTTGATTCCTGTCCTCTCCTTACGATACATGAAGACGTTGGTGATGATCTCCCAATCTCCGCATCCCTGAAATCCGATAGCAAGCAGGTACATCAGGTTCACACACAGATGTGTCTTCCCTGATTTCCTGTCCCCGCTGATCGAATGGAACAATCCCGGCTGAAGCATCTCCCCGAAGAGGCTTTCGTCATCATCATAGTCGGTCAATATACCACAGAAGCTATGGTCGGGAACCGTCATGGGATCGGCCTCTCCGCTTCCGGAACCCTGCTGGCGAGATTCGGCTTCCAGGGCTTTTTGGATTTCACTCATTCAGAGGCCTCCTCTTCAGTATGCGTTCTTTCGGAAGTATACACGATTCTGGAAATCGTACGTACCCCCTCACTTACCTTTCCTGTTGAATTGTTGCCTATCGCAGACATAATCAGATACGACAAAGTACGGATTGATAATCGATTGCCCCGTATACGGATTTCAGAATGGCTATACCAAAAAATGCAGGTTTGACGGCTTCAGTATACCCGAGTATACCCGTTTGAAAAACTTGCGGAATCTCTGAAAATAACATATTTTCGACCCTTTGAAAAACCATGATTTTCACATTGGATGGTAGGTCGCTGATTTGTCGCGATTTTTATTATATTCTTATAAAACGCATATACCTTCCAGTTGGAGGATTCTTCCATGAACAAGACCGTCCCGATAGCCATCATAGTCGTCGCATCGTTGGCCGCAGCAGGAGTGGGTGTATTCATACTAATGAACAACAGTTCATCGAATGACTACTACACGCCGATAGATCCCGAGAACACGACTCCGTCCCAATGGTCCTATTTCGGCGGGGACGTCGGCAGCTTCGGAGTGACGGATGCGAAGACGCCGATAACCCAGGCCGATATGAAACTGGCCTGGAAATACGACAAAGCGAAACTCGATCAGGCCGGCGGCACATGGGAGGTCCCGAGTTCCGCCATTTGCGTGGAGGACAGCGTGTTCTTCTACAGCGGAATGGAAAAGTCCCTCTGCCGCTGTTCAGTGGCCACCGGAAAGGAGATCGCTAGCGTGAAATGCGAATCCTCTTCCGTGTACAACATGGCCCTGGCCTACGGTGACGGGAAGATATTCATCTGCGCCTACGACAAGGCGAATTATGCGACGGTACTGCATGCTTTCGACGCCAATACGCTGGATCATCTCTTCCAGAGCGTCCCGGTGGCCTCCGACGAGGTCCAGGGTACGATCACATACAACGACGGCAAGGTGTTCTTCGGAACGTACAGCGGCGATTACGCCTGCTTCCGTACCGCCGACACGGACAAGGAGAGATCGGATGAGACCGTGAAACCCCTCTGGCTGCTGAAATCCGACGGCTGGTACAACGCCACGCCAGCATTCCTCGACGACAAGATCGTCATCGTCCAGAGGGGATTCGATGACGGCGGTGCGACCGCATACATGATCGATTCGGAGACCGGAGTGGTCATCGACACCATCAAGTTCGACAGGGAATACTCGTCATCGGGCGCCACGGCCTACGAGGGCAGGGTGTACATCCCCCTCAGCAGGGTCATCGACAGAACGGTGGAACAACCCAAGGCGGAGACACCGAAACACCTGATCATCTATTCCTACGAGGTCAGCGATTCCGGATTCGACAAACCGTCCGTCAAATCATGGGAATCGAACTGCACAGAAGGCAGTACCCAATCCATCCCCGTGATATGGAACGACACCATCTACATCGGAGGCGGAGGGCTGACGACCGGTTCCGACGAACCGTTCTGGATCATCGATATAGCACAGGACGGGTCAATGTCCACACGTGCCAGCTTCCCCGATCTGAAGACCAAGGGTACCGCTGCCATTACCACCGCCTACGCCACCAAGGAGAACGGTTACGCCGTCTATATCTACCTCATGGAATACGGCCACGTAGCTCCCGGTGAGGATATCCTCAGCACCAAGGGATACGCGGACATCTACGTTATCAAAGACTCCAAGACCACGGGCACGGAGATCGTCTTCACCATTAGGCCCGAACCGGAACAGTTCTGCTTCCAGAGCTTCAGCATATCCAAGGACGGACATCTGCTCATCAAGAACGATTCAACCCTCTTCTGCTACGAATCCGCTTCCGCATATTCCGCATCGGACGTCAGCTCGGCGATATCCAGATTCGTGGCCATGAACGAGGATGGCAATGCGAATTACACCGACTATCTCAGGATAAAGGCAAGATACGACGCACTGGACCAGAGCGGGAAGGATGCCGTAGGCAACTATGCCGACCTGGAGAAAGCATGTGTGTCGCTCACCCTCAAGACAGCATCGGGCGACAAGGTGCTGACCGTTCCGAAGGGATGCCTGATGGACATCCCGTCCGTTTCGACCCCCAGCGGGAAGATCGTCACCGGCTGGGAATCCGGCGGATCCCCGTGGTGCTCCTTCAACGATGCAGTGATATCCGATACCGTACTGACACCGGTCTACGCAAATGCCTTCACGGTCAAGGCGGACCCAGACAACGGGGAGTCCGCCGTCACCATACAGGTCGCAGCAGGTTCCAAACTGCCTTACATCGATGAGCCCGTCCGTGCCGGATACAGGTTCGACGGGTGGATGACCGACTCCGAGGATATCTACCTCTCCGGTACCACGGCCGTGAACTCGGACCTCGACCTGTTCGCCAAATGGGTGAAGATAATCACCCTGAAGTTCGACACCGACGGCGGATCCGCCGTGAAAGGTACATACAAGGTCGAACAGGGCAAGGCGATCGGGAAGCTCCCGGTCACATTGAAGGCAGGATACTCGTTCGACGGATGGTACTTCAACGAGACTGAATATACCAAGGACACCCCGTATCCGGTAAATTACGCGGTGACACTTAAAGCGAAATGGGTCGAGAACGCCGTGATAACCAAGGATAACGGGAACGGTGTCAGCATCACCGGGCAGATGCCTGACGATGCCACACTGACCGTCAACATACCTCCGAGTACCACCGCTTCTTGCAAATCGGTCGTCAGCGAGTACAAGAAAGTTCACCCCGACGCCAATCCGGACAGCCTCAGGATCTATCTGAAGGGCGACGGCGTCCATCCCGACCTCACCTACACGGTGAAGATCGAGGTCGGATCCAGCCACAACGGCGAGACGTATGATGTATGCTATTTCGATGAGACCAAATCCGTCAGGGTCACAGGCACGGTCACCGACGGCAAACTGACATTCGAACTGAAAGGTGATGATGAAAGCAGAGGTGAGATCTCGATCACCTTCGCGACCGATTCCGCGTTAGGGATCAAGGACAGAGTGTGATTGAAATGGAAGGGAAGATGAAGATTGCATTCATCGCCATAGCCATCGTGGCCACGGTCACGGTCGCCGGCGTGGGTGTGTCCGCATTCATGAACAACGACGGCGGCTCTGCGGAGAGACCCACATACAATGCCGACGTCAACGTGAAGATAGGTGACGAATACAAATCGTTCAGCGGAACGGGGAAGACCGTCAAGGAGATCCTAGAATCCGCTCTGGGAGACGATGTGAAAGTAGGTGCCAACGGCAACGTGTCATCCTACAAGGAACAGAAGAACGACTCTGACCACTCCTGGGTAGTGTTCAGGTACCAGACGCCCAAGGGATGGGTGAACGCCACGGATGACAACCTGGCGGAAGGTGCCACGCTGGCGCTGGAATTCTCGGAGAAGATTGTGGAGGGCGGGAAAACCACTTACAAGGTACCGACCCTCGAGGTCAAGAAGACGGTGTGGTTCTTCATCCAGATCCCCGCATTGGACGACATAAAGGAATGCGTGGAATCCGGTTCCTTCAAGGTCAGGGAGGACTCCAACGGAAATCCGCTGAAGAGCGTCGAGGACTGCTATAACGAACTGAAGGGCTGGACCGTCAATGCCGGACTGAGCAACAACGACCTCAAGAACGGATTCTGGATCAAGGGAACAGGATCGTACATGAACGAGGCCCTGGCCAACGGGCTGCACGACACGTTCTTCTCCGGCGAGACCATGACGGTCGAGGATGACGGTGTGACCATCGACTACTGCATCAACGGCGATGTCATGCATTCCTCGCTGAAGAAGAGCGACCTCTATGGATGGTTCGTGGATTTCCTCGGATGGGGCGACACCCAGCTGAACAACGGTGATTGGACCTACTGGTCGCAGTACACGTACAACCCCAACGCGAAGACCCTGGACGACGCACGCCAGTGGGAATACGACCAGTGGGCGCTAGGATTCTATGACATGGACCTGTACAAGTATGTCGCACTGGTCCTGCAGACCACCCCGCAGAAGGACGGAGGGGACTTCGACGTTGATGTCCCCATCCCAACGCCTTCGGCAATCCCCGAGGAGCTCAAGGCATGAAGATCACCCGCACCAAGATTGCCCTGAGCGTCGTCGTGATGCTTGCCGTAGTGATACTCACCCCTGCCATGGGGCTGACCAACGCGGAGCGCGACGGAAGGAGCGGCGTGGTGCTGGACTTCGGTTACTGGAACACCGAATGGGTGACGATGGACTTCGGCGACGGGATGAACGGCTACCAGGCACTGGAAAAGGCCTGCGAGCTCAAGGGTTTCACGGTCACATACACGGACGACGCCCATACCCAGGTCTATTCGATCAACGACCAATCGAACCTCCAGGGAAAGAAATGGGGGATGTATACCCTTCACGGAGGCGACTGGATCCCCTGTGACGATCCCTCCGGCATATCCCTGGGCAAGAACGAGATAATAACCTGGGCGAGAGCAAGCGACTCGGAAGATATAGTTCCGGGCACCGACCAGTCCGGATTCTCGTACTACAGTTACGCAGACAACGGTTATTCCCTCAGGACCGGCGAGAAGCTCCGGGTGGTATCCCTGGCCCCGTCGGTGACCGAGACCATCTGTGCCATCGGCGGACTGGACTACATAGTCGGTACCGACCTGTACAGCAACTATCCCGAGGGAGTGACGCAGGCGAAGAACGACGGGAAGATCAAGAATGTCGGCGGATACTCGGACCCGAACTACGAATGGATAGTGAAGCTGGGTCCGGACGTGGTGTTCTGCGAGGGCGGCACCGGTGAGCACGTGGCCATGGCCGACAAACTCAGAAAATCCGGCATCGACTGCGTCGTGACATACGATGTCACGGACGTGGAGAAGCTGTACGACAACATCTGGATGGTTGCATCGGCGATGGGGCTCAGCGGGAACGCGAATTCGGTGATATCGGCATTCAGGGGCACGATGGATGCGGTCGCGGGAGTGATCGGATACCAGGCATCCGTCAGAACGTTCGTCGCCCTCTCCGCGGACCCTTCCCCTTGGACATCCGGATCCAATACCTTCGCATCCGACATAATCTCCAAGGTATCTGGAACCAACGTGTTCGATTCGCAGTCGTCGTCTTGGTTCATGGTATCCAAGGAACAGATCCACTCCAAACAGCCGCAGGTCATAATCATCGTCCATGGCGGCGAGATAACCACACAGGAACAGTACGACCAAGTGATGGGCTGGATAGACCCAGTGTGGCAGGAGACCCCAGCATACCGCAACGGCAACGTATACCAATTCACTGGTAAGGCCGCTGATCTCCTGTCCAGGCCGGGGCCCAGATTGTGCGAGGCCGCGGAATTGCTCGGGAAGGCCCTGCACCCCGATGCCTTCCTGCAGAGGGACCCGCTGGATTCCATCCCGAAGTATCTGGGCAACGACTATGACATCTATCTGAAGTATCAGAGGGAGATAGCATGAAGAGGGCCGCCATCATGCTGATCGCATTGCTGACGGCTCTGGCCGTGGTCCCCATATCCTCTGCGGATTCTGCCGATGACAGCGTGCTGGTGGATTTCGGGAACGGCTCGTACCGCTGGTATCCGAACAGCGGTGGATCCACTTTCGATGCAGTCCTGGATTCGTCGGTGGATTCCGGCACAGCAGATACTATCAGGAACGTGCACACCTCGGACTGCCATTGGAGACTGTTCGTTTGGAACGGCAGCTGGGAGGATAAGGGCACAGACCTTTCTGCAGCATGCTCCGGGACCGTCGCGTTCGGATACTACCAGGAAGGGTTCGCACCCGTCTCCACCCCGGAGTACAGGGATTCCTGGACCACACTCGGCGGTTCGTCGACCGCGTCCAACATCTCCGTGTCCCACGGTCAGAAGAACCCGAAGGTCCCGGTGGAATGGTACAACACATACACCACAGGATATGTCGACTCCGGATTGGTCGTGGCAGGGGATATGCTGTACCACACCACGGGAGGCGTCTACGAGGGAGCAGGAGAGGATGCGGATGCCTGGGTCTACGGCCTGGACAGGTTCTCGGGTTCGGCAGTATGGAAGTACCACGGGACCAAGGGCGCAGGATACGAGGTCACGACTCCGCTCATCGTCGGGGATTATCTCATCGTCACATTCACCTGCGGCGACGTCATCTGCTTCGACCGCCACACCGGGGCGGTGAAGGATAAGATCACCGTGGACAACACCCCGCCGCTGGACGGGGACGGGAACGTCATATGGAACGGCAGGACCTTCTACACAGGAGGCACCACACCGATATATGACTCCGGACGCATCTACTTCGGAACATCGTCCGGAACCGTCAGATGCCTGGCACTTTCTTCCTCGGGGACATTCTCCGATGACTGGGAGTACGTGCCGCCATCGACAGTCGACGGCAGCCAATACACGGGCACCCGCGGATGCTTCTACTTCCATGCCCCGACAATCTATACCGTAAGCGGACAGAGGATGCTGTTCATCGGGAACTACGACGGCTACGTACATGCCGTGAACGCGGATACGGGTAATCCCGTATGGGTGAAGAGGGTCATCGATATGACCGCCAACAACCGTGCCGCCCCTGGGACCCCCGGTTCCGCCGCATCGGTCTCGATGTCGCCCGACGGATCGCACCTGCTGGTAGGGTGCACCGACGGTGCTCTTTTCTCGCTGGAAGGATACCTTCTGGCGCTCGATCCGCTCACAGGTAACGGACTCACACGTTCGGACAGTTCCGAATGGAAACTGGACGGACTGTTCACATCCCCGGTGATTACCGCAGGCGGTTTCTACTCCTATGTGTCCCCGCTGTCCGCGGGTTCGGACACCTTCCCGAAGGCCGGCGGCGGAGACGATACCGTCACCAATTCCGTCTATTTCTTCGACTGGGACGGGAAGGTCGTCTGGAAGACGGGGGAGTATCAGATGATCAAAGGTGCACTGACGATGGATGCCGACGGCATCCTGTACGGCACCGATTACTCCGCCGGGAGCTTCTGGCCCACCGGCGGCGCTCTGACCGCATGGAATTCCAGCGACGGTTCGGAGTTATGGAGGGTCCTGCTCTCACCCTATACCCAGGACTCGTATTCCATGGTGCAGCCGACCGTCATCGACGGCAAGATCTACACCGGCAACGACTTCGGTGCGGTATACTGCCTGAGCGACGTAAAGGGCGAAGGCACCGAAGAGGAGAGGGTGCAGGCGCTGCAGTCGGTGGGATTCGCCCACTGGTCGTGGTATCTTACCGTGGCTGTGGCCGCCGTAACGATAGCGGGATTCGCCATATTGTACAGGAGGGGCTGAATGGCTGAAAAAGGAAAACTGTTCACTTCGCTGAAGAAGGGATACAAGGGACTGAAGGAGGACCTGGGTTCGCAGGACGACTCCGAGATTGCAAGGAAGAAGAAGAGGTTCACGCTGATAGTGATATTCGGACTGGTCATGTCGGTGATCGCGTTCCTGATATCCATCTCGATATCATCCGGAGGCGTAATCCCGGTATCCGAGGCGGTCTCGGCGCTGTTCTCCTCCATAGGCAAGGCCTTCAGCGGCGACAGGAACCTGGATATGATCGAGCTGTACATCTACAACGCCAGACTCCCCAGGACCATCGCCGCCATCGCGGTGGGCGCCGGACTGGCCGTTGCGGGATGTATGTATCAGGCAATCATCCGCAACCCCCTTGTCGACCCATATATCACAGGAGTGTCCTCGGGTGCAGGGTGTCTCGCCATGGCCGCCACCGCACTTGGGTTCAGCATACCCTTCCTTGCTGACAACACCTTGTACATCATCCCCGTGGTAGCGATCATCGGAGGTATCGTGGCATTCTTCATCACCATGACCGTCGCGGAGGGATCCGGCGGATCCTCCATCAACTACATCCTTGCAGGAACCATCGTCGGTTTCGCGTTCTCCTCCGTGCAGACCATCTTCATGAGCATGGGGAAGGACAATCTGACGGACGTGATGTGGTGGCTGTACGGAAGCTTCGCCAACATCACCTGGGAGAACGCATGGATCATATTCATCCCCGCGATGGGCATTGCCATCGTGGCCATGATCTGGGCGAGGGAGTTCAACCTGTACTCCATGGGTGAGGATCAGGCCGCCCAGCTCGGTCTCAACGTGAAGAGATTCAAGAGACTGACCATGATTACCGCATCCATCCTCACCGCACTCTGCGTTGCGTTCGTCGGCATCATCGGATTCGTCGGACTCGTGGTACCCCACGCATGCCGTATGGCGCTGGGAAGCGACCACAGGCTGATAATGCCAGCTTCCGTGGTCATAGGCGCGATGCTCATGCTGTTCGCTGATCTGGTGGCGAGGACCGTGATGTCCCCCGCGGAACTGCCCGTGGGTGCCATCACGGCGATCATCGGTACCCCGGTATTCGCTTACATGCTCATGAAGAGGGGGCGCAACTATGACGGATGAAACTCCTCTCCTGAAGATTCAGGGACTTATCAAGGACTTCGGGGATTTCAGGGCACTGAAAGGTATCGACCTGGAGTTCGGAAAGGGCCTCCTGGTAGGGCTCATCGGCCCCAACGGATGCGGCAAATCCACCATGATGAAATGCATCAGCCGCCTGCATCCTCAGACATCGGGTACAATCGAAGTGGACGGGAAGAACGTCTCCGAGATGAAGCCTGCGGAGGTCGCCAAGATGGTGGCCACCGTTCCCGCAGAAGCGGGACAGACGTTCGGTATCAGCGTCATGGACATGGTGATGCTCGGAAGGTATCCTTTCGTCGAGAAGATATGGTGGGAGAACCCCGAAGATGAGAGGGTCACCATCGAGGCGATGAAGACGTTCGGCATAGACCACCTAAGACGGAAACAGGTGGCACTCTGCTCCTCGGGAGAGAGACAGCGCGCACTGATCGCTAAAGCATACGTGCAGCAGCCCAAGCTCATGCTGGTCGACGAACCCACGTCGCACCTCGATATGAAATACAAACTCCAGGTCATGGAATACCTGCAGAAGATGGCCAGATCGGACATGACCGTCATCGTGGCCGAACACGACATCTCGCTCATGGCAAGATACTGCGACGTCTGTGTCATCATGAAGAAGGGTGAAATCGTGGCCGTGGGCGACCCCAAGGAGATCATCACCGAGGACCTGATACGCGACGTATACGACGTGGAGGCACGCGTCGGATTGGATGTGGATGGGGAGATATACGTACTGCCCAAGAGGTACGTCGAGGGCAGCCTTTGACTGCTCCTCGACAGCCCTCATTTCTTCCCCTTCCCCGCATAGGTGTACATATGCTTGTGTCCTTCTTTGGAGGATTCTTTCACATACCCCTTACCGATCAACAAGTTTACGTCATTGCGTATCGTCTGAGGAGAGACCCCTGACTTCGAGGCCAACTCGTAAACACTCTGTGGACCGTCCGAATTCATCAAAGATACCAATATATCCGTCTGTCTCTGGGTTATATCTCCCGCATCAGTCAGATCCCTTACATGCCTACGCTCATCGATCTTCTCTCTGAGATAATTCGTGAATATCTCGATGGACAGCATTACCATCCTGATGTTATAGTCAATGAAGTAGGTCACATCATTACCGTCGGTCTCGCACAGCTGGTATGCTTCCTCGTAACCCCCTTTGTGCTCCTTTATCGCCTTAGATATCGAAAGGTATTCCATCACCGAATATCCCTCTCTCATCGTATACCAATAGAAAAGCGATCTGGAGACACGTCCGTTACCGTCCATGAATGGATGGATGTAAGCAACGATGAAATGAAGCAGTATCCCCTTGATTATCGGATGGATGTAATCACTCTCATCGTTGACAGATCTGCAGAGGCCGTCTATCATCGGGTCGATGAGTTCGTACGAAACAGGTTCGTGGTATATCTCCCCTGTGAGTATGTCGCGAACCGCGATAGAATTATCCTTGCGGAAATTCCCCTCGTATCCGGGGTCTTCCAGCGTATCATGCGTGACTATGCCGTGCAGCTCCCTAATGAATTCTGGAGAAAGATCCCTGTCCAGATTGGATCTTATGAACTCCATGGCACGATAGTTATTCAGGATCATCCTTTCCGATCTATTCTTAGGATCTATCTTATCACGTAGCATCCTCTTAGCAACTTTTGTTGTTGTAGCGGCACCCTCCATCTGACTGGATGCTATGGACTCTTCCATCATGGAACTGATAGACAGCATCATCTTCTTCTTGTCATCGAAACCGTTAATCGGCAACAGGCCTGTGGACAATGCCATATCTATCTGGTGTAGAGGCTTCTGGAATCTGTCCAATAGGTTATATGATATAGAGAGATCCCCAATGTTTACCCTCTTGCAAGTGTTCAATCTCATGATCTTCATGAGATACCAGAGACTTTCACGACCATAATGACCGCAATCATAATATTGGAGTTTATTCCAGTGAAGATACTTTTCATTGTAGTTCCTTGCCAGATCCATGGAATTGGAATCGAACAGTATCTCTGGACTTGGCTTGATCTGCGACAGATCTGGAGCATTTTTTGGTCTCTTCATGTTTCTTCAAATAACGTCTAAATATTAAAAAATTATTTTTTTGAAATTTGAAGTTATTTGAAGTTCCGTCTCTAACAACCCATATAACATATGGATGTATACTCCAAAATATTCGGGTGCTCAAATGAATGAGAACGAATCCTGGAACGGAAGGAAACTGTACTGCTACATGTGCGGACACTTCTGGACCGTACGCAACGACAAGCCTCCGAGGACCTGTCCCAGATGCCGTTCCTCACGCTATAATACGCCGATAAAAAGGGAGCACAAATGTACCTACTGCGGGAACGTCTGGATACTCGGATCTATCACAGACAAGTGCCCCAAATGCGGGCATGCCTTCAGCATGTTCTCCGATTCCAAGGTATGCCACTGCAACCAATGCGATCATGAATGGCTTCCGCGTACCGACAAGGTCCCCGAGAGATGTCCCAAATGCGATTCCCACAACTGGAACGACAAGAAACTGAACCAGTTCATGTGCAGGAGATGCGGATTCGTCTGGAGGAACAAGGTCGATAACCCCAAGAAATGCCCCAGATGCTTCTCCACCAAATGGAACGAGATGACCTTCAAGCTCCAATGCAAGAGATGCGGGCACAAATGGATGTCCACCAACCCGGAGGGATCCAAGGGGGTGAAGGTGTGTCCCGTCTGCAAATCACCGAATTGGAACGAACCCCCTAAGACCCTCAGATGCTCCAACTGCGGGACCGTCTATATCCATCAGAAGAAAGGGAGCCAATGCCCAAACTGTTCCGGAAAACAAAAAGGTCTGGCCGTTAAGAATTACCAGTGCGAATTCTGCCATGCGGAATGGACTTCGCTCTCCACGAACACCCCGTTATGTCCCAATTGCGGCATACCTCTGAATCTCTCGCCGACCTTCGCCCTGGAAGGTTCGGCAACGCTCTGGATGAATGACGCCGTCAAGCTGAGCTATACCGACCTGTATGATTACGGATGTATATACCTCTGGCATGGCGATTACCCGGTAGCTGCGATCGGTTTGGAGACCTTCCTAAAAAACTCCAGACTCACGGTTTCGGACATCACGGCCAGAGCGATGTCCGCCGAATACGAGGGATTCTGGAAAGATGTGGCGGACTATCTATACGATCACCGCAACGAATACCGGGAGAACATACCCTATTTCATGAAACGCCTGGGACTCTGCGAAGAGGATGCGGAGGTACTGGCACTCCACTTCATGGGGTTCTGCCCCGAAGTCATAGCCATCCGTCTCCAGAAACCGATAAGGGACATAAGGGCAGTATTCGACGGGATAATGAAAGCGTATTCCGACAATGGGATAGTGGTCAACGATTCTATCTTCACCGAGGATCCCATCGCACTATACGAATCCGCAGACAAATGTCTCTGACTGTGCTTGTGCGTGGCTCTGCGGTTATACCCTATTGTAACCTACTAATTGTCAATATTTTACATATTATAGCAATTAAAAAAGCTATTACCTACCGATTATCAAGAATTTCCAAATAAGATAGTTAAACTACTTGGGCTTTCATGGATATATACTCCAATTAGAGGTGGGCACTTGGACGAGAGCACTTTCCAGGAAGGCATGGCACGCCTGATACGGATAACCAACAGGAACAGACAGACCGACAGTGCCGATGCCGTCTCCCCGGAAGCTGTCGGAGAGTTCCACATCTGCAAGATGTGCAACCACGTATGGAAGATCCGCAGATCCGCCCCCAATCCCAAATCGTGTCCGAGCTGCCATTCCACCATATGGAACAGTGCTCTGGCAAGGAAACTGAGATGCTACAGATGCGGTCACGAATGGGTCACCAATATAGAACACCCGACCATGTGCCCCCATTGCAAATCCAGGACCTACGACTCCGAGACGCTGACAATATCATGCAGAAAATGCGGCAGCCGTTGGGAGGATTGCATGAACACGGCCGAGGTGACCTGCCCGAAATGCGGAACGATCTCCCGCGATGATATCAAGATAGTGCCCCGGGCCGATAACCCTGAACCCAATGATGATCGGAAACCGACAGGCGACCCTCCGCTCATAGATAGCACGGACGTGGAGAGACTGTCCGAACAGCCCGATGACTACTCCAGACTGGTCTACCTGAACAAGATAGGGTTCGGACCGACGGAAGCCGATATCCTCGTCCGCTACATGAACGAACAGAAACCTGTGGACATAGCGTTGGAACTCGGCATCCCCCTGGGTGTAGTGTTCGAGACCATAGTGCCGTACATAGATGCGGCTGGAACGGAAGCACATTGACATGAAGTGGACCACGGATAACAAGAACGGCCCGGCGGCAAGGCACTCGGATGCGCACCTCTTCGCTGCCCTAAGCATCATATCCGAAAAGGAATGCATCAGCCGCAGCGATCTGTCGGAGGAACTGGGACTCGGCGAAGGGAGCACACGCAACCTCATCAAGACCATGCGTACCTGGAAACAGATAGATGTCCGCCAGACAGGAATCAGGTTATCGGCACTCGGCAGGGAAACGCTCGATACCCTCCCAATCAGATTCGTCAGCATCTCCAATCAAAAATACGTGAAGGGGAAATACCAACAGGGGATCATCATAAAGGGCAGGTCAGAGGACATCCAGAACGGGATGAAACAGAGAGATATAGGCATCAGGTACGGATCCGACGGAGCTTCGGTATTCATCATGAGGAACGGCTCCATTATATTCCCGAAAGACGTGAATGTGGATGAAAGCGATCCGGAGTTCGCGAAGGAGATCCGCTCCACCGGGATGTCCGAAGGAGATGTGCTCATAATCGTCGGTTCGGACAGTCTCCCGACGTCCAGGATCGCCGCGGCAGGGATCGGGCTGGAAACCATATGAGATCTCTCACCTTGGCCGTCGTAATGCTTGTTGCATTGTCATATGCATTCATATGCATCCAGGAGGACGTATCGGATGCGGCATCGTCCGAGACCGTTCCGGACGGCTCCGTATATTCATACGACACCTACGGCTCCGGGCATCCGAATTACTACTGCGAGATAACGTCTGCGGATGTGAAAAGCGAAACGGTCCACATACCGACCGTTCTCGAAGGATACGATGTGCGCAACATTCTCTCCGGAGCGTTCGACGGATGCTCGGCGACAAGCGTCATTATCCCCGTAAACGTGAAAAGCATCTCAGCAGGTGCATTCACCGGCTGTACGCATCTCACGGACGTATACTTCTTGGGAGACAGACCTGCAATGGACGATGCGTTCCCGACGGGGGTGGACATCCACCGCTTTGAAGGAACTGAGGGATGGGGCTCGGAAACTACCATAACGACAGAGATCTCTGACGGTATAACCTACGCTCAGTTCCCCGATGGATGGATGGCCGTCGGAGGAACACCGACGGACGGCACCATCACGATCAGATCAGAAATCAGCGGAGGAAAGGTCACATCGATCGGTCCGTATGCGTTCTCCGGCACCATGCAGTCCAGCGGCGAGGTGGAGAGACGTACCGATATCGTTTCAGTCCATATAGAATCGGGAATAACGGACATCCGCGAACGTGCATTCTACTACTGCGACGTCCGGGACATAGTGATGCCAGATTCGGTATCCGATATACACGATGAGACCTTCCGCTCGGCACAGAAGCTTTCGGATGCGTCAATCGCACAATCCGTGAAATACATCGGATTCGAATGCTATCGCGACTGCCATGCATTGACCTCGATAACCGTGCCGGACAGCGTGAAATACCTGGGAGACGGCTGTTTCTACATCTGCAGTTTCGCCGAAAAACTCAGGATCGGTTCCGGCGTACAATCGATCCCCGTCAGAGGGTTCGGGTACTGCACATCTCTGACCGAAGTTACGTTCGATTGCAGCCCGTCCGAGATCATGGCTTCCGCATTCTACAACTGCCCCTCCCTCAAATCGGTCAGCATACCGGATTCCGTGAGGACAATAGGTCCAGAAGCATTCTGGAACTGCACATCGCTCACAAATCTGGATCTGGGAAAGGTGGTCTCGATAGACCATGGCGCGTTCAGGAACTGCACCTCCGTGAAATCGTTCGACCTCCCGTCCACGGTGGAATCTTTGGGAAAATACTGTTTCGCGGACTGCACCAAACTGTCGGACATCGACGCATACGGTCCCTGTCCGGCTCTGGATGATACTGTGTTCCTCAATGATCCGGTGACAATCCACTGTTCCAAGGATAATTACGACTCGTGGAACGATTCCGAGGCGGATGCCAATATCAAAGACGATCTTGACAAGAAAGAATTCAATATCCATCTTGTTGTGATACCGATTGTTATTATTATTGCCGGAATCGTTCTTTTTGCAATTGTTTACAAAAGACATGGTTGATTGTTTTGAGATGATGAAACCGTCACATATTGTATAACAACGGGCGACTGGCAATCTCCGGTTTTTGGTAGACTGGCTATCAAAGACCGTTTATGTCTGAAACCATTGACTGAGCACTGGTGAATGCGGCTTCCATTTCTTCAATGGAAGGGATCCTTCTCTCATACCTGAATGCCGTAGCGTAATCGGACAGATTGGCTGCATTTTCAATATGTTTGTCCAATATCTCTTTGTTGCCAAACAACTCCAGTGAACTTACCAAATCGTGTTTCCTTGGATATTGGATTCCTTTTTCCAATAGTTTTGCCTTCAGCATCTTCTCCGCGTATTGTTGCAAATGAAAATAGATTATACGCGTTTTCTCATCATCCTTGTCTTTGACAAGATTCGCAGTTCAAAGATCCTCTTCAGCAAAAGCCATTAATGACTCCACAGACTCATGCGAATTGCCCGCCCTTCCGGGCGGGCTTTGATTAACACGTTTACTGCTTCCTTCCGACCACCTGCGGCAGCAGGATACCAAGACAGATCAGGACAATGACCGCGGTCATGACGAGCACGGCCACGGGGAGCCCCTCGCCTGCGGGCGATTCGTCCACGATGGTGTAGATGGAGAAGTGGTCGAGGACCATAGTCATCTCCTCCTTCTCCGCATCGTAGTGCTGCTCTGCGACCCTCGTCCTGTTGCCGTCCCCGTCGACATAGTATGCCACAGGCGTTTTCCCGTCAACGGCGACATGCTTCACGGTGACGACGACCTTTCCGCCGAGATCGCTTCCGATGCTCTGGCCGGCGGATGTGGCGGTGAGACTCACGACGGTGGAACCCGCTTCGATGACCTCGCGCTGGGCGGAGGTCATGGAGGACCTGTCGGCGATGGCGAACGAAAGCGTCACATCATCCTTGCCGGACAGGTTCGCAATCGCATCCTTACCGAATGTCATGGAACCCTGGACGGATACCATCCTGAGGCTGGCGCCGTCGTCGGCCATGCTCTCTAAGGCCTGCTGTCCGATGGACGCGGACACGTCGCGGGTGTCGGAGGTGATCTCGATCACCTTCTCCTTGTCTTCGCCGACTGCATCCGAAATCACGGACTGCTGCTGCAATGCTGTCTGAACGGATGCGTCGGAGACGCTGTAGCTCCCGTCCTCGCCGTCGGCCCTGATGCTGGTGAGGATTTCGCCGTCCGCTGATGTGACGATGGTGTGGACCCTTCCGTCTGCGGATATGGATCCTGCGGCCGTCTCGGTGACGGTCTTCCCGTCCTTCACCGTCTCGGTGGTCCTGACGACGGTGCTGGAACCATCGACCTGCTTCACGGCGGTCTCGGTGACGCTCACGGTCGTCGTGTTGCCGGATGAATCCGTAACCGTGGACTCGGTCTGGGTCCCGGTGGTCCTGACGCCGTCGACGGTGGCGTCCTTCACGGTGGATACGGTCTCCGTGGTCTGCACAGTGTTGCCGGAGGCGTCCTTTGACGTCTCGATGCTGGTGGTGACGGTGCCGTTCGCGGTCTGTTCGACTGTGGATACGGTCTCCGTGGTCTGCACGGTGTTGCCGGAGGCGTCCTTTGACGTCTCGATGCTGGTGGTGACAGTGCCATTCGCGGTCTGCTCAACTGTGGATACGGTCTCCGACGATGTGCCGTCAGAATTGGTGGCAGTGCTCACGGTCGTCTTCGAACCATCGGCGCCCACGGTGGTGACGGAACTGGTGATCGACGAGGAACCGTCGGGATTGGTCACCGTCGTGTTCTCGATGATGGTGGTGGAACCGTCATCGTTCTCCCTGGTGGTTATCTCAGCAACGGTCTGCGTACCGTCGATGACAGATGTGGAGTCCGCGATGACAGTGGTGGAACCGTCATCGTTCTCCTTCACCTCGATGGTGGTCTGGGAGCCGGAGTTGTCGAACTGCTCGGGAATCTCTGGTTCCTCCTCGTCAGGATGAAGAGCCTGTCCACTCTCCTCGGTTATACTGTACAGGAGATAGAATTCCCCGCCGTCGGTGTAGAATCCCAGAGACCACTGGTTGTAGGATTCGTTCCCATCCACAATCTGATACTGAATCCAATACTTCCACAGACCGCCTTCCATCTTCACGTCGCCGAGACCGAGGATGCCATCCACCCAATACCTTATGGATCCGTCCTCTTTGGTCCAGAACTGGCAGGGGATCTTTGCCTCGTTAAGGGCGGTCTCGAGGGCTTCTCCCGCGTTGGTCCCGACGGCGGTGAGGGTTATGCCCCTCCTGAGGTCGGAAGCGGTAAGGCCTGAGGTCCCGTAATCCGCTTTGTCGTAGTCGTACTCCATACGGAGTGTGAATGAATACTCGGAATCGTGAGGGGGGATCTCGTTCACCGTTACGCTGAATTCCACTACAGAATCTCCGACGGACGCTGTGACCTTCGTCTCTCCGACGGCTTTTCCGGTAATAGCCAGGTTTCCAGTTTCCGTGGAGAATTCGATAGTCGCTATCTCTGCATTCTCAGGATATATCTGCAGATCGGCATAGGTGCATCCGATGACATCCAGATGGACAGTCTCGGATTCGCCCTGTATCATCGTTACAGTCGAATCGGAATCGGTGGTGACCCTGCGTACCTGAACGGTCGCGTCCTTGTGGACGGATGTCTCCCCGGCGAGGGCCACGGAGACCTTCAAATCGGAGGTGAGCGTTGCTCCAGGAGATACGGATGCGGTGAAGCTGCGGTCGTCGCCGCACTTGATGGGTGCTCCGTCGACCAGCACGTTGTCGGACATGTCACGGATGGTGAGTTCCAGATCTTCGTCGGATGCCCACCCCGTGACGGTGACCTTCCCCGAGTCGTAAGAGTACTCGGCCGAATCCAGGAACAGATAACCGTCGACACGGAGACGGCCGGTTATGTACTCGTTGGGATCTTCGGCGGACATGGCTATAATCCAGTACATACCTCTGGCGAGTTTTCCCACGGTCATCTCGCCGGAGAATTCCCCGTTGACCAGAGTGACCGGATTCTCGCCGGAATAATATCCGTTCGCATGCAGGGACACTGAGACGTCGGTGTCGAAGGTACCGCTGAAGGATGCTTTTCCTTCAGCAGGATCATATGTTACCTCGGTGAAGGAATACCCTCCGTCGGCATCGCTAGAAGGTACCGACAGTAACGCGAGGGCCATGACGGCCAGAAGCAACACTGCCAGCATCGGCTTGAACTTCATGGATGTGCCTCCCTTTCAATCATCGCATAGCCGAGGTTACCTTCGACGTGCTCGTCAACTATGCGGATGTAAATCATCGCCACGTCCGCGGTCTCGAAGAGTCCGGAGGCCTTTCCGTCGGACGCAGTGACCTTAACATCGGAAAGGACCCTTCCGTCGGAGGTGACGGCAGTGACCTTCACCTGAAGGTCTCCGACGGATCCCACTCCGCTCTTGATCATCACATTGGCGGACCAGGCCGTGGTGCCGCTGACTATATCCATGGTACCGGTAACGAGGTATCCTGGAGGAAGCGGTTCCCAGATGAGGTAGAACGAGGCGTTTGAGGTGAATACCGTTCCGTAGATGTCGGAGACCTCGTTACCGTTGTTCGACGAATCCTTCCACACCGGGACGTAACCGACCCTGTTCACTTCTGGGAAGTGGATCTTCGCGGAGGAACCTGTCTTTACCACGGAAGCGGTGCCGGGGAGTTCGTTGCCTTCTTCGTCGTAGAATCTCAGGAATACCACTTCGGTACCTCTGCTGAGCTGTTTGCCGATGATGCTCCTGTCGCCGATGTTATCGGCGAAAGTGTAGGTCTTCCTCTCCCCGTCCTCGACGTAACTGAACTCCGTTCCAACGGTGACGGATTCACCGTTACCGCAGATTATGCGG
>JAEEGL010021273.1_pt1 | contig 23378 bp, 24 predicted proteins | sample 9134231 | NCBI WGS metagenome assembly JAEEGL01 (sample SAMN16246548, study PRJNA631951) | gut metagenome | biome: gut microbiome; feature: rumen; material: fiber-attached | host: Bos | place: Iran: Karaj | collected 2018-10
AATAGGCGGCGGGTCTGCTTTCACAATACCGCAATATTTCTTCCAGCGTACGCTTTGCTTGGCCTCCAAAATCATTGTCACCAAATACCGCTGGTGCGCTCCATGGTGACAGATCACTGTTCCAATCGTCGACTTTAAATGCGACAAATCTAAAATCTTTTTCCGTGTTCTTTCTGATCAAAGCAATCTCGTCTTCAATCATCGCAAGACTATGCGCATCTATCGGCTGTATCAAAGTTAATTGAGAATCAGCATTACCAAACTCATATACTTCCAACATACAGATCTCACCATATAATCAATTCAGCCGGTCTCCTGCCTGAGACTTCCTCCGCCCATTCCGGCAAATGTACCGGAACCCGTATTACCGTCATCAGAAGATAAACCAAGTCCCTCATTAGCCTGTTTCAAAAAATCATTGCTAGCGTTCAGTGCAGCTATACCAACATTACCGCCCGCAACCTTATCAAGATCATTATCCGAAAGATCTCCGCCAAGCCTGTCATCATAATCTCTGTTATCCATTTGTTTCCTCCGCAATATACCTATTCATTGGAACGATCTGTTCCGCGTACATTAACGCATAACAACTATATATATGATTTTACTTCCATCCGGAATATGTGTCACGTCTTTTCTATAGAAATACAGCACCAACTAAAACAGACATCCATGTATGATAACATAGATGTCTGTGTATTTTTGCGTAACTTTGCGCATGATCAAGCCGATGAACGATCATCAACTTATATGCTCAATATCTGAAAAAGTATAATGTGTTTTTTCAAACAACTTCAAAAAATCATCAAGGCCCATCTTTCTCTTGGCAAGAACTCTTACTTCCTTCTTACCAAGATCTGCAACGGCCCACAGTTCACCATCAGAATTGATCGCATTCTCAACATTTCTGACACATCCTGCGCAGACCATACCTTCCACTTTAAGTCTGTACTTATATGGATAATGCGTTCTGTCTCTATCAGCCACCTTAATCTTTGGTGCCATGTCCGAACCGCTTCCGCAACAGGAGCCCCCTGTTTTTACTATTTTGATAATATGTGCGAATGCCACTGCGATCAACAGCAGCAATACAAGTGATATGATAACATTTCCCATACTTAAGTCACCACTTCCCACATGTCTCCCATATTCTTGAATCCACCCTCCGGCAGACATCCCTTGCAGGGTGCAGTGTCGGAGTGCGCATGGCTTACGCACTCCGAGCAGTGTTCTGCACCACAAGGAGTTATGGAAATTTTTCTTATAACCTTTATTGCTTCCAGATATTCCAATTTGCGTCTGATATCATCTACATCCGTACCCAGTTCAGTCGCAAGCATCTCCAAAGATCTTGCATGACCATCTTTAAGTAACTCAAGCAGTTCTTCCATCCGCCTTATCTCCTACCAGATAAGCATACCTATATGATATGCGATAAATGCAAGTATAAGTGAAACCACTGTATAATATGCCACGATCTTGGCCGTCCACTTGGCTGAATGTGTCTCCTGATATGTCGCTGCAAGCGCAACTACACAGGGCATATTAAATGTCATGGCAAATATGAAAGCAAGCGCCTCGGGCTTAGTAACATTGCTAAGCAGTATCTCATTAAGGTTGGCTGCCGCTCCTGCTCCGTTCATTGCCTCCGTAAATGCGGTTCCGAAAGCTCCTCCGTTATAGAGAGCGCTGATCACACCTATTGCGCCTTCCTTACCCACTGCTGAAGCAACGTATGACAGGAAAAGCTGCCACGGCATTCCAAACACTTTGGTAACAGGCTCTATTGCCAATCCAATCTTAACAAGAACGCCGTCATTTCCGTTCGGAGAATAACTTAACAGCCAGAATATACCGCACACAAGCAATATGACCTTGGTCACTCTGAAGAACGTCTCTTTTGTTCTTCCCATTACATATCTGAAAAGAGCGCCCCACTTGGGCTTATGGTATGGCGGGAGTTCCATGATCATTCCAAAACGATCTTCTTTCTTTACAAGACGGGCACCAAATACCTTGGCTGTTATCCACATATGAGCAAGCATCGTAAGCAATATTGCTGCCACCACTCCCACTGCTCCGGGGCCAAAGAAAATGCTTGAAAGCATCGGAATCGTAGCCCATGCCGCTCCACATGGGACTGCCCATGCAAGAGCAATCGTAAGTACTTTCTGCCCCCAGTTATCTATGACTCTGGCGCCGGCGGCACCTCCCATGGTGCAGCCAAAGCTTACCAAGAACGGCATTACCGACTTGCCCTGAAGGCCAAGTTTGCCCATGGTATTGTCAAATACATAGGATATACGGGCCATAACTCCGACCTCCTCCAAGAGTCCGAATACAAGAGTCACTCCGAATACAAATCCAAGCATCTTGAATATATACGAGAATGACTGTATCACTACATCTCCTATGATGAGTATGATGAACTCAGGACATCCGATTGAATACAACGCAGAAGTTATCGGAGCCTTAAGAGCAAGCACTGCACTGCCCACGCCCATAAGCGGAAGAGCAGGAATGAACGAAGCTATCAGTCCAAGCAAAACCGTCAATATGACAGCAGTCTTTCCCCATACTTTATGGGTGTATATCCTGTCAAGCTTGCTTAATGACACGCTTGTCTTTTTTGCTTTCACCGCATCATCAAGCACCTCATCTATCCAAGCAAACTTGCAGCCGCCTGTAGCGACCGCGCCCTTGGCGTTCTTCTTGGCTTCTTCTATCTTCTTATATGTGTCTGCGCCTACAGCATTCTTAAGTTTGGCACATACAACCTTGTCATCTTCAAGAACCTTTACGGCAAGCCACATGGACGAGTATCCGGGCAGCACACCTTCTGGTATCAGATTGAAAACTTCGCGGTAGCCCTGTATACTTTCATACTGTTTTGCAAGTTTTGAAAGATCAAGTTTGGTCCCGTTTTCCACAGCCTTTTCAAGCGTATTGTAGAAGATGTCATACGACTTTACATCGGTCGCCGAGAAAGGTATAACAGGAATACCAAGTTTCTTTTCAATTTCCTTTGCATCTATGATCTTACCCTGATCTGCGGCAACGTCAGACATATTAAGAAGCAAAAAACACGGCGCATCGATACCCGCATAATCAGCCAGCATAAAAAGACTTCTCTGAAGCTGCGAGCTGTCCGCAAGTATACATACTACATCTGCTGCACCCGATGCTATAAAGTCCCTTGTGATCACTTCTTCATCAGAATTGGCCGACAGGCTGTATGATCCCGGAAGGTCCGCCACTTTGTATTCCTTACCACCATGTACAAAGGATCCCTCTTTTTTCTCTACAGTCTTACCCGGCCAATTACCTACATGCTGGCGCATACCGGTAAGTGCATTAAAAAGTGTGGATTTACCGGAATTGGGCTGGCCCAAAAGAGCTATTGTTGCACACGAACTCATGCTGTCACCTCCTCTACCATAATGCCCTCACATTCTTTTCTGTTAAGAGCTATCATTGTATCTCTGGAATACACTAAAACTGGTCTGTTCTTATCATTCTTAATGACATTTACCCTGCATCCCGGTGTCAGGCCAATCGATGTAATTCGACTAAGAAATCTCGTGTCACCATTGATAGAAGCTATGACTGCACTTTTGTTTTCTTTGACTTCACTAAGGCTCATTTTCTCCATCCCTTCATTATTATTTCGCTTGCGTTAGCATCTGCTAACTCGCGCTTTAAAAACATGCCAACCCATGTGTGTACATATACCTTGGGTTAGCCAACGCTAACATTATATCACTCATGATCAAAATGTCAACAGGTCTTTATTTCTGTTTATTACATATATATCTTTTGATACCATCCAATGTTGATTTACTCAAAAAATGTTCTATCTTACATGCATCTTCCTTTGCAGTACGCTCATCCACCCCTGCAATCGTCTGAAGCAACTCGCTTAATGTGGCATGCCTTTCATATATCTCCTGCGCAACCACCTTTCCGCTTTCGGTAAAATCAATCTCACCACTTCGCTGCATGCTGATTATTCCCTTGTTTTTCAGATTGGCCATCGCGGTTGACACACTGGCTCTCGAAAAGCCGAGTTCACGTGCCACATCAATCGAACGCACACATTCTATCCGATCCTTCAATATGTATATTGTTTTGATGTAATCCTCCGCCGATTCATTCATATTTCTTTTCCCCTTTAGATCTTTCTCTGATTAGCTTCTGCTAACTCAATCGTAAAAAAATAATTCCTCGAAATGATTTTAAAGACCCCGGTTGGCTCCGGGGTCTTTATTTTCTTGTCATGCATCTTTATGGTCAGATCCTGTTCTTGGATTCACCCGCACTCTTGCAGGATGCGCACATCTTGCAATGTGCACAGTTTCCTCCGCATGACGATCTCCCAAGGCGCTTATCCCTTATCATCGATCTGATGATCAAGGTCACTATAAGTATCAGTATGAGCGATATTATTATATTGCCAAGGTTAGCGGATAACCATAAAGACATCTTATCATTCTCCGTAATTAATTTACATTTCCAGTCTGTCTGCTTCCTTATACTGTTTAAAGAACAGCATATATACAATCCCTACGAGTGCAACGATTGCAAAGATGAGTCCCAACACGCTTATATTACCTGTAGCCAGGCCGCCAAACTGATTGATCATAAAGGCGATAACATAAGCAAATCCGCACTGATATCCAATGGCAAACCATGTCCACTTGGGATTGTTCATCTCACGTTTTATTGCGCCGATTGCCGCAAAACAAGGTGCGCAAAGGAGGTTGAAAACCAAGAACGAGAAGCCCGTAACGCTTGTGAAAGCCTGCGCAAGTGACTGCCATGCAGTTAATTCGCCGCCGCCATATAAAATGCCCATGGTTCCTACAATGTTTTCCTTTGCCACAAGGCCCGTGATCGATGCAACGGCTGCCTGCCAGTTGCCCCATCCGAGAGGAATGAATATCCATGCTATCGCATTACCGATGCCTGCAAGTATTGACATATCAAGTTCGTCCTCGGCCAACATGCGGAAACCGTCATCAGTAAATCCAAAGAAGGATGTAAACCATACAACGATCGTCGAAAGCAATATTATTGTACCCGCTTTCTTGATAAATGACCAGCCCCTCTCCCACATTGATCTGAGTACATTACCAAGAGTAGGCATATGATATGCAGGGAGTTCCATTACGAACGGTGCGGGATCGCCCGCAAACATCTTCGTCTTCTTAAGCATGATACCCGATATTATGATCGCCGCCATACCAATGAAGTATGCCGATGTTGATACCCATGCAGATCCGCCGAATATTGCGCCCGCAATCATCGCAATGAAAGGAACCTTTGCTCCACACGGAATGAATGTTGTAGTCATAATGGTCATTCGTCTGTCACGCTCGTTTTCTATTGTACGGCTTGCCATGATTCCCGGTACGCCACAGCCCACGCCGATAAGCATCGGAATAAACGATTTTCCTGACAGGCCAAATTTTCTGAACACTCTGTCGAGTACGAATGCGATTCTTGCCATATATCCGCACGCCTCAAGGAATGCCAGCATAAGGAAAAGAACAAGCATCTGAGGTACAAATCCGAGCACGGCTCCTACACCTGCCACGATACCGTCAAGAATAAGTCCTTTTAGCCAATCTGATGCACCGGCTGCATCAAGGCCCGATTCTACAAGCGCAGGAATTCCGGGAATCCATGTCCCATACTCGGCAGGATCCGGTTCATCTCCAATCTCTTCAATGGTCTTAACCGCTTCTTCATAATCTTCTACAGAAGCTGTCTCTTCGCTTATTTCAAGCGTTTCTTCATCTTCCACGCTGTATGTGAATTCGCTTGCCGGAGCCACTCCGTTTTCCTCCACATACGCGTCATATCCGTCTACTATGGCAGATGCATCCGCATAACTCTCTGCTATATCGCCGTAGCCTCCGTCCATTCCAAACAGATGGAATCCATCTCCGAATACGCAGTCATTTGTAAAATCCGTAGCCGGAGCGCCTACTCCCACCATGGCGATCCAGTACACAAGGAACATTACTGCAGCAAATATCGGTAATCCCAGGAATCTGTTGGTAACGATCTTGTCTATCTTATCGGATGTCGACAGTGCGCCGGCATTTTTCTTCTTATAACAAGCCTTGATAACCTCGGCGATATATACATATCGTTCATTGGTGATGATGCTCTCCGAATCATCATCCAGCTCCTTTTCAGCAGCTGCTATATCGTTTTCGATATGCTTCATCTTCTCAGCGGATATGCTCATCCTTTCAAGCACCTTATCATCGCGCTCAAATATCTTGATCGCATACCACCTCTGTTTTTCCTCCGGCATATCGTGTACTACCGCTTCCTCTATATGAGCGATTGCGTGCTCAACAGGACCGGAAAATGTGTGCAAAGGAACAGTTTTACCGCTCTTGGCGGCCTTTACCGCCTCTTCGGCAGCTTCCATCGTACCATCCCCCTTAAGAGCAGATATATCCACCACTTTGCAGCCGAGTTGTCTCGAAAGTTCACCTGTATTGATCTCATCTCCGTTTTTCTTGACGATATCCATCATATTTACAGCTACTACCACCGGAATACCAAGTTCGGTAAGCTGTGTGGTAAGATAGAGATTTCTCTCTAAATTTGTACCATCAATGATATTTAAGATCGCGTCCGGACACTCATCTATCAGGTAATTTCTGGCCACCACTTCTTCAAGTGTGTAAGGCGAAAGCGAATAGATTCCCGGTAAGTCCGTAATCGTCACATCATCATGTTTCTTAAGTTTTCCTTCTTTTTTCTCTACAGTAACACCCGGCCAGTTACCTACAAACTGATTGGAGCCGGTCAGTGCATTAAATAACGTCGTTTTTCCGCAGTTAGGATTACCTGCCAGTGCAATACGTATACTCATCATATTCCTCCCTATTCTACCTCAATCATCTCGGCATCCGCCTTACGCAGCGAAAGCTCATAATTTCTCACGGTCACCTCTATCGGATCTCCAAGCGGTGCAACTTTTCTGACTGATACGGTTGTATTCTTTGTGATACCCATATCCATGATCCTGCGCTTGACCGCCCCTTCACCGTGCAGCTTAACTACTGTTACCGTTTCTCCGATCTTAACATCTCTTAATGTCTTCACTGATCATCCCTCCTGCTTAAACCATTATTTTCCTTGCCAGTTCATCACTGACAGCCACACGGCTTTCTTTGACCTTTACTATCAGATTCTTGCCGAGTGAGCTGACTATGCTTACCTCTCCTCCTACGTTGAACCCAAGATCTTCCAAATGTTTTTTTACATCCGGATTGCCACCGATCTTTTTAATGATCTGAGTCTGTCCGATCTCTGCATACATCAAAGGCATCATTTCCATCCTCCTCATCGATTCTTGATTAGCTAACGCTAACCATAATGCCATAAAAATGGTTAGCCTTTCCTAACCAAAGATAAGTATAGTTAGTTCAGGCTAACCTGTCAAGCATTGTTTTATTTTTTTATTCAATATATCATTTCTTACGATGCACTGACATACTGAGCCGAGTACAGATCGTAATACGCGCCCTTCTTTGCCATCAGGCTCTCGTGATCACCTTCTTCCAATATTCCACCATCGTCTATGACAAATATCCTGTCGGCATTCCTGATCGTAGAAAGTCTGTGAGCTACAATAAAAGACGTACGAGTCTTAAGCAGTTCTCCTATACCCTGTTGTACAAGTATCTCCGTCTTGGTATCTATGCTTGATGTAGCTTCATCCAATATAAGTATCTTTGGATCCGTAAGCAACGTTCTGGCAAAAGCTACCAGCTGTCTCTGTCCATTGGACAGGCCACCGCCACGCTCGGTGATAACTGTGTCATATCCGTTCTCCAGTTTCGATATAAAATCATGCGCATGTACCGCCTTCGATGCTTCAAGCATCTCCTTATCCGTTGCACCCGGTCGTCCATATTTGATATTATCTCTTATTGTACCCGAGAACAGATAATTATCCTGCGTCATGATACCAAGCTGGCTTCTAAGCGACTGGATCGACACCGTACTTATATCATATCCATCCACTAAAACTGCCCCGTTTTTGACATTATAGAACCTGCTTATAAGGCTTACTATAGTAGTCTTACCCGCTCCTGTCGGGCCAACCAACGCTATTGTTTCCCCGCTTTTTACCTTAAAGCTCACATCATGCAGTATATCCACGTCCGGTTCATCGGGATAAGCAAAATCCACATGTGCAAATTCCACCTCTCCCTTGATCTTCGGAATATCAGTTACTTCTTCTCCGTCTTTTACAAGAGGTATCATATCCATGATCTCATATACTCTCTCTGCCGACGCCAGATTGGTGATTAGCTTATTGTAATAGTTGGCCAGATTCCTTATGGGCGAAAAGAACATACTGAGATACAGGGCAAAAGCTGACAGTGTACCTATGGATTCAGCCTGAACGCCAAGTTTAGCCACGGCCAAATAATACAACGTAGCTGTTCCAAGCCCACTTGCGATCTCTATGGTGGGGCTATATATATCCGTCACCCTGACCGCAGCTTTAAAGGCCTTTATCACTTCATTGACTATCCCGTCAAACTCCTTATTAGCCTCCTCCTCGGCATTAAAGCTCTGGATGACCGCAACGCCCTCTATACCCTCATGTATAAAAGCCGTCATGTTCGAGTCCTTTTTCTTAAGGCTTTGCCATTTCTTATGAGCTATTATCTCGCAGAAATATAAACCCAACATTATGATCGGAATAGCCACTGCCGCTGATATCGACAGTAACGGACTCTTTACTGTCATTATGGTAATGATCACTATAAGGCTTATCGCCTCCGGCGCAAGGGTCGTAACCGTGCTCGACAATACATCCTTAAGCGCATTGACATCGCCCGTTACTCTTGCAAGTATCTTACCCGCCGGCCTCTGGTCAAAGAAATCCACTCCCAGTTCCTGGATATGCACATACAGTTTCCTCCTGATACTTAAGATCATATCATTGGATATATCTGCCATTATCCTGCGCCATACTCTCGTAGCCACAAAATGAACCGTAAAAAACGCGAGCATTATACATGCCCATATAATAAGCCCTTTTACATTTCCATTATATATCTCATCATTTATTATCTTTTCTATCACCAAAGGCGCCGCCGTAGATATGCCGACTGTTAAGAGAATGAGCAATATCACGATTGCCACTTTCTTCTTATATTCAAGAAGATTCAGAAGCAACCGCTTAAGCACGTCAAGCTTAAGGCTTTCTTCCAATTCTTCATCTTCTCTTGTACTGTTTATAGCCATATTTCCTCCTTAACTGCATGCAATGCAGTTTTGCGATGAGAAATCCGCGAATGCGATCTCTCATCACTCATTAACCGCCATGACTTTTCTGTAGTCCCCATACTGTGCTTCATAAGTACTGTAATACAGGCCTTTCTTTCTGATCAGCTCTGCATGGGTACCACGTTCCTTTATCATACCGCCTTCTAAAACTATGATCTCATCGGCATCCTTAACGGATGATATTCTGTGACCGATGATGATCTTGCTCATATCCTTCTTTTCACGAATCTCTTTTTGAATATCCGCCTCTGTCTCGGTATCAAGAGCCGATGTGGAGTCATCCAATATCAAAAGACTCGCATCTCTGGCCAATGCCCTTGCGATGGACAGTCTTTGCTTTTGTCCTCCCGACAATCCTATTCCTCTTTCTCCGATCACCGCATCATAATTATCAGTTATCTTCTCCACGAAGTTTTTGGCCTGAGCCTTTCTTATGGCATCCTTTACCGTCTTAATGTCCATTGAGGTCTTTTGTCCAAGCCTTACATTCTCCGCTATTGTATCCGAGAAAAGAAATACATCCTGTGTCACCACCGAAGAAAACGCTCTGACATCACTTAACGGCATCTCCTTTATATCCGTTCCGCCGATCTTAATGCTCCCACCGGTAGCATCATAAAATCGCTCGATCAGATTGACGATCGTACTCTTACCGGCACCCGTTGCTCCCATAATCCCAAGAGTCTTGCCTTTACTTAACGTAAAGCTGATCCCTTTAAGTATCTCTTTGTCGCCGATCTCAAAATCAACATTATCAAAACATATTTCTTCTGCCGCATTTGTCCGGGCATCAGTCGTAATATTTTCCGGAGTCTCTATTTCAGGATCAACACTTAACACTTTTGTCATCTTCTTATATCCTTCCAACCCTCTGGATATGAGTGATAACATCCATCCTAGATTCTCGATGGGCCATACTATGCTAAGTGAATATGCCACAAATGCCACAAGCGTGCCATATGTTATACTGCCTTTTATCGCAGCATACCCTCCTATTGCCACCACACACGTCTGCATGATCTTGGGTATAAATCCAAGCAGTGGATCTGTAAGAGCCAGATCAAGATCAAACTGCTTATTGGCATCCCCATAAGCCGCGTTCTTATCATCGAACTTTTTCATCTCGAGGCTCTCTGCCGAAAATGCCTTTACGGTTCTGACACCCGAGATATTCTCTTCGATAACCTTGGTAAGTGCAGCATTTTTCTCACTTATGTTCCCGTAGTCTTTGCCAAGTCTCTTTTCAAGATGCAGTGCAACGTACGCAAGAAAAGGCATGAATATGAGCGGAACGATGCTGAGTTTAAAACTTAAGCGCAGCATACATACCACAACACCGATAAAGTACACCGTCGCCTCTGTAAGAAGCATTCCGATAAATCCCGTCAGATCCCATACCGCACCTGCATCATCCTTTACCCTGGCCATTAATTCACCTGTGTTGGTCTTGTCGAAATAGCCTTTGTGAAGCGAAAAAATATGTTTCATCATATCTTTTCTTAAACCTGAAGCAACATGACAGCCCGCCATATCACAGTTGAATTCCTTCACATACTGAAAGAACGCTCTTCCAAGTCCCGCCGCTATATACAGCAGAATGTCTCTTTTAAATATCTCCATATCTCTTCCCACGATTACATCATCTACCATGGAAAGAGTGATAAACGGTATGGAGATATCGACTATAGTACTTCCGAGCAGTGACAATCCACCGATCAGATATCTCCATTTATTTTTCCATAAATACTTTTTCATATTCTGTCATTCCCCTCCCTGTCAAAAACATTTCGCCATATCCGAATTGTCATGGCATTGAAATCCCCCGCATATTCTGTCCGAAAAATATAAGCGGCAGTCTCCGGAGATCCTGCCGCTTTTGTCTTCATTACATCCATCATATCGGATTAGATAAAAATAGCGCGGTCTCCATATGGATACCGCGCTTAAGTACAAAGTAATATCCTACCGAACAAACTCATGCGAGGTAACCATAATCATAATATTGTGCTTTTCATTACTCTTAATTCTTAAAATCATGTTTACCTCCTTTCATAATCCTGTCAGTATGTGAACAATAGATAGATTACTTTACTGAACGTTTTTTGTCAATAGACTTTTTCGCAAAAGATTTGTCAGGTTCTATCTGGAGTTCCGCAAAGGTCATTGACTATCTCTCCGGCTATGATCAATCCGGCAACCGAAGGGACAAATGCTGTCGATCCGGGAATGGATCTTCTCTCCGTACGCTTTACGGATTCTCCCGATGGATCGGTACAGTCCTGACTTTCATTCATCGACATGTCTTCTGCCGGGCGTACCGGAGGTTCTTTGGAATACACTACCTTAAGTGAATCAATTCCCCTCTTTTTACATTCACGGCGCATAACCTTAGCTAACGGACAGATTGAAGTCTCATATATATCCGCAACCTCAAAAGCTGCCGGATCAGTCTTATTACCGGCCCCCATGGAGGATATCACAGGGACACCGGCCTTCTTGGCATTCTCTATTATAGTAAGTTTGCCTGTCACGGTATCTATCGCATCTACCACATAGTCGTATTCGTCAAAGTCAAACTGATCCTGTGTGCCAGGCAGATAAAATGTCCTGTAAGTCCTGACATCACACTCCGGATTGATATCCTGTATCCTCTCTTTGGCTACATCCACCTTATATCTGCCCACGGTCTTCAAAGTAGCTATGATTTGTCTGTTGATATTGGACTGACATACCTTATCATCATCGATCAGATCAAGTGCTCCGATACCCGAGCGGGCAAGGCCCTCCACAACATATCCACCGACCCCGCCGATACCGAACACTGCCACACGACAGGCTGCCAGCCTGGCCATGGCCTCTTCTCCGTACAGAAGTTTTGTTCTGGAAAACTGATTTAACATCCGTACACCCTGCCCCGTGATCTACTTCCTGCTTAATGCGGTTTTTATCTTTCCTTTGGGGTCAGTGATAAGAAGTCTTACTATCCATATCACAAGTCCAAGGGCAATGGCAGCAAGTCCAAGAAAGGCATCATTAAGCATATCTTCTGCGGTCGCTTCAAAAAATGCCGTACCAAGCTCCGCATATTCATATATCGCATCCACAAACCACATCAATGATGCTCCCCAATACAGGTACATCAAGGTAACGATCTGCATATCGTCATCCGCACGGTTATACCATACAGCCGTAACTATTACTGCTGCAAATAATACTGTAAGTAAAGTCATACCGCAGGCTCCTCCTTTTCTTTTCTCTTAAGGATTAGGTCTGCGCACACGCACATAACACCCCACACCGCCGTAATAAGCAGCGCCATGGTAACACCGACGGTCGCTATCTCATGCAGCATTTCAGCCGTATCCGCCGGATCCGACATGGCTGTCAAAAAAGGAAACCACATAGTGATCTCTCCATGCCATACATGTTCAAAAGCCAAAAGTGCGGAACCTCCCCAGAGCATACCTGTAAGCCACTTAAGCTTACGTGACAAGGGAACCTTCGTGATCCTATCATTCTCTGTCGCCTGATTCGTTACCTGCATCTCCTTTTTGGCTTCAGCCTTCTCAATAACTCCTACTACTACCGCCTCTACTACCGGCGCCGTAAAACAGGCCATACTCCATCCTCCTCTTTAAAACAAGCCATATGTTCCGAATAAACAGATAAATAAATATCTGCCTAAGTCAAACCACGTTGTTGTCTATAATTTTATCATATTTGGATTGAATAAGATATAATAATGTGGTAACCTACAGCTAACGGGTATCAGAAGATCACAGGAGGGCTACCACATGGCATTACAGGAATCCGGAGAAATGTATCTTGAGGCAATATATGTGCTCTCACAGTCATCACAGGCTGTTCGCGCTATTGATGTCGGAGAATATCTTGGCTATTCCAAGCCCTCGGTCAGTCGTGCTCTGGGACTGTTAAAAGATGAAAAGATGGTCAAAAAAGACGACGATGGATTCATCAAGCTCACAAAGGCAGGTGAAAAACGCGCCAAGAGCATATACGAACGCCACACCGTTCTCACCAGGCTGTTTATCGATCTCGGCGTAGACGAAGAGATAGCCACTGAAGATGCATGCCGCATCGAGCATTATATCAGTGATACAACTTTTGAAGCCATAAAGGCACATATGATAGAACACCAGGGACATCAAGTATGATGTCCCTGTCATTTTCAGTCGATTATCACCAACTGTCTTGAATACTCATTATTCATCGGCGTATGGTATTTGTCGGTAAGCGCCGACTCATATATATCGGCCGCTTTGATGTCACTTGCCAGACATGTATGCATTTGTGCATCGGCAAGTTTTGTTACAAGCGGTATTCTGCTCTTTTTCTTGATCTCAGACAGCAACGGTTCCGCACTCTTTCTGAATCCAAGTACTCTCGCATAAGGCACCACCACAGGCGCCGGTCCTTTTAATCCCAACATAATGTGGGTTAACAGTCTGTTAACACTTGTATACGTGATATTCTTGCTCTTTAATGCCCTAATATAAGATTCGTAGTCAATATATTCTCCCACACTTGAGATGATCCTGCCGGCGAATGCTCTTGTTATATCCATATAGTCGCCGAATTCAGTCTCATTTATAAGTCTGTAGTGCAGATAAGCATCAAAATCACTCTGGTACATAAGCTTTGCTATCTTAAGAGTGACCACACTTGAAGCAGGCATATGCTTAAGTAAGAGTTCTTCATCGAATGTCTCTCTTAACAGAAGTCGTATGGCAGAAGCAGAACTCATTCCATCCACATCCAGTTCCGTTGCGCTGTAATCCGAGCCCTTACGCGTGATGGCTTTGGGAACGATCGAAGACTTACAGCGCTTGATCGCTCTGCAGTATTCGATACCAAGTATCGTATTGGGGCCTTCAAGATAATCAAGTCTGGATTCATCAAAGAACATGCCAAGAGCTTTGATCCTTGCAAGAGGATAGGAATATCCCTTTCTTAAATAGCTATCCAGAGTCTCCTCATATAATGCCGGAGGATCGCTCAAAAACTCCGCAAATTCAAGAACAAGATCCTCGCTGCCCTCTTCCACTCCGAAGGCGAGTTCATCCACCGTGCCGAGGCTGTCCAATATTGATACTCCACCCTCCGCAAATCTCTTTGCATCAGACGTGGCATACCTGACCGGAAGTTCTATCACCAGATCAACTCCACCAAGCAATGCCATACGCGCACGTGCATACTTATCGGTTATGGCGGGTTCGCCTCGTTGCGTAAAATCCCCGCTCATGATCGCAATAATATAGTCGCTACCATTTTTACGTATGGTATCTGTCTGATATTTATGCCCATTGTGAAACGGGTTATACTCAGCTATAATTCCTGTTACTTTCAATGTCTTATTCTATACCAACTGTGCCTGTACCGCTGTAAGCGCTACCACTCCGACCACATCTTCCCACGTACAGCCTCTGGAAAGATCATTTACAGGCTTGGAAAGTCCCTGAAGCATAGGGCCGTAGGCCTCTGCCTTACCAAGTCTCTGAACAAGTTTATATCCTATATTACCTGCATCAAGATTAGGGAATATCAGGACATTGGCTTTTCCGCCTATCTCCGAATCCGGAGCCTTGGCTTTGGCTACCATGGGCACTATCGCCGCATCCGTCTGGAGTTCACCATCGACTACAAGATTGGGATACTGTTCATGTGCGATACGTGTAGCTTCTACCATTTTATCAACCAAAGGATGCTTGGCACTTCCCTTTGTGGAATGTGAAAGCATTGCTATGATTGGCTTTGCGCCCACCAGATTCTTAAATGATTTGGCTGATGTATCGGCTATGGCTGCGAGTTCTTCCGGATTCGGATCCTGATTGAGTCCACAGTCCGCAAAAAGGAATGTACCGTTATAACCCATATCGCAATCAGGCACATCCATGATAAAGAAACCGCTTACAAGCTTGGTTCCGGGAGCAGTCTTAAGAATCTGAAGTGCCGGGCGAAGCGTATCCGCAGTCGCATGACAGGCTCCTGCCACCATACCGTCGGCATCATTGGCTTTAACCATCATGACGCCGAATGTAAGATAATCCGACAGAAGAATCTCTCTGGCCTTTTCAGGCGTCATTCCCTTGGCCTTACGTACCTCATAGAGCAGATCCACATACTGATCCAACTTCTCCGTCTTCTGCGGATCTATGATCACTGCGCCGTCAAGCTCAATATCCAACCATCCTGCACCATCCAATATCTTTTCTTCATTACCTACCAATATTATATTGGAAATGCCTTCTTTCAATATATGAGAAGCTGCTATGAGCGTTCTCTTATCTGTTGTCTCGGGCAGAACGATCGTCTTGATATCGCTGCGCGCCCTTTCCTTGATCTTATCAATGTAATCACCCATGTTAATTACCTTCCTTTCGCATATATCTATAAAATATTATTATAATCTGATCCTTATTCCGTTCGAAGCGCGTCGATCGGATTGAGCCTTGCCGCCTTAAATGCGGGATATATCCCCGATAATACTCCGACAGCCACCGAGATCCCGACAGCTACCAGAATGTTTGACGGAAGGACCACTGCCTGCATTTCTACCAGAGTTCCTATGCCCATACTCAGCATTATACCCAGTATCATCCCGATAAAACCGGCTATAAGACAGATCAGAGACGACTCTATGAGGAACTGTATAAGTATCGATTTTGTTCTCGCTCCAAGTGCCTTTCTTATACCTATCTCTCTCGTTCTTTCCGCAACCGTCACTGTCATGATGTTCATGACACCGATTCCCCCGACGATCAGGGATATAGCCGCCACAAGCGATACGATCAGCGTTACCGAATCCATAATACCACTTAACATACTCATTATTGAAGCCGGCATATGGACAGTGACCGCTTTTTCTCCTCTGACACCCAGTATGTTCTCTGTATAAGTTTTAACCTTGGATGCAGCCACACTATCCCTTCCGCTTAACGGATATATGTAGAAATCCGAGATCTTCTCATCCGCCAGATTATACTTATTGCTAAGCAGTGTATATGGCACATATATATCCGCAGTATTACTCTCAAGTCGATCTGCCTTTATATCATCTTCCGCATACGAGATACTTACCGAACTGTTCCCCATCACTCCGATCACAGTCATTTCATGAGTCTTCCCGTCTATGTCGATACTGACAGTCTTTCCTACCGTATCAAATGTATCGAAAAGAAATAATGACGACACCTGTGTCAACACGCACACATCTGCCGTCGTTCTGACGTCATTTTCATTATAGAATCTTCCGGCATAGATTCCTTTTCCGAACTCACAAACAGTCATCTCGTTTGTTCCGATAAGCTGCGCCTTCATCTCACGATGCATCTTGGAAGTACCTTTTACGGTTATCTTCGTCGTAGCCCCTTTCAGTTCCGGTACAGCACTGACGATCGCATTCAGATCGTCCCCCGTAAGCGTCTTCGAAGTCTTCTTGGGATTGATCGTGACTGTTATCACACTTTGTGAACCGCCCTTAAGAGATGAGGCCAGTTTGCCTTTCATTCCGTTTCCGATCGCCAGGATCGAAATAACAGAAGAAACACCTATGATAATGCCAAGCATTGTAAGTACCGTGCGTCTTCTGTTCATCCTGATACTTGTTAATGCGCTCTTAAGATAATCCATCAATTTCTCCTGTTCAAAGCATCAATAGGCTTGAGCTTGGCTGCCTTTTTTGCAGGATATACACCGAAAAACAGTCCTATGAACATGGATACTCCGGTCGCAACTATTACCGGAGTAAGTGTAACAATATAATCAAAATGAACGGCATTGCATGCTACGGCGGCCAGCCCAAATCCGATCACAATACCGATCACTCCGCCCAAAAGCGTAATAATGGCTGACTCTGCCACAAACTGTACCATTATAGAGGCAGTTCTGGCACCGATGGCCTTACGTATACCTATCTCCCTTGTACGCTCCGTTACGGACACCAGCATAATATTCATTACTCCGATTCCGCCTACGAGCAGGGAAATGGCTGCCACAAACGACATAAACACCGTTACAAGTCCCATAACATCCTTAATATCGTTGATATCGCTGTTGCCGTCATAATAGGACATCGCCTTAAGGCCGCGAATACCCTTAACATTCTCAAGGTATCGGATGATCACATCCGGTTTAACACTCTCATCTGCCCACTTACAATAGACCTTCATAAGTGTAGGTTGACTTATATCATAAAAAGAAGAATCGCCCGCAGCTGTATAGGGAACCTGAAGAAACATCGGAATACCGCCGATCTCCAGGATCTTCATCAGCAATTCACTGTAATCATTGTTGACGCCGACGATCTCATAATCGTCCACATGTCCCTTAACCTCAACAGTCACCGTCATACCGACCGCATTCTTGGTACCGCATAATTTCTTGGCATCGGATTCCATTATGACACACACTTTTGAACCTGAAATAACTTCTTCATCCGTAAAATATCTGCCATAGAGTATTCCGTTGCTCTCTCCCAGATGATAGTCGCTGGTGCCGCCGTCCACTTCCACATCAAAGTTGCCGTTTCTTCCGGTGATCGTACCGTCTGCAGCAAAATAAAACGATGTACCGAGCACTCCGTCAAACTGCTCCTCTACCGCCTTCATATCGTCAGCAGTAAAGACCTTATCAGTCTTCGTGGAATTGATTTGTATGTCTATGGCATTGGAGCCTATTGACAAAAACTGATCCTCGACATACTTCGACATACCGTTGCCGACTATGATAATAGTCACAACGGATGATATACCGATAACAATGCCTAACATCGTGAGCATTGTTCTTAATCGATTGGCACGGATATTCTTGATCGCACTTTTAATATACTCTTTAAGGGTATCCATAATATCGGTCGAATTATTCCTGCATCACTTTAACAACAGTGCCTTCGGACAGAGAATCGGGATCATCGGTAATGACCAGATCTCCCACATTTAATCCGTCCGTTATCTGAGCATCAGTATTATTGGACAGACCGATAGTAACAGCTCTTCGGCTGACTTTATTGTTCTCATCAACCACGTATACAAAATCACCGTCAATGTCAGAGCCGATATACACATACGGGATCACGATCACGTTTTCCGCTTTATCGGTATGTATCTTGGTATTGGCCTCTGCTCCGAGTATTATCGTATCGGAAGGATTATCTATGGATATCTTTGCATCGACCACAACTACACCGCTTGAATTCTTTGTTGCCGTTCCCGAGATCTGCGATACTTTTCCGGTATAATTCTCCTTGCCTATCGTAATGTCTACCGCGTCACCTACTTTTACGCGTCCTATGTCGGATTTGGATATCTGAATATCTACGCGGGTATCCTCCGTACCGGTGATAGTAATGATCTTGGCTCCCTTGCTCACAAGCTCGCCTTCACCTATAGCTACTTCAGTCACCACTCCGTCAAATTCAGCCTTAACGCCATCCTCTGCATCCTCGATATTGTCTATCGCATTGGAATTATCCAAAGAAGATATCTCTTTTTGAGCTTCAAGAGCGGTTTTTTCTCCTGAAGTGATCCTTCCGACCTCTGCCGATGCAGCCTCAGTCAGTCTGGCTTTTTCTTCAGTCAGCATACTGAGCTGTCTCTTCCACTCCATCAGTTCCGTATCATATTGCAGAGCATACTGGTAATCCGCGATCGATTCCTGAACAGACAGTAACATCTGCTTCTTTCCGTCATCGGTATTACGATCCACAGGTGAATCATTGCCCTCCGCTGCATCAGTAGAGTCTGCTACACCGTTCTGATCCACATCCATCGCAGTCTTCTGCAGATCGGTCAGCGTCCTCTGCATACGGGCAGTCTTCTCATTGATCATCGCATTCAGAGCATCCATCTGAACCGCAACCTGATCGAGCCTCTGATTGATCGTACTGAGACTGAGTCCTGTTATCTGTCTCGAAGTCGCTTTGGAATTCTTCTGCAAAGCACCGTCATAATTTCCTTCAGACTGCTCTATACTAAGTGATGCACGCTCCTTAAGGTAATTCAGTTCATCCTCATCATAACGGTACAGAACATCTCCTTTTTTCACTCTGTCTCCCACTTGAAGTCCAAGCTGTGAGACAGGTGCAGCAAGCTGCGAATAATAGCTCTTTACAACATTACTCTGAATGGTACCGCTATAGCTTACGACCACCTCAATATCACCGTTTTGCACTGTTGCGACATTGACAGATGTTGCATCACCTGATCCGCCGCCCAATGCCATTACCGCAACTATTACGACAACGATAACGACCGCAGCGATAATGATCCACTTCTTTTTAACACTTTTGATCTTGTTGATTTTCTCCTTCATAGCCCCTCATTTCATAATCTATGTCAGAAATTAACCATACTAATTCTTAAACGAATGAATGGGTGCCGGTATGCGACCGCCTCTGCCCACAAATCCCGAACAGTCAAAGCCGTTAACGGGCATAATAGGCGCATGTCCCAACAATCCTCCAAACTCTACATTATCTCCCACACTCTTACCTATAACAGGTATGATACGAACAGCCGTCGTCTTCTGGTTGATCATACCTATCGCAAGCTCATCTGCTATGATGCCGGATATCGATGTATTCGGCGTATCACCCGGGATGGCGATCATATCAAGGCCAACCGAACATACACAGGTCATAGCCTCAAGCTTCTCTATAGTAAGGGCACCTGCATTGGCGGCATCTATCATGCCCTGATCCTCGCTGACCGGTATAAACGCGCCTGACAGTCCGCCCACATAAGATGATGCCATGACACCGCCCTTTTTGACCTGATCATTAAGGAGTGCAAGTGCTGCCGTGGTTCCCGGAGCACCTGTCTGTTCAAGTCCCATCTCACACAATATATCAGCCACACTGTCACCTATGGCAGGTGTGGGTGCAAGCGACAGATCTACTATTCCAAAAGGGATCCCGAGTCTTTCACTTGCCTTCTTGGCTACCAACTGTCCTACTCTGGTCACCTTGAATGCTGTCTTTTTGATAGTCTCACACAGTACCTCAAAAGACTCTCCTCTTACACTCTGAAGCACGTGCTTGACCACTCCCGGACCGCTGACTCCGACATTGATGATGGAATCAGTCTCAGTCACTCCATGGAAAGCGCCTGCCATAAAAGGATTGTCATCCGGCGCATTGCATAATACCACAAGCTTCGTGCACCCGAGCGAATCCTTATCCTTTGTGGCTTCGGCCGTTTCCTTGATGATGTCTCCCATGAGTCTGACACCGTCCATATTAAGTCCGGTACGTGTAGAGCCCAGTACGACAGAACTCATGATCCTCTCTGTCTGTGCAAGAGCCTGAGGGATCGAATGTATCAACATTTCCTCAGCCTTCGTCATTCCCTTGGCTGCAAGTGCGGTATAGCCACCGATAAAATTGACGCCGACTTCCTTGGCCGCTTCATCCAATGTCTTGGCAATACGCACAAAATCATCAGAACTCTTGCAGGCTGCAGCGCCTATAAGTCCGATGGGAGTCACCGATATTCTCTTATTGACGATCGGAACACCCAGTTCAGTCGAGATTTCCTCACCTACTTTTACCAGATCCCTTGCTACGGTCGTGATCTTTTTATGAATGTTATCACATAGCTTATCAAGATCATCCGATATGCAATCATGCAGGCTGATACCGAGTGTGATAGTCCTCACATCGAGATTCTCCTGCTCTATCATCTTATTTGTTTCTTCTACTTCAAATATATTGACCATTATCTTTCTCCAATGTATATATACGACAAACGTGGAATGAGTGTCAGATATTTCTCACCACCGTATGATTAGATTCTATGCATTGCCGAGAAGATATCTTCGCTCTGGCACTTGATCTGAACACCGATATCTTCGCCCAGCTTCTCCATTTCGTCTGCGATATCACCAAACGACTTGGTCGCTCCGGCAAAGTCAGTGATCATCATCATGTTAAACCATCCCTGAACGATGGTCTGTGAGATATCGAGTATATTCACTCCGTTATCTGCCAGATGTGTACACACCTTTGCGATTATGCCGACTGCATCATGTCCTACTACTGTGATTATTGTTTTTTTCATAATTACATACACTCCTCTGTATAAACATCTGTATCATGTCATTATGACACATGTGTCACAACACAATTTCATTCTTACTTAAATTTCGGAAGGCTCTTAAGCATCTCCACAAGTTCCTTAAATGTACCTTTGGGTCCGTCCCACGGATGTTCCTTGCTCGCTATCATCGTGTCGGTCACAAGATAGCCGTTCATGCCAATACTTGTGCAGGCATACATGTCTTCTTCCTCGTCATTGCCTATCATCAGACATTCCGAAGGCTTAACTCCCAGTCTTTCACACACCGTTATGAAATATTGGGGATTCGGCTTACAGTAGCTGTCTGTCTCATAAGAGGTGACAAGATCAAAATCATCCGGTGTCAGATCTACCCACGACATCCTCGTGATCTGTCCTGCCATCGGGAACAGCGGATTGGTCGCCAAAGCCACTATCGGAGCCTTCTCATGTGATATCCTTACAGCTTCTGCTGCAAGGGGATTATCCTGCGTAAACATCTTGGCCTGTCTGAACTCATTGGAATAGAATTCATCGCATACTTCTTTGATGCTCTCGTCGGTTATACCCGTCAGTTCCAAAAAACATTTCCAGAACGCATCCATATTTTTGCAGCTCCCGTCATTCCTCACCATGGCTGCCGTTCCCTTCCACACCGAAGCGATAAGCTTGTCGGCTTCTATACCGTATGGCTTAAGCTTGGCCGCCAGAAACTTAAAATATCCGTCCGTGAACTCCTTCATATCCATCGGAATGAGCGTTCCGTCCATGTCATATAAAATTGCTTTATAACCGCCTGTCATCTCTTTCCCTGTCGCCTTTCTCCCTTACACGGGATGATCATATCTCTACTATCTTCGTCGGTTCACTTCTCTTGGCGACTATCATCTCGAAATCATCCGCATGATAGTCCTGATCTCCCGTCTCTATCTCAAGTCTGACCGTTTCGTATGCAAGCTCCGGTAGATTGTTCTCTTTACTCAAATGACCGAGTATTATGGTCTGCATCCTGTCACACAGGATATCGCTAAGCAGCCTTCCGGCTGTCTCATTGGACAGATGTCCCTTATCAGACAATATCCTCTGCTTAAGCGGATAAGGATAGGGGCCCACCTGAAGCATCCGCACATCGTGGTTGGACTCTATGAGTATGGCATCCATATCTTTAAGATGCTCAACCGTATAATCCGTATATTCACCCATATCCGTGGCGATCGCCATATGCCTGTCACCATGTGTAAAACAATATGCCACCGGATCTGCGGCATCATGCGATATCCTCATAGGCTCAACGGATATATCACCGACCATGAATTCTTCATCCGGGCTGATCTCATGAAAAAGTTCCGGAGATATGTATCCGAGACTTTTACACATCTGTATCTGCCTAAGTGTCGCAGCCGTTCCATAGATGGGAATCGGATATTTTCTTGCAAACACCCCAAGCCCCTGAATATGATCAGCATGCTCGTGAGTAATAAGAATCGCATCTATATCTCTTCCATCTACACCGGCACTGTGAAGCCCTTTTTCAATCCTTATTTTGCTGATACCTGCATCCACAAGTATATGCGTGCGCTCGCTGCCTACATAGATTGAATTGCCGCTGCTTCCGCTTGCGATCGGACACATCCTCATTTCTTTCTATCCTTTTCCCAGTATATCTGTATCAGATCGCCCTCATGCAGTTCTTCCATATATTCGGCATTTCTTCTATTGATCGTCGTAATAAGCGCCCCTTTTGATGTGGTACGAACACAGGCTATCTCATCAAACACATCCACAAATACATATCTGTTCTTGTCTTTCAAAGTGACCGGACTGTCATTAACCGACACATGAAGTTCGAATGCAGACTTTTCAGCCTCCTTATTCTCATCCTCATCAACATTCTTTTCTATCACTTCTTCCACATAATTGGTGGCAAGATATGCACTTGAGTCAAAAGTTCCGTCCGTTACTTCCCATGTAACAGAG
>JAEEGL012197179.1_pt1 | contig 23378 bp, 18 predicted proteins | sample 9134231 | NCBI WGS metagenome assembly JAEEGL01 (sample SAMN16246548, study PRJNA631951) | gut metagenome | biome: gut microbiome; feature: rumen; material: fiber-attached | host: Bos | place: Iran: Karaj | collected 2018-10
AAACCGAATGAAAGGAACGGACACTATCTGAAACAGACAGACAGCGATCTGGCTGTACGGCTCGCCCAGAAAAGCTATGATTTGCGCATCATGAGAGCAGCGGAAGAAGAAATAAAATCTATCAGGACTTATCTGAAATTATTACCGAAAGCATCAGTTGAAGAAGTCTACGATTCTCTAAATCCTGCGAGGAAAATGATTGTAATCCCTGCTGTCGAAACTGACGAAATGTTCAGGGACAGATGGAGCGGTCAGAAATACATTGGTAAACCGATGCCGGAAGAGAATACCGGCCTGGTATCGGACCGTGGAGAACGGGTCCGCTCGAAATCCGAGCTGATTATCGCCAATTTGCTGGTGAAAATGGATATTCCGTATCGATATGAATGTCCTGTTGTCCTGAAAGGAATTGGAACGGTATATCCCGATTTCACGGTGCTGAATGTGAGACTTAGAAAAGAAATACTATGGGAACACTTTGGCATGATGGATAATCCGGAATATGCCGGAAAATCAGTTAAAAAGTATAATGCATACACTTTGAACGGATACATTCCGGGCGACCGCCTGATTATGACTTTCGAGACAGGAGATATGCCTCTGAATGTCCGTCAGATCAAAACAATCATTGAGAAATATTGTCTGTAAATGTTCTCTGTCTGCAGGATGAATCTGTTCTCTGTCTGCAGGATGAATCTGCTCTCTGTCTGCAGATATAATTCGGCATGGAAATCCCGGCGATTATCATTTAGAATGTCTGTGTTGCCGAACGATGTATAAACAGTTTTCCGGCAAAAGGCGTCAGCCTGTAACTGCCGGAAATCACCAGTAAGGATAAATATGGAATACGAAGGCGTTTTATACAGGCCGCCGAGCGAAGCGCGGAGTCTTATTATACAGGCAACGATCGGATGCGCGCATAACCAGTGTACTTTCTGTAATATGTATAAAGCCAAGCAGTTCAGGATCAGGAGCCTGGATGAAATCCTGGCGGATCTGGAAGAAGTGGCGGCAGGGCCGTACGCGGGGTGGTTTGACCGGGCTTTCCTGGCGGACGGCGACGCCATGGTGCTTCCGTTTGAGACGCTGCAGACAATCCTGAACGAGATTCACCGGCTTTTCCCGTATATCGGAAGGATCAGTGTTTACGCGACAGCTTCCGATATTTTACGCAAAAGCGATGAAGAATTGTCCGCTCTTTCCGCAAACGGTCTGACGCTTGCCTATCTGGGAGCTGAGAGCGGGGATGATGAAATCCTTAAGTTTATCCGGAAAAACAGCACGGCGGCGGAAATGACCGCGGCCGGGAAAAAGCTGAAAAAGAACGGGATCGGCAACTCGGTCACGCTGATTTCGGGCCTCGGCGGTAAACCGAAACTGAAAGAACACGCGCTGTCCTGCGCGTCGCTGATATCGGAAATGAATCCGGAGTATTGCTCGTTCCTGACGCTCAGGCTGTATGAGGGAACGCCGTTTTATGACGAAGTCAGGAAAGGGCGGTTCGAACGCCTGAACGCGGACGAGATCATGGACGAGATGGAGATTTTCCTTTCGCATGTGGATTCTCCTGGTACGGTGTTCCGCTCCAACCATGCGTCGAATTACCTGCCGCTGGGCGGAACGTTCAACCGGGATATTCCGTCGCTGATTGAAGCGGTGCGCCAGGCGAAGAAGACCGGCGCGTACAGACGCTTCCGGGAAACAGGGGATTATCTGTAGAGACAAGGATTTTCCGGAAGACCCGGAATGAATAATATATACACAGAGTTCGGAGAAGAAGATGATCGGGATGGGAACACTGATTAATATAGGCGCGATTCTGGCGGGCGGTCTGATCGGGATGCTGTTCGGCCGGTTTTTAAATGAGCGGCTGGAGAATATCGCGGTGCTGGGATGCGGGGTCTGCACTTTGTTTATCGGGATCGGCGGGGCCCTGCAGCACATGCTGGTGGTTACAGACAGCGGCCTGGAAACGCAGGGGACGCTGATGATGATCATTTCAGTCGTTGCGGGGAGTCTGATCGGGGAAGCGCTGAATATCCAGAAACTGCTGGAAGACCTGGGCGTTTTTCTTCGGGATAAGTCGGGCAGCGCCCAGGACGGCGGATTTATTGATGCGTTCCTGACGGCTTCCCTGACGGTCTGCATCGGCGCGATGGCAATTATCGGGTCGATCCAGGACGGAATCTACGGGGATTATACGATCCTGGCGGCCAAAGCCGTGCTGGATTTCGTCATTGTCATGATGCTGACGGCCTCGATGGGAAAGGGCGCTGTTTTTTCGGCGGTCCCGGTCGGGATTCTTCAGGGCGGCGTCACGCTTCTGGCCCGGTTTATTGAGCCCATAATGACTGCCGGGGCGCTGTCCAATCTTTCCCTGGTCGGTTCGGTGCTGATTTTCTGTGTCGGCATCAATCTTCTGTGGAAAAACAAGATCCAGGTAGCCAATATGCTGCCTGCACTGATTATTGCCGTTCTGTTTTCTTATCTGCCGGTCTGACAGAAGGTTTCATCTGTATTCCGGGTTCAGTTCAGAATCAGCATCAATACGGGGATTACAAAAAAACAGGCGATGGTCGAAAAAGCTGAGCCGTGGGCGGCCAGCTGTTCGTCCGCGCCGTATTCCGACGCGTACACAACGCACATGGACAGGACGGGCATGGCGGCCTGAATTGCTATAACGTTGCGTGGAAGGCCTGAGATCCCGAACAGCAGACAGATGGCTGTTGCCAGTGCCGGGGCAGCGATGAAACGGATCAGCATCATGACGGAGAGCGTGCGGTCCAGTTTCAGGCTTCTCAGCCCGATCTCACATATAATGCAGCCTGTCTGCAGAAGAGCAAGCGGCGTGACAGTGTTGCCGACATAGCGCAGTGTCGACATGACGGTATCCGGCAGGCGGATATCCATCAGGAGGAGCAGTGCGCCGGCGGTCGCTCCGATGACAGGAGGGGTTTTAATGAAGTTTTTAACGGCTGTGGAAACTGATACGCCGATTTTCCCGCCTGACCACTGTACGATTGTACGGAGGACAAACTGGATAAATAATACGTTTACAAAATAACTCATAACGACGTAGGGGATACAGTCTTCGCCGAAAAGTTCAGTACATATAGGATACCCGACAAACATGGTATTGGAAACGGAACACATCATCATGAAGACGCCGAGCTGCTTCCTGCCCAGCTTCATCAGTTTGCCTGCCAGATAAGACAGGGGGATAAGCAGGCCGATGGAAAGCGTGACCGCCAGCAGAATCCTGCCGGATGAGAAGAGTTCCTCCCGGGTGAGGTTGGTGAGGATAGATTGAATGCAGGTAGCGGGAAGAGCAACGGATATCAGGTATTTGTTGATAAACCGTTTCGCTTCGGGCGGCATCCATCCCAAGGCTTTGCAGACATAGCCGATTAAGGTCAGAAGCAGGATGACGATGACCGACGATACGGAATGAAGGAAAGATTCCAAAATATCCTCCTTTTAAAACTGTGAATATCCCCGGAGGCGGGACGGGTTTACAGAAGATGCAGCCCGTGCCGTTCAGCTTCTTCCCGCATGTATACCGGCCAGAGAGAACTCTGGACTTCGCCGATGTGGGCCTTGCGCAGGAAAAACATGCACAGGCGCGACTGGCCGATGCCGCCGCCGATGGTGTACGGCAGTTCTTTATCCAGGATGGCTTTCTGGAAAGGAAGCCTGGCGCGCTCTTCACAATGTGCTTTTTTCAGCTGTTCTGCCAGGGATTTTTCGTCAACGCGGATACCCATCGAAGAGAGTTCCAGACCGATGTCGAGCAGAGGATAGTACACGAGGATGTCGGCATTGAGCGCCCAGTCGTCATAGTCCGGCGCGCGGCCGTCGTGCGGTTCGCCGTTTTTCAAAAGATCCCCGATCTGCATCAGGCAGACGGCGCCTTTTTCACGGCAGATTTTTAATTCCCTTGTTTTGGGCGTGTCGTCCGGATACATCGCTTCAAGTTCGGAGGAAGTGATGAAGAAGATGTCGTGTGGCAGCATTTCCTCGATATAGTCATACCGGACCGCCATATATTTTTCTGTTTTCCGGAGGACGCTGTAGATGTTGCGGACAGTTTCCTGAAGTGTTTCCATGGTCCGCTCTTCCTTCAGAATAATTTTTTCCCAGTCCCACTGGTCGACGTAAATCGAGTGGATATTGTCCGGCATTTCGTCGCGCCGGATAGCGTTCATGTCCGCGTACAGCCCTTCCCCCGGACCGAAGCCGTATGCTTTCAGCGCGTAGCGTTTCCATTTGGCCAGGGACTGGACGACTTCTCCGCTTATCCCGTCCATATTCAGAATATCAAAAGAAACAGGGCGTTCCACACCGTTTAAGTTGTCGTTGAGGCCGGAAGCGGGATCCACGAACAGCGGAGCCGAAACCCTGAGAAGATTCATCCGTTCCGAAAGCATCCCCTGGAAGAAATCCTTGACAGTTTTAATGGCGACCTGTGTTTCGTGCAGGGTAAGGGGTGAACGGTAGCCGGCGGGAATCTGAAGCTGTTCCATAGATACCTCCTGGAAATGAACACGGATAAAAATGATACTTCCTATTTTTACAGCGAAAGAGAGTAAAATTCAAGAGGATACGGAAAAAACGCCTTCAGTTTGATGATCGGGTAAAGAGCCGTTATAGTAAGAGCATGGAATTAATGACTGTGTCCGTCCGGAGCCTGGTTTCTTTTCTGTTCCGGAGCGGCGACATCGACAACCGGATACCGGCGTCGGACGCTGACGCCATGCAGAAGGGGGCGGAGATGCACAGACGCCTCCAGAAGGCGTCCGGAGGCGATTACAGGGCCGAAGTGACGCTGTCCATGGAATATTGTTACGGGGACGAAGACGCGCTGGTAAAGCTCCAGGGACGCGCTGACGGGATTTTTACCGACGGGCTGCGGACAGTTGAAGAAATTAAGACCACATTCCGGCGGCTTTCCGCCATTAAAGAACCGGTGCCGGAGCATCTTGCGCAGGGCCGGTTTTATGTATATATGCTGATGCTTGCCGAAGATCTTGAAGAAGCGGGGCTTCGGATGACGTACTGCAACCTGGATACGGAAGAGGTGCTGCAGTTTAACGAGTCGTGGAAAAGAGAAGATCTGCTTGCCTGGGTTGACGAAGTGATGGGGAAATACCGGGCATGGGTTGTCCTGGAAAAACATCACCGCGAAGAGCGGCAGGCGTCGATCCGCGCCATGGAATTCCCGTACGTATACCGTGAAGGCCAGAAAGAACTGGCGGAGAACGTATACCGGACGATTTATCACGGAAGGAAACTGTTCCTGAACGCGCCGACCGGAACTGGAAAAACGATCGCCGCCGTTTTCCCGGCACTCAAAGCCATGGGGGAAGAAAAAACAGGCCGGCTGTTTTACCTGACGGCCCGTACGGTAACGGCGCAGGTCGCGCTGGATACGGCGGAGCTCCTCCGTGAAAAACAGGCTTTGAAGTGCCGTACGGTCCTGATTACGGCCAGAGACCGGATCTGCCCGCTGGAAAAACCGGACTGCAATCCGGAATCCTGTCCCAGGGCGAAAGGACACTTTGACCGGATTAACGATGCGGTTTACAGCCTGCTGACGTCTTCGGATGAATACTCGCGGGAAATCATTGAAAAAACTGCGGAAACACATAATGTCTGCCCGTTTGAACTGGGACTTGACCTGAGTCTGTTTTCGGACATGGTTGTCTGTGATTACAACTATGTTTTCGACCCGCACGTTTATCTGCGCCGTTTTTTCGGGGAAGGGGATGAAAAGACGGATGCGGTCTTTTTAATTGACGAGGCACACAATCTTCTGGACCGCGGCCGGGAAATGTACAGCGCGGAACTGACGCGGGAAGAGGTCCGGGAATTTAAAAATCACGTCAGGGACGTGTACCCACGCCTGGAAAAAGCGTTGTCGGAAGTGAACCGTCAGATGCTGAAACTGCGGCGGACAGCGCGGCTTAACGGGGAAAGCGTGAGTGGCCCGGCCGTCAGGGACCGGGAAGAGGTCCGCGCCTTTACCGAACAGATGACGAACCTGGAAGAAACCATTGCCAGGATTCTGGAGTCGCAGCGGAAGAAGGACCGGAAGAGGGAAAAAGAAGAGGCTGAAAAAAAGGATAAAGCGGTTCCGGCGGAAAAGAAGAAGTACTCGCTGGAAGAAGAAAAAAGGATGCTGGCGGGGGAAATCCTCGAGTTCTATTTCAGGATCCGCCATTTTAACCTGGTGGCCGGGCTATGGGATGAACGGCATTATGTGATTTATACGCGGGAAGATGCGGGGGGCGGGCTGACCGTCCGGTTTTTCTGCGTGGATCCGGCGGCGAATCTGAAAGCCTGCATGGACCGGGGGCGCAGCGCGATCCTGTTCTCGGCGACCCTCCTGCCAATCCAGTATTTCAAGTCGCTTCTGGGCGGGACGGAGCAGGATTATGAGATATACGCGCACAGCATTTTCGATCCGGAACGGCTCGGTCTTTTTATAGCCCGGGATGTGACCAGCCGGTATACCAGGCGGAATGAGTCGGAATACCGGAAGATTGCGGAGGGGATACGGCAGGTGCTGGAGCAGCGGGACGGAAACTATCTGCTGTTTTTCCCGTCCTATGTGTTTATGGACCGCGTCCTCGATGCCGGCGGATTCCGGGACGGCATTGATTCCGGGGACCGGTGGAAGGTCCTTATCCAGCGGCCGAATATGAACGAAGCGGAGAGAGACGCTTTCCTGAAAGCATTCGAAGAACCGGATGACAACAGGATCCTGGCCGGATTCTGCGTTCTGGGCGGTATTTTCAGCGAAGGGATCGACCTGGTCCAGGACCGCCTGATCGGGGTGGTGGTCGTTGGTACCGGGATACCGCAGATTTCCGAAGAACGGGACCTTCTGAAAGCGCATTTTGACGAGTATTCCGGGAACGGGTTCGATTACGCTTACCGGTATCCCGGGATGAACAAGGTGCTGCAGGCGGCCGGCCGGGTCATCAGGACCAGCGAGGATATCGGGATCGTGGTATTATTTGACGAACGATTTGCGGAGACGACATACCGCCGGCTTTTCCCGGCTGAATGGAGACATGCGGAAACGGGACCGGCAGACCGTCTGGCCGGGAGGATAGAGCGTTTCTGGGACAGCTGGCTGTAAAGGCCTGGAAAATTATGTTAACTTTGAAATTACGTAATATTCAGATTATATTATGAATTCACATGCAATTTGAACACATGATTCATTTATGACAATAGTGTCAATGTGGATAACTTTGTGGAATTCGGGGATTTATGACATTATGGGCGGAATTTGTGCCGGATTTTACAGATTTGTGTCAGTTGAAGGTTAAAAAGAGGAATAGCGGTTTTATCAGCAATTAACCGATTCGGTAAATTCAGTTATGTTAACTTCGATAGATCGGTCAATCAGCAGCCCTGCTGTTTTCGGGATTGATTTTCTGAACTTATAATTATGAAAATCTTGATGATTCTGCCGGAATCTGATTTACTTATTCTGTGATTCGGGCGTATACCGGGATACAATGAGGAATCAAACGGAATGCGGCGCTGCCGCCATATAATTATTATGAAAAGGATGGGAATGACCGGATGATTTATATTCTTGCGATATCATTTTTTCCTTCGCTTTTTCTGATGATGTATATTTATAAACTAGACAGGGTGGAGCGGGAACCTGCCGCCCTGATCAAGCGGCTGTTCTTTGCCGGCATGCTGTCGACTCTGTTCGCTATGGGGCTGGAACTTGCGGGCAGTACGGTCCTGACGCTTATTACCCGGTCATATCCTATGGACGAAACGGGGATCCTTTACAATTTTCTTTTTTATTTCTGCGTCGTAGGAGTATCAGAAGAAGCGGTTAAGCTTTTCCCTGTGGTCAAAAATACATGGAACTCGGAAGAGTTCGACTGCCGGTTCGACGGTGTGGTTTATGCCGCGGCTACCGCTCTGGGATTCGCGGCAGCCGAAAACGTCGTTTATGTTCTTGATTTTGGGATCAGCGTTGCGCATATCCGGGCAGTCACGGCCATCCCGATGCACGGGATCTGCGGCATTTTTATGGGACACCATTACGGAGAGGCCAAAATGGCGCTGTACCGCAATGACATGGTCAGTTACCGTCTGCACCGGATTCTGACGTTCCTGGTGCCGGTTCTCCTCCACGGCTATTATGATTTCTGCCAGAGTGTGGACAGTGAACTCCTCGCCGGCAGCTTTTTCCTGTTTGTACTGGTCCTCGATATTATCGCGTGGCTGTCTCTCAGGCGGTACGCGAGAGACGACCGGTATTTCCGGTCGGATATATTCAGACGGTGAGTCCGGGGGCAGATAATTTTCAGTTATACAATTTGTCCGGGCAGCGGGCGGCAGACAGCCCGCGCAGGGACAGAAATGATAGATATTGTTCTGAGGAAAGGAGTACAGAAAATGAGTATCAGAGTCGGAATCATGGGGTACGGAAACATCGGCCGCGGTGTGGAAGCGGCCATCGAACGCTGCGATGATATGGAACTGAAAGCTGTATTCACCCGTCGTGATCCGGCTTCGCTGAAAATCAGGAACCAGTCGGCAAAAATCCTGAAAGCGGAGGAAGCTGCCAATTATACGGATGAGATCGACGTCCTGATCAACTGCGGCGGCAGCGCTACCGACCTTCCGAAGCAGACGCCTGCGTGCGCCGCGCTTTTCAACGTCGTCGACAGTTTTGACAATCATGCCCATATTCCGGAGCATTTCGCGGCAGTGGACGAAGCGGCGAAGAAGGCGGGCAAGGCGGCACTGATTTCCTGCGGCTGGGATCCGGGCCTGTTTTCTCTGGCAAGAATCTACAGCGCTTCGATCGCCCCGGACGGAAAACACTATACTTTCTGGGGACGCGGCGTAAGCCAGGGCCATTCCGACGCGGTCCGCAGGATACCGGGAGTAAAGGACGCGAGGCAGTATACCGTACCGGTGGAAGCGTCGCTTGAAGCCGTGCGTGCCGGGAAGAATCCGGAACTGACTACCCGTATGATGCATACCCGCGAATGCTTTATCGTTGCGGAAGAAGGCGCGGATCTTGCCGCCATTGAGCAGGCCGTCAAGACAATGCCGAATTATTTCGCTGATTACGATACGACAGTGACGTTTATCGATGAAGAAACGATGAAACGCGAGCACAGCGCGCTGCCGCACGGCGGTTTTGTCCTGCGCAGCGCAGCGATCGGCTGGCCTGAAGAGGACAATAAGGCGCTGATCGAATTCTCTCTGAAACTTGACTCCAACGCTGAGTTTACGTCCAGCGTCCTGGTCGCTTATGCGAGGGCGGTGGCCCGTCTGGCTGCGGAAGGAAAGACCGGGGCACTGACCGTCTTTGATATTGCGCCGGCTTATTTAAGCCCCCTGCCGGCCGAAGAACTGAGAGCGCATCTGCTGTAATCACCGGCGGGAAGAGACCGCGGGGAAACCGGGAAGTGGGAAAACGATACAGACTGGCTGTATTTGATATGGACGGGACGATCCTGGATACGCTGGACGATCTGACGGATGCCGCTAACGTGATGCTCGGGCGGTACGGATACCCGGAACGGACGAGAGAGGAAATTGCGTCTTTTCTGGGCGACGGAGCGAGGAAACTTTTTGAGCGTGCCCTCCCGTCCGGAACGTCCCGGGAAGAACTGGAGCGGATCCTGCTGGAATACAAGCCTTACTATCTGTCTCACTGTGAAGAAAAAACCGGGCCTTATCCCGGGATTACGGAGCTTATTGAAGCGCTCCGTGGTGCGGGGATTATTCCGGCAGTGATTTCGAACAAACCGGACGCGCCGGTCAGGCGGCTGGCAGAGACCTTTTTCCCGGGACTGTTTTCATATGTTTTGGGTGAAGTCCCGGAAAGGCCGAAAAAACCGGCTCCCGACGTCCTGTTCGCTGTGATGGAAAAAGCCGGCGTACCGGCGGAAGAGACGGTTTATATCGGCGATTCCGAAGTGGATCTTGAGACCGCTGCAAACGCCAGGGTTGATTGCATCAGTGTTTCATACGGATTCCGGGACGAAGACTTCCTGAAGGCGCACGGAGCTTCAGTCATTGCCCGTTCGGTTGAAGAGTTAAGAAGATTTCTGGCACTCTGATCCGTGATCATACTGAGAAAGAAAGAGGCTGCCGCACTGATTACCGGTGCGGCAGCCTTATTTGTCGGATCGTCATTTTTCCCGGAAACGGCTGAGCAGCCATTCCGGTACAGCATTTCCGGACAGGAGTTATTCTTCGAGAAGAGACAGCGCTTCCGCGTCGGCAATGACCGTTACGTCCGGATGAAGCTGAAGGAGGGAAGCCGGTACCTGCGGGGTGACCGGTCCGCAGATGACTTCGCGCGTAATCCGGGCCTTGGAGGCACCGGAGACAATCAGCAGGATCTTTTTCGCCCCCATGATGCCGGCGCAGCCCATGGTATAAGCCTGGGTCGGGACGTCCGCTTCGGAAGCGAAGAAACGCTTGTTGGCATCGATGGTGCTGTGGGTTAAATTTACGCAGTTAGTGCCTTTGGAAAAGCAGTCGGCGGGTTCGTTGAAGCCGATGTGGCCGTTATGGCCGAGCCCCAGAAGCTGCAGGTCGATCGGTCCCCTCGTCCGGATAATTCCGTCATAATCGGAGCATGCCTTTTTAATGTCAGTTTCCAGGCCGTTCGGGATAAACGTGTTTTTCTTATTGATGTTTACGTGATTGAACAGGTGGTCGTTCATAAAATACCGGTAACTCTGGTCATTGTCGGGAGACAGTCCCTTGTATTCATCCAGATTGATACTCGTTACAAGTGAAAAATCCAGTTCACCGGCAGAATTGCGTCTTACCAGTTCTTCATAGGCGCCGATCGGGGTGGATCCGGTAGCAAGACCCAGGACACAGTCGGGTTTGATCAGGATCTGAGCGGCGATCAGGTCGGCGGCTTTGCGGCTCATGTCAGCATAATCTTTTGCTCTGATGATTTTCATGTTCGATCTCCTATGTTCTATTAGAACGCGATTTCCTGCGGTCAGGGCAGGCCTAATACCGTTCATAATTTTAACATGATTTGCCGAAGTCTGAGAAAAAACATGAAAGCTGTAAAAAAATCAGGGCAGAAGATAAGGTTTCAGCCTCGATTTCAAAACAGGCGTAAGGAATGCAACCGCTCCGATCTTGACCAGGTCTCCCGGCAGAAACGGAATAACACAGGCGGCCAGAGCCCCGGAAAGATCCATACCGGATAAACGCATGAACCACCAGGTACCGAAGAGATACAGGACCGCGGTCCCTGCCGCCATACCGAGTACCAGGACGGCTGAGCGCAGCATCCGGCTGCCGGACTGCGGAGGAATGATGCAGCCGGCGAGCCCGGTGATACAGCAGAGGAACAGATAGCCGATAATATAACCGCCGGTCATGCCGGCCAGGACCTGGAAACCGGCGCGGAAGCCGGAGAAAACAGGAAGACCCGCACAACCGAGCAGGATATAGACCGCCTGGCTGGCCGTTCCGGTTTTGGGGCCGAGCAGGGCGCCGGCAAGCATGACGGAAAAAGTTGCAAGAGAGATCGGAATTCCTCCCGGCAGGGGGACGGAGATCGGGGCGAGGATGCAGGTGAGCGCAGCGGCCGCACCGCAGTTGACCAGGAAATGTGTCCGGTTTTGTGAAAGCATGGATTACGCTCCTTCCTGCGCCGGATAAACCCGGATAATGCCGGCCGATTCTGATTCATAGACTCTGCGGCGGAAATTATGCGGTACAAAGCACCTCCGGCGCGGTATGATGATGTCAGGACGAAAGATGTCCGGCGTCGGATTATCCGGGCCGGGAAAATCGTATCATTCCTAAATTTGATTGTCAACCATAAATTAATTACGGTTAACAATCAAGAAGAGATAAACAGAAAGGTTCACAGACAGGAAGAGGAGAAAGATGATCGCGTTAAGCACTCTTTGTTATATCGAACAGGACGGGAATTACCTGATGCTGCACAGGACCCGTAAAGAACATGACGTCAATAAAGATAAATGGATCGGGGTCGGCGGACATTTTCTCCCGGATGAAAGCCCTGAGGAATGTCTGCTCCGGGAAGTCCGTGAAGAAACCGGCTATACGCTTCTCAGGTACGCTTTCCGCGGGATCGTAACGTTTGTCTCCGGAGGCGGGCTTACAGAATATATGTGCCTGTACACTGCGGACCGGTTCGAAGGAGAACCGGCGGAATGTGACGAAGGCGAGCTGTCGTGGGTGCCGGTACAGGAAGTCCTGTCCCTGAATCTGTGGGAAGGCGACAGGGTGTTTTTAAAACTGCTTTCAGATGGGGCGCCGTTCTTTTCGCTGAAACTTGTTTATGACGGAGAAGGAAAACTGATTCAGTCTGTCCTCGATGGAAAAGACATGGCCGAAATGCGCGGGGACAGCCTGCCGTAAAGGCGTCCGGGACCATCCTGCCGGCGTTTACAACCGCTTTTGCAATGGGATAAAATAAAACATAAAAGGGCGTTTCCGGGACGATTATCACGGTGCGGCCTTTGTCCGAAAAGGAGGAAAACTTTATGCTCGGAAACATCGTGATCGGTCAGTCCGGCGGCCCTACCGCCGTCATCAACAGTTCTGTGGCCGGGGTATATACCATGGCGAAAAAAATGGGCGTGCCGAAGGTCTACGGAATGATGCACGGCATTGAAGGGTTCCTGCAGGGAAAACTGGTCGACCTGGATCCGTACCTGAACGACGGCATTAATATGGAACTGCTGAGAAGGACGCCCGGTTCCTTCCTGGGAACCTGCCGGTTCAAGATGCCGAAGATCGAAGAGAATGAAGCCGTATATGAAAAAGCGATCCGCGTCATGGAGGACAACGATATTGAAGTACTGTTCTATATCGGCGGAAACGATTCCATGGATACAGTTAAGATGCTTTCGGATTACGCGGCAGCCCATGGGAAGAAGCAGCGCTTCATCGGCATTCCGAAGACTGTGGACAACGACCTGCCGGTAACGGACCACTGTCCCGGATATGGCAGCGCCGCTAAATATATCGCGTCCAGCATGAAGGAAATCATACGGGACAACGAATCTTACGGCGCGCAGAAACCGACGGTGTGCATCGTTGAAATTATGGGCAGGACGGCCGGCTGGATGGCCGCGGCGGCCGCGCTTTCCAAAACGGCCGACTGTGCGGGTCCCGATGCGATCTATCTGCCGGAGCAGACGTTTAAAATCGATGATTTCCTGAACCTGGTGGACGAGCTTTCACGGAAAAAGCATTCCGTTGTCATTGCGGTTTCCGAAGGAATCCGTGTACCGGACGGACGGTTTGTCTGCGAAATGGGAGCGAATCCCGGGTATATCGACCCGTTCGGGCACCGGATGCTTTCCGGGTGCGCGGATACGCTGGTTACCATGATTACGCAGAATTTAGGCTGTAAGTCCAGGTCTGTTGAATTCTCCACTCTTCAGCGGTCTGCTTCGCACATCGCGTCCGCAACCGACGCCGAAGAAGCTTTCCGTGCGGGGGCCAGGGCTGTCGAAGCCGCAGCCGAAGGCAGAACCGCAGAGATGGTTATCTTGAAACGGATTTCCACAACACCGTATTTCTGCGATACGGATCTGTACGATATCCACGAAATCGCGAACGAGGAAAAAACAGTCCCGTATGAATGGATCACCCCGGACAGACGGAACCTCACGGACGACTACGTGCAATATGCGAGGCCGCTGATTATGGGCGAGATTCAGCCGTTTTTTGCCGACGGCATGCCCAGGCACCTGGTTTTAAAGGAACTGGAAAACTTCTGATTTTGTTTTGCCCCGGAAAGGGGCGGGAAGTTTGCCTCAGCGAGGTATAAAAATGAGGGAAAGGTTTACCAAACGGACCGGCAGCCATCTGTCGAATATGAAGAGGGACGTCATTGTCCTTCGCCTGGAGGAGCATTTCCGCAGACTTCTCGTGCTGATGTATAAAAAGGAGACGCCGGGAGATACGTATCCGGAACTTTCAGAGTACTCGGACGAAGAACTATACCGCGGACTGGTGCGCCTGACCGGAGATCTTCTTCATGTATCGGATCGGAACGACGGGGAAAAAAGACTGTATTTTCTGTCCATGGATTTTCCGATCGGCCCGATGCTTTCCATGAACCTTGTCAATACCGGCATTTACGGCCAGGTCTGTGACCTCCTGAAGAAAAACGGGCGGGATATTTTAAAAATTGCCGCGTATGAAGAGGGACTGGCTTCCGGGTCGGGCGGCAGTCTGTACGGAACAGCGCTGATGGAAGGGGCCGCAGCGCTTTCAATTCCCGGGGAAGGGCTTTTCCTCAGGGACTGTCAGTGTGATTTCAGGACGGATGCGGGAAATAAGACCGGCAGCCGGAAAGCCGGCGGAACACACGAACGCGGCAGGCTGGACGACTGGGAGCGCAAATGCGACGTCTTTTCCTTTGTTACCAGGATCGGGAAAAAGCGGATCCGTTCGGATGTTTTTGACGTCGAACTGCCGGGTTATCTTACCGGAATTAACCGGATCAGGCTCTTTACGCCGCATACCGGCGACGATTCGATCGCCAGGAAAGGCGTATCCTATGTACGGCTGTCGAGGCAGTATTTCCTGGCCAGCAATGCCGCGCAGCTGATTCTCCATAAACTGCACGGGCAGCACTATGATCTGCACCGGATGGACGAGCATGTGGTCGTCGAAATCATGGATGCGCAGAGCGCGATGATCATCCCGGAACTGATCCGCCTGATTGTGGAAGCCAAGGCGTTCTCGCCTGAAGAAGCGATTAAAGTGGTCAGCCGGGCCTGCATTTACAGCGGCCGCAGCCCGAAGCCGGAAGAAGCAAAATGGGCCGGTGAAGAACTGCGCCAGATGAACAGCGGGCTCTGGACGCTCGTAAAGAGGCTGGATAAGCACATCCGCAAAACAGATCCGCAGGAAAAACTGCTCGACGACGAAGGAAATGTAGACGTCGATACCCTGATCGGCGTATGCTGCCGGATTCCGGAACTCTGCCCCGCGGTCAATATCCGCCGTTCACTGACGTCTGATCCGGAACTGGCCGAATATCTGGAAGAACTGACCGGTCAGGATCTGTACCGGGAGCCTGGGTGGACGACGTCCGTCATCCGCTATGAGAAAGACAGGAAAGTCCTGACGAAGATCCGGGAACTCAGAGAACGGAAAAAACAGGATCTGTCCGGGATGTTCACCCGGCATCCGCTTCCTTTCCCGGACGCGGTATATGATATGGACCTTTCGCCTGTCGGTACGGATTCCGGCCAGCTTTTGAACGCGCTGGATATTATCCGCAGGATCCTGGACGTCAGGGCAGGCAATGCGCCGAAACAGAAGGCGGTATTCTTTTTCCGGGCCGACGCGGCTTCTCCCGGCAGAAAAGACAGGGATATCCTGAAACTTCTCGAAACGCTGCAGAAAGTGCTGGAAGGCGATAAGAAAGCCGGGAAGTATTATCGGATATGCCTTCTTCCGGGCCTGGATACCGGAAAGACCCTGCGTCTTCTTACTGCATGCGACGTTTATGAATCTCCGGCGCGGGGCGTTATGCCGCAGGATACGCCGGGGCTTCTGGAAGCGGTCTCGGCAGGCGCTCTTGCGGCTGCGGTTCCGGGCGGCGTATCCTCCCTCCTGAGGGACGTTTACGGATCAGACGGAATCTGTCTGTTCGGAAAAAGCCCGGAGGAACGGAAAACTTCAGCCAGAAAGAGTCCGGGAAAAATAATCGATTCTTCAAAAGAAGCGGCCGATGCCGTAAATTTCCTGATTTCTCCTGAAATGACGAAAGCCGGGAACCGTGAAGCGCTGAAGCGTGTGCACGGGGAACTGGTATCCCGGGACGCCGATGATATACTGGCCGATTTCCGCTCTTATGTGAGAGCGAGGAACAGACTGTTTGATGCCTGCGCGAAACCGCTTGTGCACGGCAGGCTTTCCATATCCAACATTGCGTCCGCTGCCCGTTTCCAGGCGGATGCGGCAGCAGAAACGATGAACAATACTTACTGGCGGATTTAAAATGGATCTTTTTGATTACATGGCGGAGGAAAACAAATCCAAAGAAGCGCCCCTGGCTGCGCGGCTGCGGCCCAGGACCCTGGAAGAAATCGTCGGGCAGCAGCATATCCTGGGGAAAGGGACGCTGCTGTACCGGGCGATTATGGCGGACCGGATTTCTTCCGTGATATTCTGCGGCCCTCCCGGGACAGGCAAGACGACAATCGCGCAGGTGATCGCGAATACGACGAAAGCATCGTTCCGGCAGATCAACGCGACGGGCGCCGGTAAAAAGGACATGGAGGACGTCGTAAAGACCGCGAAGGAATATCTGGGGATGTACGGCCGGAAAACCATCCTGTTTATCGATGAGATCCACCGTTTCAACAAAGCCCAGCAGGATTACCTGCTTCCGTTTGTGGAAGACGGGACAGTTACCCTGATCGGCGCGACGACGGAAAATCCGTATTTTGAAGTAAACCGGGCGCTGGTTTCCCGGTCAATGATTTTTGAACTCAGGCCGCTTTCGGTGGAAGACATCCTGGAACTGATCCGCCGCGCGGTTTACGATAAAGAACGCGGAATGGGAATGTACCGCGCCGTTATTGACGACGACGCGGCGCTCTATCTCGCGCAGACAGCCGACGGCGACGCCAGGCACGCGCTGAACGCGATCGAACTGGGCGTCATGACGACGGAACGAAGCGATGACGGCCTGATCCACCTGACGCTGGACGTAGCGGCGGAATGCATCCAGAAGCGCGTGCTTCGTTATGATAAAGACGGGGACGGGCATTATGACACTATTTCCGCTTTCATCAAGAGCATGCGGGCGTCTGACCCGGACGCTGCCCTGTATTATATGGCCCGGATGATCGCCGCGGGCGAAGACCCGGAATTCATCGCGCGCAGGATCATGATCTGCGCCGCGGAGGACGTCGGGAACGCGGATCCGCAGGCGCTGCAGGTAGCTGTGACGGCTTCGGAAGCCTGTGAACGGATCGGCTGGCCGGAGTCCAGGATTATCCTCGCGCAGGCGGCCGCATATGTAGCGACTGCGCCGAAAAGCAATACGGCGGTCTGTTCAATCGACGCAGCGCAGGCTCTCGTCGAACGCACCGGTAATCTCAAAATTCCGCCCCATCTCCGGAATTATCATCAGCTGCCCTCGGAGAAACTGCCTGACGGCGTGATCTATGAATATGCCCATAATTATGAAGACCATTATGCGGGCCAGGAAAACCTCCCGGAAGAGATTTCGGGCGCGGAAATCTACCAGCCTTCGGAGAATGGGTACGAAAGCAGGATCAGGGAGCATATGGCCGGGCTTTCGGGAGAGGAGAAATATTCCCGGAAGGAAAACCTGCTGCCTCGGAAAAACCGCATTTGAAATCTTTTCCCGCATGATTTATAATACGTCTGTCTTTTGAGATTCCGGGATGATTCCCGTTCCGGATTTTCCCCTTGCTTGAAGATAAAAATGATGAATCATTAATCTGAATAAAGGAGTCTTTATGACAAGAGAAATGTATGAATCTCTGGCGCTTGCTGACTTACGGGGCATTGCCAAGAAACGAGGCATGAAAAAAACGACGACGCTGAAAAAAGCGGAGTTGATCGACGCGATGCTGGCGCAGGACGAAGCGGACGCGAAAGCGGCATTTGAGCAGCAGAAGGCTCAGCAGCAGGCAGGGGAGCGGGCCCAGAGACCTCAGAGGGGGCCGGTCAGGCCGGATACGCCGATTCATCACAAAGATGATTTTGCAAAGGATCTGGACAGCGGGGAGATCGCGAACGGAATATTGGAAGTCATGCCCGACGGATACGGATTTATCCGGTGCGAAAACTATATGCCGGGCGACAGCGACGTCTATGTGGCGCCCAGCCAGATCAGACGCTTCCGGTTAAAAACCGGCGACATTGTTTCCGGCAACATTCGCGTCAAGACACAGGGAGAAAAATTCAGCGCCCTTCTGTACGTCAAATCAATCAACGGCTATCCGCCGGAAGAAGCTACCAGGAGATTTAATTTTGAAGATATGACGCCGATTTTCCCGGACGAAAGAATCCGTCTGGAGAAGCCGGGTGCCGGGATCGCGATGCGGGTCATGGACCTGATGTGCCCGGTCGGCAAGGGCCAGCGCGGCATGATCGTTTCGCCCCCGAAGGCAGGCAAAACGACTTTGATTAAGGAAGTTGCGCGTTCCGTCAAGGTTAATAATCCGGAAATTCATCTGATTATCCTCCTGATCGACGAACGCCCTGAAGAAGTAACCGACATCAAGGGCGCGATCGAAGGGGACAATATCGAAGTCATTTATTCCACGTTTGACGAACTTCCCGAACATCACAAACGGGTTTCGGAAATGGCCATAGAACGGGCGAAACGCCTGGTGGAGCACAGAAAGGACGTCATGATCCTGCTGGATTCCATTACGCGGCTGACAAGGGCTTACAACCTGACCGAGCCTTCCAGCGGCAGGACATTGTCGGGCGGCCTGGATCCGGCGGCCCTCCATATGCCCAAGCGCTTTTTCGGCGCCGCCCGCAATATGCGGGAAGGCGGGAGCCTTACGATTCTTGCAACCGCGCTGATCGAGACCGGTTCGAAAATGGACGACGTCGTTTACGAAGAATTCAAGGGAACCGGCAATATGGAACTGGTGCTGGACCGGAAACTATCTGAACGGCGTATTTTCCCGGCAATCGACATCCAGCGTTCCGGAACGAGGCGCGACGACCTGCTGCTGACCCCCGACGAACTGGAATCTATCAATGTAGTCAGGCGGGCGTTTAACGGCATGAAGAGTGAAGAGGCTGTTGACCACGTCCTGGATCTTTTCTATAAGACAAGGACCAACGGGGAATTTGTAAATATGGTCAAAAAAATCCAGTGGACATTCTGACGGGCCCCGGAGATTTCCCTTTCCGCCGCACTGATCCGGAGTAATGTATAATCACTGAGGCCGGGTCCCGGGTTATTCCGGGATCCGGCCGTTTTTTGAAAGCCATGTGTTGTGGTAGCGGGGATCGTCGGTCACTTCCTCTCCGAACCATCCGGGCGGTGAAAACGACGCCGCTGTTTCCGGATCCGGGAACTCCACTTCGATGATAATCAGTCCTTCCAGGTCTTTTTCAAAGAAATCCACCTCGGCGGTCAGGCTGTCCTGAAGGGGAACAAGATAACGGCGCTTACGGATCACATATCCGTCGGTTTTGGGCAGCAGGTGCCGGTAAGCTTCTTCCGTAAGCGGGAGATTATATTCTTCCCGCATCATTTTCCCTTTTCCCTTATAGGTCAGATAGAAGTCCCCGTCCTGCCTGCGGATCCGGACGACGGGTCGGACAGAAAGATATCCCTGTTCAATGATATGGAACGGATGCTCTTCCAGATCCCGGGGGAGTTTTCCGGGTTTATACTTCCGCTCGATTTCCATATGCTCCATTCCGGATTACCTCTTAAAAACAATTGTTTCCGCGATCCTGTCCGCTTCTTCTTTCCCGAGAATCAATTCGATAATCGCAAGTGCAAAAGGAATGGCGGTCCCGACGCCGCGGCTGGTCAGAATATTCCCGCATCTGACGACTTCGTCCTCCAGGGCCCGTGCGCCGTTTTCCGTCAGTACGTCCATACGCGAAGGAAAGCAGGTCGCGTCTTTCCCCCGCAGGAGGCCCAGTCCGGCCAGAACCGTCGGGGCGGCGCAGATGGCGCTCACAGCCTTCCCCTCTTCGAAGAAACGTACCAGCGCGTCCGTAAGAGGTTTTGTTTTGGCCAGGTTTGCCGTCCCGGGCATTCCGCCCGGCAGGATCAGCATATCGTAATCGTCAAAATTCAGGGCGTCTATACAGACGTCGGCTACTACCGTCAGATCATGGGACGAGGTGACGACCGGTTCTTTGTTGACGGAAACCAGCGCGACGGGGATGCCGGCCCTGAAGAGCAGGTCGCTTACAGTCAGGGCTTCGACCTCCTCAAACCCGTCAGCAAGGAACAACGCGCATTTTTTCTCTGTTTTCTGTTCGAACATGTATAACTCCTTTCATGCGTGCATAGTAAACCATTCTGCACCGGCAGCAACGATCACTCTGCACAATCGGTTTGCCATCATTTACCGGTTTATTGTATAATTTTACCATAAGTATTGTACCGATATTTATCGTTTTATCGACGTAATGAAAAAATGTAAAGGAGGTCTGCCATGAAACGTATGTTGGCATGGATGCTGGCTGCGGTGCTTTCGTTCTCCGTATTCGGGAACGCTGTTCCGGTTAACGCCGAAGCGGCCGGAGGAGAAGAATTGCAGGAAGTGTCCTGTGAAGAACAGCGGTTTTCGACAAACTGCCCCGATGAATGCATCGTCGTATGGGACGAGGATGACGGAATGTATATTTATACCGGCGGATATGAGGGCATCCCGTATGTACTCGTCTACAGATACGAAGAACCGGAAGTCGATAATGAAACCATGCTGGAGGACATCATTCAGCCGCACCTGATTGAGATGTACGGGAGCGATATGATAGACGTCAGCGATATGGAAGAATACACCTTCGGGGATAAAACACTCCCGGGGATAGATTTTACCTATATGGTAGGCAAATATACGGTCCATGCGCTGAGACTCTGCGAGCAGGCGGACGGCGACGTGATCAACTATACCGCGAAATACCTGGACGGCAGCGGCGAAGAAACGCTGGAAATCCTGGACGGCGTGATTCAGAACATGAAACTGACGGACGAAGAAGATAAGCCGGAAGAAAAGATCGTGTCCGGCCTGGATATGCTTCACAGCTTAAGTGAGGCGGGGCTGCATGAGGTTCCGCTTCCGGAGGTTCCTGAAAAAGGCACTGAGAAGTCCGTTCCGGAAGGATACCGGGAAGTTGTGTCGGAAGCGCAGGGCTTTTCGACAATCTGCCTGGAAGACTATGAATCAGAATGGGCGGACAGGGACGGTCTGTACATCTACACCGGCAACCCGGGAGGGATCCCGTACGTCCTGATTTACCGTTATGAAGATATGCCGATCGACAACGGACAGTTTCTGGAAGAATCTGTTTATACCCAGATGGTCGAAGCGTATGGTGATAAGCTGACCATCGGGCCGCAGGAAGAATATGAATTCGGGGATAAGGTCCTCCAGGGCATTCTGTTTACTTATCCGGTCGGGGATTATACCGTTCATTCACTCCGGCTGTGCGAACAGTGCGGGGACGACATTATTAATTATACGGCCAAGTACCTGGACGGCATGGGCGACGAAACCATGGATGCCCTGACGGACGCCGTCAACTATTTCAGCCTGACAGGGGAAAAGCCTGCCGCAGCCGGGAGCAGGAGCGAAGATAAAGAACCGGTACCTGAGGAACATCAGATTGAGATCATTCCTTCGGAAGCCTCACAGGTGCAGTACGTCGAATACAAAGACCCGACCGGATGCTTTACCATGGAAATCCCGAAGGGATGGAAAGTGGAGACCGGCCTTCCGCCCACCGGAGAAATTGACCTGATCAGTTATGCGATCCGGCTGTACGATCCCCGGAATCCGGACAGACAGGCCTATTTCAACCTGAACTGCACTGCCGGCTTAAAATCCAGGGAAGCCAAAGAATGGTATATCTACTATTACGGCACCAACAATCCGTTCGCGCAGCTGCCGGTCCTTCCTTCCGTCGACGCGAAGGGCTTCTTTACCGTTCTCGGTGACATTTACGGGTATTCCGATTTCAGCATAGGACAGAAACTCAACGGATTCGGGGGCGCCGAAGTCCTGACCGCCGACTGCATTTCGAATAACACAGGCGAAAAGCTGTCGGGGGTTTTCACGGTCATGCTTTCCGATTTCCCTTATTTCGTCCAGAAAGATATGTTTGATTATTCAAAGGGACAGATCGACGCGGGATTTGTATCTGCGTTCGGAGTCGTGTTCGAGACCGCCCCGTCCGGAGAGTGGCTTGACTGGCAGCCTGTTCTGGAGCACTGCCTTTCTACGGTAAGCTTCACGAAGAGTTTCCAGTCCCAGCGCCAGCAGCTGTGGCGCCAGATTATGGGGACAACGCAGTATATTGCTCAGACCGGCAACGAAATCAGCGGGATGATTATGGACTCCTGGGAAAAACGGAACACTTCGGACGATGTTCTCTCGCAGAAGCGGAGCGATGCGACGCTGGGTTACGAGCGGGTTTACGATACGGAGCTGGGCGAATACTACAAAGCGGAAAACGGATTCTCCGACTGGTACGACGGGGAAAGATATGTCCCTGATGACAGCGACACGGCATACCTGTCGCCGGTCAGCGGCTACATCAACTGGAAATAAGAAAGGGGAAAGGGAGGAAGAGATATGAAATTCATGAAGAAACTGACTGTCCTTGCAGTTTCCGCCCTGCTTCTGGCCGGAATGCTTTCGATGAGCGTATTCGCTGCGGAAGCAGAATCGGTTGACGTCGATCTGACCGAAATCCTGGAAGAGTTTGAGGATTCCGGGATCGAAGGCAGGTTTGAGAATATCGAAGGCGCCGGGATCAGCCTTTTTATCCCGGATATGCTGGAGAAGGTTGAACTGAACGAAGAAGAAATCAGCGACGGTTTTCTCGCGTCTTTCAGGTCCGGGGAAAATCAATGGGAGGTTTCGGTGTTATCTGTCGGCTATGCCGACAGCCTGGAAGAACTGGCAGAGCTGATGGATGAGGAAAAAATGGAGTATTCCGTCCAGGATTTCAACGGCGGCGAAGTGATTGTTTATCTCTCGGAAGAACATAACGCGGCGTTTGTCCTAATGGAAAATGAAAAGGGAGGCCTGACGGAAGTCGGATTCCTGCCGGCAGACGACGACGATTTCCTGTCGCTTGCCGAGATGATGCTGTTTACAATCCGGCCCGCTTATGTACTGAACTGGGAAGACTGTTCTCCGGAAGAGGACGGAGATGTGACAGGAAGTTTCAGACGGGTTGAAGACACATCATTCAGCCTCTGGATCCCGGATGACATGGCGGAGGCCGAACTGTCGGAACAGGATCTGAAGCAGGGATATCTCGCCTATTATATGGAGCCGGATGAGGAACGGGCCGTCGCCGTCCAGCGCGTTGCCGTCAGCGGCCTGGAAATGTTTATGGACGAAGAGGACAAAGACGGAGAAAAAGACAACGGCTTTTCACTGGACCGTTATAAAAACATCCTGACCTATTTCGAAGCCGAAAACGTCAGCGACTATATTATTAACGGGATGCCGGCGCTGTACTATGAACTGCCGGAATACAGTACGGCTTCCGTCAGTTTTATCGACAAAGACGGGTATATGGCGGAGATCAGTTTCTACCCTGTTCCGGACGATGATTTCGCGCCGGTTGTTTCGACGGTCATGGCGTCGATCAGG
>JAEEGL013415142.1_pt1 | contig 23378 bp, 26 predicted proteins | sample 9134231 | NCBI WGS metagenome assembly JAEEGL01 (sample SAMN16246548, study PRJNA631951) | gut metagenome | biome: gut microbiome; feature: rumen; material: fiber-attached | host: Bos | place: Iran: Karaj | collected 2018-10
AGTGCAATTTTGTATGCTGTCTTTAAGTTGCAGATGGGTGTGACACAATAATGTGACACAAAGTGTTGCCATACCTCCGCCCATGAGAAAATATTTTTGAAAATACAGAGGTTTAAGGGGTTGACAAAAACGCTTCCAGCCGCCCCAGCCAGATTGGAGAGGAGTTGCATTTTTTGATGCAACTCCTTGTTTTTCTCAATAATTTGCGGTTCGCAAAAATTCATATACCCTGATTGTATATTTTCGTTTGCAATTCCCTGAGCACCTTGTGCAGCAAGGGTTTGCATCGGTTCGAATGATAATGCTTTGTTTCCTCTCGGTGTGTTGATATTGATAAACTCATTGAACGGAAATCTTAACTTGTAACTGATTTCGCCCTCGGTCAAAGTAATGTTCTCAAAGACAAACTTCAACAGAAGTCTTTTCAAATCTAGTTGGAATAAACAAAATCGTATGAACAAGTTGATTGTTGATACTGATAGCCAATCAATCTTTACGCTCCGCCTCGGTGGTAAAAGAATTGCTCGTTATGCTCTTTCGCTATTAGATACAAGAGATATCCCAAACAAAAAGGTCATTGGAATGATGATGACCTTGTGTATGAAACGCCTGCAAGATGAGCACAAAGGAACGCAGAGACAATAATTTAAAAAAAAAATGAATATAAATAAGTATTAAAGCTTGCTTTCTGAGGCTAATTGAGTAAAACTAAAACGGTGGTTGTATAAAATAAATCAGGAGTTTCTGTTATGTATTTGAAGGAATTAAAAAATGTTGTTTTAAACTTACCTAATAATGAATTCACCTCTAGCGCACATACAAATAGTCAACATAGAATATTTGGCTTCATAACAACTAACATTCGTTCCATCAATACATTAGCAGGATACGTCATTGATTTATTGCCAGAATATATATCTCGTAAGGATAATTATGAAAAGTGGGAAGAATGGGTTAAAGATGTAGATATTCAAGAAACAAACAAGCAAAAATTTAGAAGACTCGAATTAGCTAAAATATTATTTAGGAACGTAAAAGATTCTCCCAAAATAAATAATATTGGAGAAAAACTATACAGAATATATGAAGAAGAACATAATAAAAATATATTATGCTTCATATTGCATTTATATTTATTAACTGGTCGATACTTTGATATAGATAACCAGCCATTAGTTGAATCCATAAAAGTATTATCCAGTATTTCCGGTGATTTCTTATCTGAATCAACAAATGAATTGTTATCTGGCGACGTCAATAGGCTAACATTAGCTATGTTATTTTATAATCCAGCTGTCCCTGAAGCATTGGATATAGCTTATGAACTAATACAAAATAAGATTTCGTTAGAAGGTATTGACTTCTTAAAAGAAACATTGAATGAACGAAACTCCATTCTTTATAAAAGAGCCCAAATTGCAGGCGGTGTAGGAAATTTCACAAGAGAATTAGCTGTTATTTTGAATTACTACCTATTTAGGCAGGCATGCGAGAGAAATTTTGATAATTCAAATTATGAAACAATTGTTTATGATTATGTTAGTTCTGTATTTAATAATCATATCAATGACTATTTTGATATAGACAGCAAGGAGAAAATATTAGAAATATTTTTGAATACCAAAAATAGGATAATGTTTAAGGACATGTTTGAATTTACGCTAGGAATTAAGTTTGATAATCAATTTGTTAAAAAGAGAGAACGTAAGAATATAAAACAAGCTGCTCTTGAAAAGTATGGCTATAAGTGCTTCTTTGATTATTTTGCGACGGACGAAAAAGAACATTTAGCACACGAACTAAATTATTTTAAAACAAAAAAAGATTTGACATATCTAGAGGGACATCACATGATTCAAATGGAAAATTCTAAATTTTTTGAGAAAGATGTTGATATTGTCGAAAATATAGTTCCAATATGCCCTAATTGCCATCGCAAAATACATAATGCAGATAAAGGTACTATCATGAAAATGCTAAATTTGTATTACAATAATAGTGATAAAAGAGAATTAATTCGCAAAGGTATATTTGTAGATATTGAAACCCTGGCACGATTCTATGGAATAGAAGGCGATTGATATGTGTGCAACAAATAATTTCATAAAAACACCATTAAATTATACAGGGAATAAATCTAGGTTGTTAGACCAGATTTTGCCTGTTTTCCCCAAAAAGATAAACAGATTTGTTGATTTATGTTGTGGCGGCGCGAGCGTAGGATTAAACGTTATTGAAAGATCACAAGAAGTGATTTGTTTAGATATAAATAAATCTGTTATAGAATTATTACAAACACTACAAATGTTTTCTGAAAGAAGTATAGTTTCAAATATTGAAAGCATTATACAGAAATTTAAACTATCTGATACATTTAATAATGGATATGATGTCTATAAAAAATACGTTGAAGGAAATAACGGATTTAAGAATTACAATAAGATTGGATATGAAAAACTAAGAAATTATTTCAATTCGACAGTGATGGACTCTAGCACTCGTTCAATATATTTATTGGTACTTATAAGTTACTGCTTTAACAACGATATTAGATTTAACTCTGCAGGTAAATTTAACATGCCTATTGGAAAAACAGATTTTAATGCAAGTATACGTGATAAGTTACATTCTTTTAAGACCGGTACAAAAAATAAAAATATAAAATTTTATTTCTCAGATTTTTCGGTAGTTAAAGAATTTGAACTGTCTAAAAATGACTTTGTGTATTGCGATCCACCTTATTTAATAACAAACGCTGTTTACAATACTGCCAATTCACAAAATAATAATTCATGGACAGATGCGCAGGAGTATAAATTGCTCGACACATTAGAGTTTTTACATGACAATAGTGTAAAATTTGCGTTATCAAACGTATTATCTAAGGAAGGTCTCGAAAACACCATATTAATGAATTGGATAAAAAGACATAGATTTAATGTAATAGATATAGATTATCATTATAGGTCATCTAGTTATCATAAGAAAAATAGACAAGCACACGAACGAGAAGTATTGGTATTAAATTATGACATATAATCTACAAAATAGAAGGTACATAGGTAATAAGTTTAAGTTATTATCTTTTATAGATTCTGTTATTGAAACAGAAGGGGTTGAATTTTCGATTTTTGCAGATTTATTTGCAGGAACAGGCGTTGTCTCTGAGCATTTTTTGTCTCTTGGAAAAAAAGTGATTGTTAATGATAATTTGTATTCAAATTTTGTTTTTTATCAAGCTTGGCTATCAAACGGAGATTTTGATCAAACTAGATTGAATAAACTTATACATTACTATAATACAGCAACAGATTTTATAATAGATAATTATTTTTCAGATAATTTTTCAAATACATATTATTCATATATTGATGCAAAAAAAATAGGATCTATTAGGGAGCACTTGGAATCTATAAGACCTACCTTGACCCATAGAGAGTATTATATTATATTAGCATCCTTGTTGTATACTGCAGATAAAATAGCGAATACAGTTGGACACTTTGAGGCGTTTCTCGGTCGTCAACCTATAATAAAAGGGGTTGAATTGCAGATGTTGAACTTGCAAAAATACAAATATGCGCCAGACATATATCAAAAAGATGCCAATGTTTTAGCTAAAGATATCAATGCAGATTTTGTTTATTTAGATCCTCCGTATAATGCTAGACAATACATAAATTTTTATCATTTACTTGAAAATCTAGCTGAATGGAAAAAACCATCTGTTATTGGTAAAACTTTGAAAATGCCTCGAAAAGAAAAAATGAGTCAATATTCAACAGCAAGTGCGAAAGAGGCATTATTTGAGTTAATAAAATCTTTAAAAACTAAGTACATATTGTTATCCTATAATAATACATACGTAGCAAACAGTGGGGCATCAATAAACAAAATAACAGAACAAGATATTGTTTATATTTTGAAAACTATGGGAAATGTAAAAAAATTTGACACAAACTATCGTTTTTTCAACAGTGGCAAGACAAATTTTGACAATCATAAGGAAATTTTATACTTCTGTAAACTCAAGTGACTGATATTTTATTCAACCTCTAGTTCCTAACACCCATCAGTTAAAAACAAGCCGAATTCAGCTCGAAAATCGCGAGCTCACTCCAGCCGCACTTCAAAAATCGTCAGAAAAGCCATCAAGAAGCCGAAAGACCTGTTTCAAAATACCTCTCATGCCCCGGTGTTTGCATATTTCAAAGCACACGGCCAGATTTTAATAACGGGAAATACCTTTTTTTATCGGTTTTCAGCGACATTTTTTCAATGCAATATTTTCGGATATCCGATAATTTATTCGTCTCTAAAATAAACTTTTTATTTCCGTCTTTCAGGTTGAACACAAATCCTCTTTTTGATTTCTTTATGATTACAAACAGAGGAATATATTTTGCATCCGTATCCGCCGTTTTTTCGGCAATATCAATGTTTCTGTCATCAACATCAACACATCCGACATGTTTTTCAAATGCCAGTAATTTATCTTTCAGCTGCTTGCCGACTTTAAAATCACAAATAAAGCGTACATTAATGGGATTTATCCAGTCAGGTAACGGCAAAAAGCACTCGCCGGGTTTCATTTTTTGCAGTGCACTGTCCACGCAGGCATAAATAGCTCTTTCCACAGAGCCCAGAAAAACCGTATGCATTGTAGAAACGTTGTGACTAGCGCCGTTTGCATCGTTCGCACGTATATCATAAGCAAATTGCGAGGTACCGTCATCCAGTTGAAGCGTTGCAAATTCCAAAGGGCATCCGGAATAATCTATTATTTTATATTCCAAATCAATATTCGTATCATTCCCGTATGTCGTATCTTCGGGAATAATGTTGAGCAAAATCTCGCCGCCCAGAGTTTTACCCAATTTTTCCATAAAAGGTTTGTGTTGTTCAAAGGTCTTTTGGCTTATATTGCATAACAATTCGCATTTGGGATATAATTCTTTCATTAACGAAAGCGAATACTTATGTGCCTTAAGCAACATCTTTAATCCGTCTTGAAATGTGTTGAAAAGTATATGGGTATCCACATTATGAAACGCACAAATGCGCGAACACAAACATAACTCCTCTTTTTTCTCGTGACGATAACTCTTTGAAATTTCAAAAAAAGCGATGGGTAAATCTTCCGATTTCAAATTTAGTTCTTTGGCAATTATATGCTTGTTTGCGCAAGCAATATATCGCAATATCTGTTTGCCGTCACTTGAGGTAACGTCATACAAATCCGTTCCATACATTTGCCCTTTTTTGATAATCTCTAATTGCTTCATAAAATAAGGGTGGTCGGTCTTAAACAGTTCACCGGAGCTGATATTATGAAGTTTGATATTATTTTCGGCACAAAATTGTTCGGCAATATTCCAATATTTATCTTCCATCATCTCTTGCATCATGACGGCCGTTGTTTTTTGCCGCATATATCCGGGATAGGCCAGCGGATCCCACTCAAACCCCAGTTCCTGAAGTATATTTTCGACTTTTTTGCGCTTTTTAATATCAACGGTATTACGGGAACAGCACTCACTCTGAACTAAAGAAAACAGCCCTTCTTTATTTGTATAATCAAAAACATCTACGGGAACAAGCTTTCCCTCCGGAGTAAAAATAAAATATCCTTTTTGCATACAATGCCTTCCTTTATCTTATTGAATAGCCTCCGTCTATGGTAAGAATTTGGCCGGTGATGAAACTTGCCGCGGGAGATGCCAAAAATACTATTCCGGCGGCAATTTCTTGCGGCGTGGCAGATCTTTTCAACGGGGTAACTTCATTAAAATATGTACTCACTTTTTCTCCGCCCGATTTGGTAAGTTCCGTATCCACATTGCCGGGAGCAACGGCATTTACGCGAATTTTCGGGGCATATTCTTTTGCGAGCGTTCTTGTTAACGTATTAATTCCGCCTTTTGAAATCGAATAAGAAAGAGTTTCCAGCGTCCCGATTGTCCCGTATATTGAAGAAACATTGACTATTGAGGCAATTTCGCTTTTATTCAGATACGGCACGCTCATACGTATAAGATCCGCAATAGCCAGCAAATTAACCTGCAATGTATTTTGCCATGCCGACGAATTCGGGAGAGTTTCCCGTTCTCTGTATATTATACCGGCATTATTGACCAGAATATCCAATTTACCGAACTTATCGATAACGGATTTCAATAAAAACGAACAATCTTCAGGTTTGGATAAATCCGCCGATATCGGATAAACCTGACCTTCAGGATACTGTTTTGCAATCGTTTCCAGTTCTTTCAGCGGACGGCGGGAATGCAAGATAACTTTTGCGCCATAACTCAAAAATTCTTCCAACGTGGCTCTGCCGATGCCCCTTGTTGATCCGGTTATGAGAACAACGGCATCTTTTAATTTGTTTTGCATTGCTTTCTCCTACGAGTGAAAAGCCGGATGTAATTTTTTGTTTCTCGGCATCCTTTTGGCAAGATAATTCACAATCTGGCAGTTTTGCTCACATTTTCCCATCAAATCACCGGTTTCGTTAACCACTTGGCCCATACAACCGCCGGCACAATTCCGAACATACTTACAGCCTTTACATGTTGTTTTTTCAAGTTCTTCGGCACATCTGTGTCTGATTTTTGCGATTTTATCTTCATTATATGTTATTGTATTGGTCTTTTCGTCATATTTTCCGTATATGAGTTGCTGCAACGCATTTTTCTCATATTCTGGGCCGAGCTGGGCAAAGTCACAGCAAGATATATAACCGTCTGTCGTCAAATGCGGACATGGTGTGCACGAACGACAAGCATGACGTGTCGGTTCGTCAAAATTAACTATGCACATTGTGTTATACCATACGCCGAGCTTTTCTGCTTTTTTGTGCGCTTTCAAGAAATTTTGCGCAAATTTAATCGGATCCCAGGTAAATTTTTCCCCTTCACTTCCCTCAACGGGAGAAAAAGCTGGCAACACATTTACATATTTTATTCCCAAAGAGTGAAAATAATCGACAAGCTCATCCTGGCGCTCAATCATCCTGTCCGTAAGCGTAGCCCGAACTCCCACCTGAATATTTTTGAACTGATTTAAATAAGTCAGGTTTTCAACAACAAGTTTAGATGTTCCCTTGCCGCCTCTGGTCGGACGTTGCGCATCCTGAACTTCGGCCGGTCCGTCGCAAGAAACCCACAGAACATTGACATTTTTGGAAATCCAGTCGCGAACGCTTTTGGAAAAACATCCGTTGGTTTGTAATTCTACAAACAATTTATCTCCCGCTTTTTCACGAGCATATTCGCATATTTTCTTTATTTTTTCTATTTCCAAAGTCGGCTCACCAATTCCGTAAAAACGAATATATCGGCTCGGACTGTCCCTAAAGAAATCGTCAATTCCCTTCTTGGCAAATTTAAGACTTAATTGCTGGTCTTCCTTTTTCAAATTCTTCAATTTAGGGGTGTAACAGTATTTACAAGCCAGATTACACTTAGTCGTCATAAAAAAAGATATCATTTGTTTTCTTACATGAGCCATATTTATTCTCCCTTCAAAAGAATTTTTGTTTTATATCATATATTTATAATACTTTAATTCTTTCCGTTCTCTAATTTGGTTAATAACTTATGCGTTTTCAATCCGATGGTTGTCTTTGTGCGCCAACCCAGTCTGTATGTTGAAAGCAAAACATCCTTATTTTCTCTCAAAACGGCACGCGGCGGCAGTGTTGCATAAACATCGAGATAACCGTTTAATTCTTTCTTAGCAAAACGATCCAACAACACTTTCTGATCATTAAATATATTACCGACGCTGACATTTATTATCGTTGTACCGTTCGGGATTTTTTCTATCATCTCATCCGTGATAAAGCGCTCGGCACCGACGTGCGGCAAATGGAACGTAATTATATCCGATTGTGTCAGAATTTCATCCATTGATGCCCATTTTACCGGCGTATTATAAACGCTGCTTACATCATTTCTTCTGGAAAAGTAATGTACGTCCATCTTAAAGGCATCATTGGCGATTTGGGCGACTCTGCTGCCAATTCTTCCCAAACCGACGATACCCAGCTTTTTCCCGATAATCGATCTGCCGAATTTATTAACTTTCTGCAAGTCAACCACCGATAAATAATTACCGGACAATATTGCTTTTTCAACCTCCGGCTCAATATCCGCGGAATCATATATAATTACCTGACTTTCCGCCAACAATTTTTCTACCGGTCTGAAGGCTATATCCAACTCATAAGGAAAATCGCTGTAACAGGCAATCGCATTCATGCAAAAACCGCGTGACAGCATTTTTAAGATTTCAATATCGAACCCTTTGCTTATAAATGCCCCGACGGTTAACCCTTTCATTGTTTCTTCCGGCAAATTTTTCTCATTTGTATATTTTAACTTTCCTTCTTTAATATACTCATGCAACCAGACACCTTTTAAGTTGTCTTTGACATTTCTCTTAAAGCGTCTCACATCATTGAATATTTGATCTGCCACGCTTTCGGCCAATGATCTTTTCTCTGTTTTCGGCATAAATGACTTTTCTTCATCGCCATACAGCTCCAGCAACCCGCCTAAAGCCAGCTCTGCGACGGAATCCGTACCGTAGTCAGGGATACAAGGCACAAAAATACCGTGAGCTTCCGCATATTTTTTATCAATTCTATGCTCATAAGCGTGTGTCCAAAACGCAATGGTTTTCAGCTGCGGATTTAAATCAATGACTTTATTGGGAATATCCACCCAACAACTTATAACACAGTCGGCACCTTTCGTTCTTTCAAGAACTTCATCCTCGGTGTTGCATGTGTTATATTCGACAATTTCTTCCGCTAAATTTTCCAGTCTTCTTCTATGTTCCGGGTAAAGAATTACAGAATCAAGAATAACCACTTTTTTGTATTTTTTCGGCATTTTTCCCTCCTTATTCTTATTTTTCTGCATGCTAAAATAATTTGTGCAATATTGCAACAAAATTTTCACCTTAAAGGGGAATTAATTTTACCTCTTTTTATAACATTTTCGCATTATGAGATTTTCAAAGACGGCACGAAACGTGCAACCGAAAATACCGAGCCGTAACACTCGGGAGAGTTAAGTCCAGTCTGCTAAGGCCGAACTTTTCTATTGATCGCGAGATAATTTCTTTCTGTATTCGAGAGCAACCGACGGAGTAATCTCTCTTTTTTCGCTCCCCGAGATTACAGCCGCGGCAATATCGTCGGCAACCTTGGTCCCGGAGACGGCATTTTCCGGATGGTTCTTTTTATCTGCCTCTCTGCGCTCCCGCATTTTCAAAATATGTTTTTTTCTGGCCTCAATCATCGCGGCATTATGCTTGGCGGACAAATGCCCGTTTTCATCCAACTGCTGAATTTGTTTCATCAAGGTTGTAACGGCATTTTTGTTATACGCAATCAGGTTTTTCCCGTCTTTATTTAAGCAAGTGCCGTTTTCTCTGCCCTTGCTATCAACGATTTTTATTTCATATCCGGACGGCGCTTCATGTTTCAAGTATTCCCGGTGTGCCCAATCTTCGGTATAATCCTTAACCGAAATATACATCCGGTAGCCGTTATTAAACTTCATAGCGGCATAAGTCATACCGCTACGGTTATCGTGCCTAAACTCTAAGTCTTTAAAGGTATATGTTTTCTCTTTCGCTGCTTTCGGCTTTGCCTGCGGTTTCTTCGGCTCAGCCTGAGCCGTCTCATCGGGATGAGAGAAAAAATTTATGACATCTTTAATTATCTTATTCATACCTGTCTCCGTTCTATCCGTTGATATCACGCTATTTTGCTTGAATATAGCATTTTTCCACTAATTTGTCAATAATAAATCCCCTTTTTGCCCCTAATTAGCTTGTTGATTATCAAAAATAAATGTGCTATCGTGGGTGCGATTTCTTAAAAGAGGTAGAAAATGAGAATAATCAAAGACTTTTTTATTAAATACATGGCGCTGATTGTGCTGGTTATTGCCCTGGTGTCGCTTTTTGCCCCGGCAAGCGCTCTGTGGATTTCAACCTCGTGGATAAATTATCTGCTGATGGTGGTGATGTTCGGTATGGGCCTGACCCTGAAGCCGGAGAACTTTGTTTTGGTCTTCAAGCGCCCGAAGGATATACTCTGCGGCATTTTTGCCCAATTTACGATTATGCCGCTGCTGGCTTTTGCCTTGAGCCGGCTGTTCGGGCTTGATGCCGCTCTGACCGCCGGCGTTATTTTGGTCGGAACCTGCCCGGGCGGAACGGCCAGCAATGTGATTACCTATTTTTCCAAGGGCGATATTGCGCTTTCGGTTTCCATGACCAGCGTAAACACCCTGCTCGCCCCGCTTTTGACGCCGCTGGTGACTTATCTGCTGCTCAATACAACCGTTGAGGTGAACATGGCGAGTATGCTGTTGGCGATAGTCAATGTGATTTTAATCCCGATTATGCTGGGCTTTGTTATCAATCGTTTCTTTGCGACCGCCACGCAAAAAATGGTGGATTTGCTGCCGGTGATTTCGGTGGTGGCGATTTGTATGATTGTGGCGACGGTAGTGGCGCACAATGCCGAAAAAATCTACACTTGCGGACTTTTGATTTTGAGCGTTGTCGTGTTGCATAATCTTTTGGGCTATTTGTGCGGCTTTACGCTCGGCAAGTTGCTCAAAATGGAACCGGCGAAAGTTAAGGCGTTTTCTGTTGAAATCGGCATGCAGAACTCCGGATTGGCCACGAGTTTGGCCGCCACCTCGTTTCCAACGCTTGCCATGGCCACCGTGCCGGGAGCAATTTTCTCGGTATGGCATAACATTTCCGGTGCAATTTTGGCCGAAATCTACCGACATTGGCACACTGAGGAGCAATAAATGAAAAAGGCCCTGTTAATCATTGATGCGCAGAAAGCGGCGGTTGTTAAGCCGGAAATCGTGCAAAATATCGAAAAACTGCAGCATGAATATGATGTAGTCTATGTCTCGAAGTTCACCAACACCGGCTCGCCGCTGCCGGGCATAATGGATTGGGCGGGTTATGATGACGAAACGCTCGCCTTTGCGCCGAAAAAAGATGCGATTGTGTTCACCAAGACCGGCTATACCTCATATTTGCCGGAGATGAAGGCATTTGATGAAATCCACCTTTGCGGATTTGATACCGAGGCCTGCGTTTATAAAACGGCATTGGATTTGGTGGAAGTCGGAGTACGTCCGGTGGTTTTGCAAAACTATTGCTACAGTTCCGACGAACAAATGCACACCATCGGCCTCAAGATACTGGAGAAGAATATCGGAAAGAAGAATGTGAGGTAGCTATCTTAATCACTCCGAATGAGTATAGTGACATCTTGGGTAATTACTACATCCATAAAATTTTCCAAACCGACCTTGCCGCAAGACTAAATACGCACCACATCTAGGGCAAATTCCTTGTCGTAGTTTCTCTTCTGTCCGTTGCTTATTGTACCTAATTTCATCGGCGTGTTGTTGGCGCATTTCAGGAGAATCTATATTAAGGGCTTTAATTCGCTCTACTATTCCATCTAATTGCGTTTTATCAAACTTAACCTCGGTATGCCGTTTAATTTCTCCCAGAATTTGAGAAAGATAGATTACCGGCGTTTCTGTTTCAACCTTCAACGAACAATCATCAGAAAACGCAATAATCGGTATAAAATTGTCCTTTATGATATAAATTTCATTTTTTAGCGCCAATATATGACTTTTATTCTGCTTAATCGGGTTATAAAATGATTGCTTTTCGCCGTAGATGTTCTGTGTCCATTGTTTTGAGTTTTCAAAACCAGTTATCCAACCTGAATAATTTTTAGTTTCTACTACAAAAATACCATAGATTGAAACAACTATATGGTCAATTTGCGAAGTATATCCGTTTGTTTGGATAATCACATCATTGATGACTTTGTATTCGTCTTCCGGCAACCGTGATAAAATGTGGGCAACCTTACCCTCTCCCCATTTCCCTTTTATGGTTGTCTTAACGGGTTTCAATAAAGAACCAACAGCAGCAAAGATAATTCTTGTGAAAAGTGACATTGTTTTGTCTTACTTCTTGTTATATTTTCTAAAATATTCCAATGCTGATTTTGCTATTTCTTCAAAGTCAAACCCCGAAACAGACATATTCATTGACCTATACCCACCTTCATCCGGAGAAGAATTTACCTTTTGGAATCTAACTCTTATTTCTTCTATATTTTCTTCAGTACTATTAGGAGTATAGTTTACCAAAAGAGTTGCCTTACAAACCCTACTGTCTTTAAGGTCCTCGTATAATTCAATTTTATCAAAATGCGGAATTGAATTGTATTCAAGAATACCGACAGCATCCACAACCTTAATCGGTTTATCTTTTATTCGGGCATCTTTTTCTTGAATCCCTTTTGTTATCCATTCTTGGAAGTTTTCAATAATATATTCTTTTCCATAGCCACATGGCTTTATTGTCTCTCTGTCATTATATTGATAGAAAAGAAAGACACCAAGTGCAACACCGACAATTAACCCTAAAAATACATTTCTCATTATAACCTCTTTTGTTATTTTATTTGTAATGATACTACATCAATTCCTTTGATTAACAACGAAAAATAACAGCTTATTAGCAAAAAACTATTTTTTGATATATCGCATCAGGAATTCTTTTTCGCAGGTATCGGGATTGGTTTGGTCGGAAATGGTGATAAATCCGTTTTGCTTATAAAACTCGACAGCGGATGCGTTCTTTTCATATACCGTCAGTTGCAGATGATGCTTTTGCTCTTTTACAAAATCCAGCAGTTGCTGCCCTACTCCTTGTCCTTGGCAATCTCGGCGCACAAAAATGCCGGCGATAAAGTCGTCTTGCAGGCCGATAAAGCCCTTTATTTGCCCGTCTTCAAAAACATAAACCGTGCTTTGCGGCAGGATTTTCTTCACAAAATCATAGTTTTGCCGCCAATATTCGGGCGCTATAAAGTCGTGTGCCTGCAAATTGCCCTCAAGCCATATCTGCATTACCTCATCTAAATCGGATATTTCCAGCGATCTTATCATTTTAATCACATCTCTTTTGAATTTCGGCTTTGACCTTCTTCAAATCGCCGGAAGTCAAAAGCGGTATCAGTTCGTTAATTTCCTCAACACTCTTATCCCACCATTTGAATTTCAGCAGCAACTCTATTAATTCATCATCAAATCTCTTGCGCACCGGTTTTGCGGGATTTCCCACCACAATCGTATAAGGCTCGACATTGCTACCGACAACGCTGTTAGCGCCGATTATTGCCCCGTCGCCGATATGCACACCGGGCAGAATTGTCACGTTTTGCCCTATCCACACGTCATTACCGACCATCGTATCACCCTTGAGGGGTAAGTCGGTCTCAGCCGGCGGCTCTTGTTCAAAACCTTCCATAATATAAAACGGAAACGTGGAAACGGCATTCATCTGATGATTAGCACCGTTCATCACAAACTCAACCCCTGCCCCGATTTGGCAGAATTTGCCGATAATCAGCTTGTCACCGTTAAAATCATAGTGGTGCGTAACGTGCTTTTCAAAATCAACATCGGCAAAATAGGTAAAATCTCCGACTATAATGTTCGGATTTTTCAGCGTCGGCTTGATATAGGTTACTGTTTTGATATTCGACACCGGAAAAATTGTATTTGGGTTAGGTTTCGTTGCCTTTGTCATCAGAATTCTCCCACATCCAAGTTGTATTCTTCATCTATCAAATGGTACGGCAAATCATACTTTCGGCACTGCTGCAAAATGTACTCATTATCCTTTAAGGCCGCATCTTGCGTAAAATCACCGTCATCCAGCCGTTGCTCGATAACGTCGGCATATTTTTTGATATCCGCAAAGTGATATAAAATATAGTTTCGGCTCATAATCAGGCAGATGTATTTGATTTCCGCCAGATAATCTTCGCTAAAATCCCGCCGCCAGGCAAACGGAATATAGCAGCCCTCAACGATTAGATTTTGCTTGTTTTCGATAGCGGTTTTAATCATTTCACGCACAATCGGCCACAGATAATCCGTCAGCTTGTCATCATCGAGGGCTGTCAAATCGGTCTGCTTGCTGCGAATTAGCCCCATTTTCAGCAAATCCAGCGACAAGAGCGGAAAGTGATACTTTTCCAGCATTTTTTGTGCCAGCAAAGTCTTTCCCGTATGCGATGCCCCTGAGATTAAAATTATCATAAAACCTCACTTGTTAAGAGTGAGAATAAAACGTTTTTGGTTAAAAAGCAATAAATTGACATAAAAAAAATCATAGCCATTATTTTCTCCTTATCGCATAACGCGGGCCTTCTTCGCCCATTTTACCGTTCGGCGCAAAGCCGCATTTTTCAAGGACTCTCTGCGAGGCAATATTGTTCGCGTCGGCTTCGGCCTCAATTACCGTAACATCAGGCTCTTTCAAAGCCCAATCAACAACCGCTTGCACCGCTTCAGTAGCAAAACCCTGATTTTGATAGCGCTCTGCAATTCCGTAACCGATTTCCGCCACCCCGTTTTCTTCAAGTCCCTTAAAGCATAATTCGCCGATATGAGTACCGTCTTCAAGTTCAATCATCCAAATGGCATACCAATTCCGCTGTTCCGGGTGGGCAAGACTGCCGCTCAGCATTTCGGTATAAGCCGCTTGCAAATCCTCATCGCTTTGCGCGGCGATAAACTCTTCCATTTGCTCTTGAGTTGCCGGATATATTTGCAAACGCTTTGTTTTTATCATGGTTTCACCTGTTTTATGACCTCAGCGACGGACAAATGCCGCAATTTCTTTTTGCAACAGGCGGAACACATTAGCCACCAGATACCCGTCGGCAATCGCGTGATTTAGGCGAACGCTCACCGGCATCACCAGTCTGCCGTTTTCTTCGCGATATCTTCCCCAGTTCACGATAGGCGCAAAGAACAAATAGCCGTCCGGCAATTCGATATTCAGTGAATCATACGAGAGCCACGAAATATACGAGGCGTCGAACCAATTCGGATGATTTTCCATATCAAGCCCGTATTCGCGCGTTTGCTTTGCCTTTTCCACATCTTGCAGCGCGCCGGCATAAAATGTGTCATAATCCTCACAATAGTGCGTATAAACCGGCGTACAAGTCTCCGTATCTTCATGAAATACATATTGCGTGGGGTTGACCACATCATAGCAGATAAGCTCGCCCGTCTGCCAAAGATAGCCCATGCGATAATCATCACGCGAATTCATTACTTTGGCAAGTATATACAGAAAATTCAGATAAAACTTTGAATTCATCTGCTTTGACCAGGCAGCAAGCTCGGTTACATCCACTCTCGCCGTCATAGAAGTGGAGCACTTGCAATCTTCCGAAAAGTGGCGAAACACACCCTTGCGATAATATGTTTCTTTATCAATGACCTTGTAGTTCATATTTCAAAAAACTCCCGAATTTTTATTATGACCGCAGATTACAGCAGACAATTCGGAATGTCCAGTATTTAATGATGGATTTACGCGGCACCTATACCCTGCCCGTGCGTATTTCTTAATTTTACTTCTCTTGTCGACATATCAAAATATCATATTGGAAAATCACAGGTATTAAACGTACATTCATTAAAATTGGATTGGTCTTCATTAACGCACCTTTCCATACATTCATCATAACTTCCGTTGGCATAACTATTCATACACATAAAAAAGGTCAGTACAGCACCAAAGCATAGCGATGGATATAAAAATATAACAGCAATACAGAATCTTATAATTCTTTCACACCATCCTTTATCTGTTTTGATGATTGTTTGATAAATTTTTACAACCACATACCAGTACCAAAAAACAACTAAGGCAAAAAATAATCTGAAAGCATACGAAGATATTGTATATCCTAATGTTCTAAATTCAGAACCTCTAAGATAACAAAGAATTGTTAAATCAATGATAGTTACCGCAACAAAGGCATAAAAAATATACTTAGCGGTAATAAGTGCATATTTCTTTAATGTTTTCAGTTTGTCTTTCATTGTCTTTAATCCTGTTTAGATGTTATGACTTTGTCCGATTTTAATAGTGCTTGGCAAAAGTGAACACGGCCGTCTTTATCCGTGTGAGTTGAAACACCGCCCAAAGGCAAATATCCTTTTGCTAAAAACTCGTTTACTTTGTCTTCAAATGTATCACGATATTCTTCGTCAATTACAATATAAAGCTTTTCGTTGTCATATTTAGCCATCTTTGTGTTCCTTTCACCTCATGCATGATGCTCGTGCCAAGGCCTTTAATTGTTCCATTTTTCGGTTATAATCATTCTTTTCAAATTCAAATGAAAGTTTTAAGTCTTCAGAATCGTCACCCTCACTGCGAAAACTGTCCCATTTAATACTATTTTCATTTTCTGTTACCCTTACGGAAATATTATCACACCCCAGCTCGTCACATGAACATATTAACAAATGAATCCTCCCTGGCTCATAAGGGTCACCATCAAGGTCATGTAACCATAAATCAGTCAGAGTTGTATGATGAAAATCGTCACTATCTATTGAAGCCTTTTCGATAATATCCAGTATATCTTCTCCGTTTATCATAAAAACGCATCGCAATAAACCATCACCTGATGTATGACTGTGGCTGTATGTCACACGTTTTATTTCATAATCAAATGTATCATATTTCTTTTCCATGGTTATTATCTCCAGAGTTTTCCTTCATCATACACACGATATTTTTACGATGCAAGGCTGTTATTACAAGAAAATGCCATAATTTGACACTTTCCCCGCCGGTTTTGACGATTCCTCTGCCGTATTTGACTTCCAGTTCGTGCTCCGAATATTTCAATGGCATACCAACAAACTGAACATTGGCGTATTATTTTCTTTTATGGCATAATTAAGTGCCGTTTTGCCTTTATTATCTTTTGCGGTAATATCCGCGCCTGCCTCTATAAGCAGTTTGGCTATTTCCGGATTTCGATTGAAGGCGGCAACTTCCATCAATGTTGTTTTACCGTTTTTATCTCCGGCATTAATATCGGCGCCGGCAGCAATAAGTATCTTGGCAGTTTCCGGATTTTCATTATCACTTAAAATACGATGCAGCGGGGTAGTTCCGTCCTGATTTTTAACATTAACTTCGGCTCCGGCGTCAATCAGTGTTTTAATTATCTCGGAATCCTTTGTTGACAGCAAAACCGTATTACCGACATCATCCGCGGCATTTACATCGGCCCCTGCCGCTATGAGTGTTTGCACTATTTTCAAAGTGTCGGTCTTGCAAAAAACCGCATTAATTAACACCGAAGTACCAAATTCGTCCCTCGCATTAACATCCGAACCGGATGCTATTTCCTTATATACATCTTCGAGGGTTGCTTTTTGCCACCATTTGCAACTGATAAAGTTATTTTTCTTAGACATACCTTACTTCCGCTTTTTTATGATTTTTTTGCACAACGCTGATGCTTCACGGTGCGTGCATAAACAGCTATTTTTTAATGTGTTGTTGTCCGAAAATCTTATTGACGATTCCTTGCCACCATGATTTTAGCTCAAGTTTGCGCAAAAAGGCAATGATTTCTTTGTTTTTTGCCAACACTTTATTGCGCTTTAAATATATACGAGCCGTGTTTCTATACATATCCCGCGCGCAAACATCGGCGCCGTTTGCCACCAGATAGCGAATAACCTCGGCATCCGGATTAAACTCCGCGGCCGACATCAAGGCCGTATATCTACGGTCTGCGGCATAATTTACATCCGCTCCGGCTTGCACCAATAACTTAACCACTTCAAGATTATTCCAGCGGCAGGCACGCATTAACGCCGAATTAAAGCGCAAATCGGTCAACGCATTAACATCAGCACCGACTTGCAATAACGCTTGAATAATTTGCGTATCGGAGCAATATCGGCAAGCCAACATCAAAGGTGTTTCGCCGCTTATGCCGTGCATATTGACATCTTTTCCGGCCCGAATTTCGGAGGCAACATCTTCCGATGTTGCCGTTTTCCAAAACTCGGCACAGAGCAGGTTTTCAAACTGCAATGCCGCGATAATATCCGTACATTTTGCCAGCGCCGGATTAGCCGAAGCATAATCTTGCGCCGATTTTCCGGCTTTATCCTTACAATGCGGATTAGGCTGAAAATTAAAGTACCAGCGAATCACTTCCGGTGAAGAACAATACTCGCAGGCATACATCAGCGCGGTTTTGCCGTTTTTATCCGGAAAAATATCAACCGAGCGTGTATCAATAACTACCGCCAGTTGCGGAATGGTGGCATTTTGCCAGAACTCCGGTGTCCACGCCAAATCATAATAGGCATTGATTTCCTCCGGCTTGGCACTATCCCACCACTCCTCATGCGCCTGCGGAATATCTTTAGCCTCCTTCAGCGCTTCTTCCAGCAGAATATCCTGCGGCGTTTTTTCTCGTTTTGCAAAGTCCGAATACATTTTGCCCGCTTTCCTTCGTTAGTTTTCTCTGGAGATAATCGTTATGCAGCACGGGCCATACATCTCTTTGATGCGGTCAACATCTGCCAAAGCGTCGCGATACCAGCGATACGGTGTCGGCAATACGGTGTCATTCATTTGGATATAATACATGGCTTTTCTCCTTAGGTTAAGTGTTAATAAAGTTACTTTATAATAATTTTTGCTTCCGATTCGTTTTTTTAGCACATTTTAATTTATGTGAAGCGCAATTAATTTATGTGAAAAGCGTCCATAAATAAATCTTGTGTATTTTATTACGGGGCAACTTTTCCGTTCAATAAGAAAAAATTTTTATTTTACCGCCAAAACCGCAGAATTTCCTTGTTTTCGGCAAATAACGGCAATAAACACAAGATAAACGCGAACCCGACGCTGATTATATAAAACATATCTTGGGTTGTTTGCACCGACGGCATAAGAATATATCGGATAAACCATATTCCCCAAACCCAGAAATAGGTCATGCTCGGATTTATCCCTAAATTTCGCAACCTCGCGGCAATGGCTGCCCCGTACAAATACAATACCGTTACCATCAACGGCAAATAGGTCAGAACAACCGTCAGATTGCTCACCGGCAACGCCAAACCAGCAAACAGCTGAATTATCAAAACGCGCAACAGTTCTATTAAAAAAATACAGCAAAACAGCTGCTTTGCGCTCAAATTCCCTTTAAAAGTAAAGAAATCGAGCACAACCCGCATAATTTTCATGGCAAAACTCCTTTCCAAAAAATTGAGATTCATTATTTTTAGCATATATTCTTAATGAGTTCAAGTAATATATGCTTTAGTTTTGCCATATTTTGACATCGACAATAACAACTCCAAAATTATGCAATTCTATACATTTTTAACAGGCTTAACCGCAAATGCCTGTACCAATCTGTCATACAGAATATTTATATCACTTCCCACTACTACAGGAATGTAACCGATAATCGGACCTTTATAATATTCTTTACCTAAATCGGTTAATTGCGGGTCTTTCCACTCCGCAAAACCGATATTTTCTGCGTATTTCCCTTGTAACAATGCCATTATTCTTACCGCAAAAGGATTATATTTTTCGGAAATCTGATTTACATATTTATCGGCGCACTCAGGTAATATGATATTTCTAATGCTTTCCGTTTCGGCATATTTTGCATCTAAGATTGCATATCTGCTATCACTTTCATCTTGTATTTTAATCACAAAATCAGGTTCCCAATAGCACTTATTCTTATCCTCATATCTTTCTTTTCCGTTGTAATTTCTCTTAGTTCTGAAAAGAGTTATACCATTATCATTAAATTTGTGACCGAAAATTTTCGGTTGATAATATAAAGTCAGTTTTTTATCACCTTTTGCAAAAATATAAACATCGCAAATTTCATTATTCGAATCTCTGTCAGATTTTGTCAGTTCCCAATTTTTCTCCAACAGCATTTTGAGCATTCTATACAGACAATAGTATTCATAAAGAGTATCCATTGTCTTAATTTTGAGCATTGCATTAATTCGATCTATTGAAAACTCTCCAAAATCGAACCATTGACGCACGGCATCGAATATTTCCCGATAATACCTCACCTCCATAAACACCTTTGTTGTATGCGGCATTATTCTGATTATTGCTGTTTGCCGAAGCGGCAACAATTTGCTGTATTGCATAAAAAGAATTTGTAATTCTCTTTTAATTTTATCTAACTGACCACTCCAATTCTCTAATTTACTGTTGTTCAAAGTTAATATACTGAATGAATATGTACCGGACGGATTTATATGTTTGCGCAATATTTCCGGCCTATTTTCCTTTTTCATGCTGTCATAAATCTCACAGCAGTTTCGTAGAACGGTATTTAAAAAGTTTACCACAACCTGATTTTCGTAAATATCAAAGTTTTTATATTGCTCATCGCCCAGAATATTATTAGGTAAATAGTTTTTATTCTGATATGATATACCGACATTTTGACTAACCGGCGCGAAACTGTCTGCATTCTGCATCAGCCATTGAAAATCATTTTGTGCACAGCGCCTGATTTTATCATACGATATGATCTTCTTATGGTATTCGATTTTATGATACGCATTCATCTTAAAAAAATAAAAATTCTGCCGATAAATTTTCATAATATTTTTCAGCAACTCAATATAAGCATCTATATGACGACCACTTTTCGGACGAAACGAACCGTACCAAAAACTGTATTTGACATTCTTTTGCTCCTGAGGATATTTATTAAACGCCCAATCGCCGATAATGCTGCCATCATATTTATCGAGCTCTTTCATTATTTGTTCTGCATTATCATTATTATTCGCATCTCTGCTGCACACATTAATATACTTGGTATATAGGGTTTTGCTTTGCCCATCCTCCCGCATAATTTCAACACGAAGCACAATATATCCGAAATATGTCAAAAAAGGCCTGAAATCTTCTTTTTCATTTCCGAATATTTTTTTATTATCTTTAACGGAAGTAAATTTCAGCGAACCGTTATCTTGATCAAAATATCCTATTTTAGTATCATCTACATAAAGTTCGGCTGAAAGAATATCTGTCGTCGGATACAACTCAAAATCAGGATATTTATCCTCCGCAATAAGGCATTCTGAAGATATACTTTCCGCCTTACGCCAATCAGGAAAGCAGTCCCTTAAAAGCAAGAGTTTTTTACCGCAACTTAACGTAATATCCGACATTAATCACCTATCTGGCAAAGAATTGATAATATCCCATATTATTCACGGCATTTTGCTTAATACGCTCCAAATGATAATTTGTCAACGGCATAAATGAACATCTCTCTAATAAATCATCCATTAAGCCCTCATAATCTTTTCCGTATCCATTAATAAGAGGCAAAATCTTCTGTGCAACCGCATAATCCAGCGGGGCATATTCATCATTACTACTCGTCGTAACCATGTATTTGCCGGCAATTTTGCAATAGTCTTCTACCATTTTCTGATTCCGCGGCATTATCGGAAGATGATATTTCTCAAAACATTCCCTGATTTTACGCCATTTATCCATATATTTCAGATACTGTTCATTTTCGGGATCAATATCCTTAAATTTTTCTTTAAGCACATTATACGAAATGACCGTTTCCGGTGTTTCATCTGGCATGTTTTCCGAGTCCGGCAATTTATCCGGTTTTCCCAGCATCACAATCCAGCTGCGATCTAAAAAGCGTGGAGATAAAGCTTCTGTGGTATGGTCAAAATTAACTGTTGCCAAAAAACGCAAATGAGACGGAATATTGAACTTTTTGCTTCCGCCCAAATTCAGAGTGCGACTGGTATTGGAAGCTTCATCACAGAATTTCAAAAAGTTTGCCCAATAATGTTCTATCGGGCTCAAATTTGCTTCATCCAACAAAACAAAATACGGAGCAACCTCGCTTGCTTCGCTTTCCTTATCTAACATTTGCACGGCATCATACATTTCGGCATTACTTCTAACCATTTGTCTCGTAAGCGGATTATAGTAACCGATAAAGTCTTTTACCGATGTCCAGCCGCGTTCAACCGAAATTTCCGTCATTCGATTATTATTATCACTGCGTACCAACCCGAGTGCACGTCCGAGCAAACCGCATAACGAAGTCTTACCGGTTCCCGGTTCACCGGCAAAGGTTGTGATAAATCCTTGAGTAATACAGGTCAGATAATTAACCACATCGTTTTTAGACACTTCACGGCCGCATTTTCTCAAATACTCCCCGACGCGTTCAATCACTTCGTCTCCGCTCAAGTCGTGTTTCAAAAGCGTATTATCAAACGGCTTAATTTTTGTATTTTCTTCAGAATCTGATGTTACATCATTCAACAGCTTGTTTAAAAATTCCGAATTAATCTTATTTGCTATTATATTCGCTTCATTTTCAAAATATTGCTTTGATTCTGCTATTTTCTTATCTATCTCCTCAATTTTGTGCTGATATGCTTCATATTTTGTTTCAATATCTTCCAATTTTTTTTCTCTTTCGGCTAATTTCTTATTATATGCGTCTCTTTCGCTTTCAAACTCTTGCCGGTCCTTCTTTAATTTTTGTTCTTTGGTTTCCAATTCCTCTAAGGACTTACGAAATTTATCATCGTCAGATTTGGTAAAGAACTTTATCTGCTCATCCTTGCTTCGTATTTTTTCTTCCAAATCAGCTACTGTTTCAGTAAGTTTATCACGTTCCTCCGTTAAATCTGCAAATGATTCTTTTAAATCTTCATATGACTTATCTAAGTACTTATAGAAGACACTATCTTTAATCCATTCTTCGTCTTTAAGCATTTTTTGCTTAAAATCATCAACCAATTTAGGATCGTCCTTAATTTGTTGCCAAATTGTTGCAACGGCCCTTTCTGTAGCGGCTCCTTTTTCTTTCAAGTATTTTACAAAACGATTTATTTGTTCTTCAGTAATTTTAGAATCGGCAGAAAAATCTTGTATTTGTTTGGTTACGCTTTCCGGAACATGGTTTAACATACTACCGATAACTCTATCGTTATTTTCTTCATCTGTCAGCCAATCAACTTCTTTATACATATCTTCCGGCAAATTTGATGCAAAAAGTTGCTCTCCGTATGTATCACTGTCAATCTTAATCTTATGTACGTATTCAAGCTCGTATTCACGTACTTTCGAATAATCTTCTGTTATAAGCTTAACAGAACCGTCCGGTTTTTCCTCCCATGAAAACGGACCGTAATATATGTTTTCTTTGTCAGCACATTCTAACAGTATTTTTCTCGTTCTTATAGGCTGGGTATATAATATATTCTTTTTCCGTTTGATACTATCAGAACCTTCGTTTACTATAATTATTTGATAAATATCTTCATTCAGTGTTCCAACATAAAAAAAAGATTTTTCAGAAGGAGAGTAGAGCGTCGGATTAAATGATAATGAATATGTATCAT
>JAEEGL014130518.1_pt1 | contig 23378 bp, 24 predicted proteins | sample 9134231 | NCBI WGS metagenome assembly JAEEGL01 (sample SAMN16246548, study PRJNA631951) | gut metagenome | biome: gut microbiome; feature: rumen; material: fiber-attached | host: Bos | place: Iran: Karaj | collected 2018-10
GATTAAGATTCTTATTTTTAATAATCTTCTTTATTATAGAAAGAACATCATCACTATCTAAGATAGAAAAATTACGATCTATATGTAGTAATGGAGCATTTTCTCTTATAATACGGACTCCTAAAGAGTGGAATGTTCCAACAAAAGCATTGTTATCTGGAACCATTTTCTCTAATCTTTCTTTCATCTCTTTTGCTGCTTTATTGGTAAATGTAATAGCTAGTATTTTATAAGAAGGGACTCCTGAATCTATTAAGTAAGCAATACGAGTTGTTAAAACTTTTGTCTTACCTGATCCAGCACCTGCTAAAACCAAGCAAGGACCATCTTTATGTAATACTGCTTTTTTTTGTTGTTCGTTTAAGTTGTTTAAATAATCCATGGTGCACCTTCTTTTCATTGTTTATTATAACATGAAAAGAGTTTGATACATATAAAAAAGAAGTACTTTTGTACTTCTTATAAATGTTCCATTATAGCAATATTTTTTTCTAATTTTTCAATTAAATCATCACTATCATATTTAGAAAATATATCATCAAAAGTAGCAGGTTCAATTAAGAACATATTATAGAATCTTAAGAATGCTTCTTGATAATTATCTATTCCTAATTTCTTTAAATATTGAATATTAGTTATTACAATATCTGAAGATTCACTTATTTCATTAATAGCTTCTCTAGGTACATCTTTAACAAATTCATTGATGTTTTCTTGAGAGAAGTCTAAACCTTCTAGAAATGCTACTTTTTGTTTAGGATTATCATTTAATGTGTCTGCTAATTGTTTGTCTATTTCTTTTAATTTATCGCTCATATTAACACTCCTATCCTAATACCCTTTTAGAAATCTTTTTAACAGATTCTTCTGATTTTCTAGAATTGAATAATAATGATACATAAATTATTTCATTGATCATATTATTAGCATCTTGATTTCCTTTTAATAATTCTCTTATTAAATAGTTTGCATTTCTTTCAAATTTATTACGTGAGAAATATTCATCACAGAATTGATATGTATTTCTATCTATTAATTCTGCTTTATATTCATCTTCTAGAGTATTTTTAACTTTATCAAATACTTCTATTTCATTATCTTCTAATGTAATAGCTTTATATTCTCTTAAGTTATTGTAATAAACTTTTAGAGATTCTACTAACATTTCAATATTACTTGAATGAGTTCCATTTTCTTTAATCATTCTATTTGTTTCTTCACGATGAATGATGTCATCTAATTTTGGATTACCAAATTCAGCAGCAAATGTACCAATCTTATAAATAAATCCTTGGTATGCTTTACCATCTGATTCATCGTAGTATTCTATATTATTATCTCTACAGTATTTAACTTTAGCCATTACGCTATCTGAGTTAACTGCTAGAGCTTCTGGTGCAGAATCTAATAAGTCTTCTTCACCAATTTCAATAATATCATCAATACTATTTAGTAATTCTAGAGGGCTCTTCCAATAGATACCAAATTCATGTTTACCATTACGACGATAGATTGAAATACCATAATCTTTTAAGATTTCAGTATCTGATGCTACGTATTTATTATTCTTAGCTAATACTGGAGCATAGTATAATTCTTCTTTTTCATCTGGTTCCATATCTAAGTTAGCTAGAATAGAAATACTATCTTCTAATTTAGATGGATCATATTTTAGAAGAGTGAAATTATCTTCTCCTAATTTTTTACCAGTACTTTCAATCTTTTCAGTTCTTTCTTTTAAACCTTCTAATAGAACGTCAGCAAATAACTTACCATTTAATAATTTCTTAATTGATTCATCTTTTAATAGTTTGGATCTTAAGAAATTAATCTTTTGTGATAATTCTGGATCAGTTAAATGCATGTAACCATCATCAGTTATTAAATAGATTGCTGTTTCATCAGCACCTATAATATCTAATTCTTCATAATTTCTTCTGATTAAGTTTAGATCAGCATTCTTTAGTAAATGAATTGCTGCTTCACGGTCTTCGAATTTATCTAAATTGATATTTATATCTAATAATTTATTTTCTAATTCTTCATCATTTGTTTCTACTGGTTCTTCAGCAGGAGTTTCTTCTGCTTCTTCAGTAGGAACTTCGATTACAGGAATAACAGAATCTGCTGGAGTTTCATTCTTGTAGAATGATTCAACATCTTCATTAACTTGTGGTTCTTCTTCTACTTCTTCTTCAACAGGTGTTTCTTCTTCATCAACAACTATTGGAATAGAATCTTCTGGGTTAATTTCTTCTTTTGGTTCTTCAACAGGTACTTTTGTTTCACCAAAGATACCAGCATCTTGTTCTTCTTCAATAATAATTGGTTTGTCTTCTTCAACAACCTCTACAGGAACTGGTTTAGTATTAGTTATATTTTGAATAAAGATATCTTCAGCAGGAGTTTCTTCTACTGGTGGTTCTTCTTTCTTAGGTTCTTCTACTTTAATCTTTATATCTACTTTACCATCTTTATATTTTTCTTCAAAATCAGTTAAACCTTGTTCTGGGAATAAAATCATGATTCCTGTTGTTATTATTTCATCTTTAGTAAATCCTAGAGATGGGTAATAAGAACTAATCTTAGATAAGATGTTTTCTACATAATCTCTGTTATAAGAATTATTACCATTTAGAACATCTGTTACTAATGATTCAACACCTAATCTAGTATGTTCATAATCACTAATATTCTCTTCTGATTCTGCAATCTTTAATTCAAGATCACTTTGTTCTTGACTTAAATTCTCTATTATTAAAGCTTCTTCTTTAAGTTTATTATCGATACTTTTTCTTAAAGTTCCACTTTTCTTCTCTTCCATTACTGTTTCTTTAGCAGCTTGTGGATCGAATTCAACATTTAATAATTGGAAATAATGTCTTAAAGATTCGTTGTTTTCATAAAGACCAAAGAATTCTTCAGCATAGCCAAGACCTTTTGAAGCACATTCTTCATCTTTCTTTAAAGATAAATATATTTCATTTGCTTGTAGTTTTTGTTGTTCTACAGTAGCCTTCCTATTCTCATTTTCCTTTTTTTCTTCTTCAATCTTTTGTAAAATGCAACTATCTGTGCTCTTTAAATTATAAAGAAGTTTCAATAAATCTTCTTTACTTCTAGTATCACTTTTAATCACAACCCACACCTCGCTTATTATGTATAAATTATATCAAATACCTGTTTAAAAGTAAATCATTTGTTGAGTAATTAAGGAGATAAAAATAAAAGTCCAATGGGGACTTTTATTTTACTTTTTCAATACGAATTAATTTCTCTTTTTTCTTTGGTAAATTTTCTTTTTCTACTGTTTTTTTAGGTACTTCTTTCTTTGGTGGTTCTTCTTTCTTCTCAGTTGTTTTTCTATTTATCTTTTTAACAGTATTTGGTTTTAGATTTAATTGTTTCTTTTTAGGTAGTTCAAGAGCTTCTTCTTTTGGTTTAACTGGATAGTTCTCTTTATTTACCTTTCTAACGTCTTCTCCTTCTGGGCGAGCCATTTTCTTGACTGCTTTTTTTCCACTATATAGAGAAGCTGATTTTAATTCGATCTTTTCTATATTTGGTTCAGTTTCCTCTTTTACTTTAGGAGGTCTTCCCCTTCTCTTTGCTGGAGTTTCACTAACAACTTTAATTCTCTTACCTGTTAAGAAATCATCTTTTTCTATAAATTCATCTTTAGGTTTTTCTGCTTGTTTTAATGATTTTTCAACATTAGCTGCTGCTTCTCTTTCGGCTTTAGAAATACGTTCTTCCTCTTCTTTATGAAGTTTATCTAAAGCTGCAATTCTATTATTTAATTCTGTAATCTTTTCAGTATATTTCTTAATTGTTGAAGATAATTCGTCTGTATCTAAGATTTCTATTTCTTCATCAATAACTACTTTTTCTTTCTTCTTAGTTTTCTTTTCTTCAACTTCTGGAATTTCAGTTGGTTTTATTGGTTCATCTAGTTGATCTTCTACTGTTGGTTCATTTTTCTTCATTGTTATTTCGTTAATAATTAATGGAGAAACAATGGCATTCTCGGCAGCTATAAGCTTGATACTCTTTTCTTTCTTAGGTTCTTCTTTTGTTTCTTCCTTAACCTTAGTTTCTTTAATTTCACCAACACTATATACTTTTTCATTATAGATTTCTAAGAAACCAATGCTTTCTTTAGTACTTTTTTCGTATTCATCGATATTAATTGCTGTTTCTGATTCGTTAAGATTTAACTCTCGTTTAATCTCAACTTTTCTAATTTCTTCTCTCTTATGTTGTTCGTCTTTCTTTCTGGCGCGAATTACTTTTTCTTCTTTAACAACTTTATCAACTTTTTTATTTAAACTTAGTAATGATATTAAACGATAGATATCAACAAAAATATATACTAGAACTGGTACTAATAGTAAGAATAACCAGCCTTTTTTGTTTGCTATTAGGAATTGAATTCTACCTAGTTTTGGTATGATCATTATTTCTTTACCTAAAACATTATCAAATGTAACATAAGCTACATCTGGTTCAGAATTATTATCTCCTTGAGTACGATATTCATAGATACCATCACTTGTTTTATTTATTTCTATTACACGATGGGTGATAGTCATTCCTTCTGATGATGTGTTAGTAGAAACATAAGTAATAATATCACCTATTTGGATTTGATCTGGGTCAGTTACTCTTTTATTAACTACAACATCATATACTTTGATTACTGGGTCCATACTAGGACTTACAATGGTATAAATACCAATTTTAGGGCGATATGTTGGATCATCAGAATGAGCTTGAGTAGAAATAATATAATATAGTAAGAAGACTACGAATAAGCACGCAAAAACGATTACTATGTCCATTAGTAATCCTAGGATTTTATCGAATGTATTTTTCTCTCCTCTTGTCTTGCTCATGCGGCCCCTCTATCCTATAGTTATTATAAAATATTATAGTATAAAATACAATTTGCTACTCTAATAATGAACTATCAGAATTAGTCTGAATTACACTTATGTTTGCGTGATAGAACATAGATTCTCCTTCAGGAACAATTCCAGTATAATTAGCTTTAATTATATAAGAAGCTGTTTCTTTTGGAGAGATAGTTAACTCAGTTAATAAGTCATCATCTTTGACAGGCAATATTTTAGGTGATGATGTCTCATTATTCTTAGTTATTGTGTAATATAAGTTACTATTAGAAGCTAAGTTTGTACTTATATTATTGATAGATATTTTATAGTTTATTTTATAATCACCATCATTAGTTATAGAGATAACTAATGGATTTGGTAATTCATAACCAAAAAATAATCCATCTAAGTTTAAGTGATGTCCTCCACTATAAACTACACTAAGTGTTTGAAAATATTTCTTGCTCTCTACTTTATTATTAGACAAAATATCTTTAGTACTCTTATAGGCTTTATAAGAATAGATAGTACTTATTAATACTGAAATTAAAGTAATAGAAAAGATGATAAGGATGATAATAGTTCTTTTTCTTTGTTCTTTTCTTTCAGCATTGATAAGTAAGCTATATTGGAAAGATAATTCATCTTTGAATTCCTCATTTTTATTCTTCATGTTGCCACCCCTTACTTATCCACTATTACTTTGTATGTACCACTAAATGTTTTATGTAAGTTATAAGATTGATCTGTATCTTTGTGTAAGAAAGTTACATTTAGCGTACAGGCATTAGAAGAATTAGTTTTTAATTCTAGGTGTTCTAGAATTACTTTTTCTTCGCCAGTATATGGCATTCTTTGATTATCTATACGAGAACCATCAGTACATGAAATAGAATATACAAACTCTTCAGGGTGAGTTTCTGAATATCCTTCATTTAATGTATTCCAGTTAGTAGTTACGTTTTGCCATTTGATACTGTAATAAAGGGTATTTGAATTATTATTAACCATTTCAAAAGAGTAACTTCTAAAGTCACCTGGATTTAGTTCTGATAATTTTAAAGTATTGTTTTGATTATAAATAACAGTTGAACTCTTATACTCCATCTTTTCAGCTAGAATAGATTCACTATTAATTTTTGTATGAGTTTTTTCGTTAAAGATAATTAGGGTGCATGAAATAGCAGATATAATTAAAGTACACACTGAAAAAACACTGAATAGTATCATCCACTTTTTATCCATGCCTATCACCCTTTATCATCTTTAATGATAACAAAAATAGGCACTTTTTACAAGTTCTTATTTTATTTTATCTTACTCAATTATGTGCTATAATTGTACCGAGGTGTATTATGAATTTAAGTATTATTATTCCTTGTAAGAATGAAGAGGAAAATGTTAAAGGATTATATGAAAGTATTAGTAAAGTTTTAAATAAAGTTAAATACGAAATTATCTATATTGATGATGGATCTACAGATAATACATTGAAGAATTTAAGAAAATTACATCAAGATGATGTACTTCATGTTAAGTATATTTCTTTCTCAAGAAACTTTAAAAAAGAAGCTGCAATGTATGCTGGTTTAACTCATGCTACTGGTAAGTATACTTGTATTTTAGATGGAGATTTGCAACAAAATCCTAAGTATTTATTAGATATGATGGAAATACTAGATAATGAAGAAGATATTGATGAAGTTGCTATGGTTATGAAAGACAGAAAAGTAGATAGCGGTTTCATGAAATTCTGTAAGAAATGTTTCTATGGTTTAATGAATAAATTAAGTGATGTTCATTTTGAAGACGCTGCTTCAGATTTCAGAATGTTTAGAACTAATGTTAGAGAAGCAATTATCAGTTTAACTGAAAAGAATAGATTTACTAAAGGTATCTTCTCTTGGGTAGGATTTAATGTTAAATATGTTCCTTACGAAGTAGAACCAAGAACTAGTGGTAAGTCATCATTTAATTTTAAAAACAGTGTTGCGTATGCATTTGATGGTATCTTTGCTTTCTCTGCAAAACCATTAAGATTTGCTCTAAAACTTGGTGTTTTATCATTAGTAGCATTCTTTATATATTTAATTGTATTATTAGTTCAATTAATTGGTTTTGATTTAGAATGGTCAGCAGTTTATGCATTAATATTATTAGTATTATTAATGGGTGGTTTACTATTCATTACTATTGGTGTATTAGGTGAATATATTGCTAGAATTACTACTGAAGTTAAAGAAAGACCAGTATATATTGTAAAGGAAAAAGTTGGTTTTAAAGAACAAAGTATTTTATAGGAGTTTAAACTCCTTTTTTTATGGTATAATTTTTTTAGGATGTGATTACATGACATTACAAGAATTTAGAGAACGTGATAATAGTTTTGATGAAACAAGTTTTATTACAAAAGTTAATAATATAGTAGTTAAGTTTTTTAATAGTATTACATTAAATGAAGTTAAAAAGATAGATCATTTTGTTAGTGATAAAGTGTTTGAAATTGGTAATAAACTTGCTACTGATGCTGAAACTAGTGGTAATATTCATATGTTTGATGAGTTTAATATTGCTAGATCAAGTATTAGTAGTATAGAAGAAAGTAATGATGCATATGTAATATATGTAAGGATGACTTTAAAGTATATGGATTATGTTATTAATAAAGCTAGTGGTGCTTTATTAAGTGGTAATAATTCATTTAGAGAACCACATGAGATGACAATGGTATTTAAGAAATATAAGGGTGCTAGAGAACAAAATTTAGTTAGAACATGTCCTACTTGCGGGGCTTCGTTAAATACTAATAATACTGGTATTTGTGAGTATTGTCATACTGTTTATAATCAAGAAGATCATGACTGGGTATTAGATGATATTCAAGGTTTTAGATATTAATTATATTTACATTGAAAGGAATTAGTAAATTCCTTTTTTTGATGGTACTATGTTATAATTCTTATAGAGTTGATAGTATGAGAAGAATAAAAGTGGTTTTAAAATTATTAATACTATTTGCTGCATTAACTATTCCCCTACACTCTGTAGTTATGGTTAAGGCGGATTCTGGATGGGATTCATCTTTTGGCGGTGGAAGTTCTTTTGGTGGAGGAAGTTCTTTTGGTGGAAGTTCTTGGTCAAGTGGAAGTTCTTGGGGATCTAGTTCTAGTTATTCTTGGGGCGGATCTAGTAGCTCTAGTGGATCCAGTAGTTCTTCTGATAATTTTACCGGTTGGGTTTTTATAATAATTGTTGTAATAGTATTCTATATTTTATTCTTTAGTGATAAAGAGAGTCAGCAAGCTAAAGATTTAAACGAGAAATATTATGACTATGTTGTTAAATACGGAATTTATAATCAATTGGATTCATTTAATGATATAAGTAATGAAGAATTACAAAAGTATTTGCCTGGCGAAAATTTAGAAGTATTAAAGAAAAAATTATTTGAAGTTTATAAAGATGTTCAATTAGCTTGGATGAATTTTGAATATGATAAATTAAAGAATTTATGTACTGATGAACTTGCTACTACGTATATTGGTCAGTTAGAGATGTTAAAAGTTAAAAAAGGTCAAAACATTATGGATGATTGGTCTTTTGATGGAGCTAAGGTAACTAAGATACATGATGAAAATGGTATGGTTTATATTACTGCTATTATAGATACTAGATTCTATGATTATGTTATTAATACTGAAACTTACATAGTAATGCAGGGTTATAAACATATTAAAGTACATAATATATATGAAATGGTATTTGCTGTTAATAAGAAATTAATTGATGGTAAATTAAAATGCCCTAAGTGTGGTGCTACAGTTACACCAAATAGTGAAGGCAAATGTGAATATTGTAGAACTACTATACCTATGACTAATAACCAAATTATGTTAGCTAAAAAAGGAAGATTAAATTAAGAAACTGTTTTTAGTTTCTTTTTTTATGGTATAATTCTTTTAGATTAGAGTTGATAATATGAATAAAAAGAGATTGAAAATACTTATATTATTATTGTTTGCATCTTGTGCTATTGCTCTATCTAACATGTCGGTATCTCATGCCGATAGTGGATGGGATACTGGTTATGATGGAGGTAGCGGTGGATCTAGTTACTCCTATGGTGGAGGTGGCGGATCTAGCGGTTCATCTAGTTATTCATATAGCTATTCATATGGAACTAACACTTGGAGTAGTTCAAGTAGTTCTAGTTCTGGCCCAAGTAAACCTATGACTCTTGTAGAAAAAATGGTTTATTGTTTTGGGTTCCATTATGTATTTGTTTATATTGCTTCAATATGTTTTTTCTTAGAATCTAGGAATAAAAAGATAAACGGTTTCTTTTATATATTATTGTTAATTGGCATTCCAATACTTTGTTTCGTTGATTACAAAATAGTTAATAGTTTATATTTCAATGCTGGTGAAGGATTCTTATTAGCGTTAACATTTATAGTTCATACAATAGCTATTACCATATCTACAGTTATGATAAAGGAAGCAGAAGAAGACTTCCCTGTAGAGTTAATATTGATAGGATTTACTGCTATATTTGCAATGGCTGTTAAGTGGTATTTAATATTCTCTAATCTAATTGGTTTAGCTTTAGGTTATGTAATATATGGATTAATTAAAAATATGCCTCGTCCAAAAAAATTAAAACCATGGAATTACTTTGATTTACCTGATGATATTATTCAACAGTATTTACCAGATGAAACTGTTGCTAATTTAAAGAAAAAATTATATAAGTCTTTTGTTGATGTACAAATGGCTTGGATGAATTTTGATTATGATGCTTTAAAAGAATTATGTACTGATGAATTAGCTACTTCTTATATTGAACAATTAAAATCATTGAACATGAAAAAAGGTCAAAACATCATGAATGGTTTTAAACCTTTGAAATCTAATATAGTAGGTATTAGAGAGAAAGATGGAATTATTACTATTGATTATGCTTTGAGAGTTAAATTCCGTGATTATGTAATAAACGTTGTTTCTAAGAAAGTTGATAGAGGACAAAAGCATTTTAGAATATGTAATGATTATAGTTTAGTTTATGTAGTTTATGGTCATTTGATAGATGGTAAGTTAAAATGTCCTCATTGTGGAGCAATGATTGTACCTAATAAAGAAGGTATATGCGAGTATTGTCGTACTAAAGTTAGTTTCACTAATGATAAGATTATCTTATCTAAAAAAGGATTATTATAAAAAGAGACTTAGAAGTCTCTTTTTTTTAATTTATTAAAACGATTACGTAGTTTTTCTTTTCTTAGTTTTTCTGTATTTAAATCTAAAGTATATTTATTATTTTCATAAGATAGGATATTACCTTCTCTTACTTTAAAATCTAATTCAGATATCTTAATATTTGTTATTTCTCTTGTTTCTAAGTTTTCTAATACAACGATACCTTCTTCAATACGATCTACAACATATTTCATATTATCACCTATCCATTAGTATTGGTTTTTTTATTATTAATCTCAATATTAGTACCATCACTTTTAACTACTATTGTTCCTAGTTCACTAGTTTGATATATTTTAGCACCATGATTTTCTAGTCTTTTAATGGTTGCTATATGTGGGTAGTAGTAATCATTCTCTTTAGCTAGAGATATAATTGCATATCTTGGATTTACTTTATCTAAGAAAGCATTACTAGTACTATATTTAGAACCATGATGAGCGACTTTAAGAACATCTGCTTCAATATCTTTATCTAAATATTTAGATTCACTAGTAGTGGTTGAATCAGCAGTAAATAAGAAAGATACATCTTTATAGGTTAGTTTAAGAACGATAGATGATTCATTCATATCTTCTTCGTTATTATTAAGATAGATTACTTCGATAGTTGAATCTCCTAGTTTATACTTATCACCTATTTTAGGTATTATAAGAGGTATATTCTTTTCTTCGATAACATCTACTACTTCTTCAAAAGTTCTGGTTGTAGTAGTTAAATCTGGCATTAGTACTTTATTAACATTAAATGATTTTAAGATATTATCTAAGCCACCCATGTGATCTTCATGGGGATGCGTTGATACGACAATATCAAAAGACTCTACACCTTTATCTTGGAAATATTTAACTAATTTTTTACCGTCAGCATTATTACCAGCATCAATTAACATATGACGATTGTTAGAACTAATAAAGATGCAATCTCCTTGACCTACATCTATGAATTCAACTAATAAGTCTTCAGATATAATAGGATGTTCTTTGCTGTAACTATCTTTAAGTGATAGATAACCAAAAAGAATTACTAAGATGATTGCTACGAAAGAATATAAGAAGTTTTTTAATTTCTTCATAGGTTATCCCTCCCCTAATAATTATAGCAAATAAAAAACTCGTATTATACGAGTTTTAACATTCTACTACAGTTCCTGTACAGTTATCTTTAAAGGTTGACTTAACTATTATTTGAATTAAATTATCTTTAGCTATTCTAATACTCTTATTTTGAAGTACTTGAGCACCGTTCTTAGATAACTCTAACATTTTATTATAAGAAATCTTTTCATATTTCTTAGCATTCTTATCTTTGTGTGGATCAGATGTATAAATACCATCTACATCTTTAAATAGTTCACATGTTTTAGCTTTAAGAGCAGCTGCTAAAGCAATGGCTGTAGCATCAGAGCCACCTCTTCCTAAAGTAGTTATATTATTATCTCTATCTACTCCTTGGAAGCCTGCTACTATTACGATATTACCTTCTTTTAGTTCTCTAATAATATTCTTAGTTTTTATTTCTAAAATATCAGCATTACCATAGTTAGATGTAGTTATAATAGGTACTTGCCATCCTAGGAATGATTTAGCTTTATAGCCTAACTTTTCTAAACACATAGCTAGTTTAGATATAGTTATTTGTTCACCTACTGAAACTAACATATCATGTTCTCTTTGATTAGCGTTCATAGTTATTTCTCTTTCTTCAGTAATAAGATTATTAGTCATATTACCTTGAGCAGATACAACTACTACTATATCTTTACCTTGATTCTTTTCTTCGATGATTCTTTCACATACTTTATATAACTTTTCAGTATCAGCTACTGAACTACCACCAAATTTTTGTACTACGATATCCATAGATATCACCTCTGTAAGTCCTATTATATAAATTATGTATTTAATAATTAATAGATATCAATCCACAGGTGTAAACCTATATTTTTACAAAATCCACACTTTAATGTTAATTAACCTAAAATTGACAGTTTTTTTGCATGATGGTAGTATAACTAACCAAGGGGGAAATATTGATGAAATATGTAAAAAAAGAAGGAAAAATAGAAAGCACTTTTGAAGTAGTTACCGATGGTTTAGATGAAATTTTTGAAACTGTTATGGCTAATTGTTGTTACAAAGTCAATGGTGAATTTGACTTACGATTCTGCGGCTGGAGAACAAAAATTGATCCCAAAACTAATCAAATGACAGAAGGACCAACATTACCTAACGGTGCTTTTCAGTATGTAAACATTACTAAGTATAATTATTATACTTATGATGAACATAATGATTCACTTACTTTAACTGGAACTAAAATTGTTGCGCCAAAACTAGCTTATATTTTATATGATATTTTAACAGGAGAAAAAGGAAGCGTTGATGAATTAATTAAATATGCTAATGATCCTGAATTAATTCCATTAGACGAAAGAATTAAACAACAAAACAAAATAATAAATGGTATAAGTAATACTGCAGCAGATGAAAAGATTGCGCTTTAAAAGAATTAAAAGAATTAATTGATAGAAAAAAGAAAAATGAGTATGCTGATACTAAAAAATTAAGAAGCTTATATCGTAAAGCAAAAGAGTGTATTAAATTCAAATTAATAAGTAGAACTTCACTTTATGAAAATCTTGTTCTACCATATAGTGAGATCTTTGCTCCTGAAGACAATGAAGATACTCCAAGATTAGGTTAAAATAAAAAACTCCAATATGGAGTTTTTTTATACTTTCAATCCAGAGTTGCCTGTTTTTCTTTTTTCTTCTTCAGCAATTAGATCATTTAAGAAATCTAGGAACTCTTCATCAGTAATGTTTCTTTCATTTTTTACTTTTTGACCATGTGGAAGATCGATAATTGAATATAGCATTATATTCATTTTTTCTGAATCTTCAAAGTCAGATACTTTTAAATATAAATTATCATCTATTTGTTCTTCTTCTCTTTTTATACAAGATTGTAATCTACGAGATAACTTCGTTATGGTCTCATTATCGTATTTATCATTAGATATTAATGTTTTAAATAAGTCTTTAAATCTATTTGCCATAATAATTCTCCTATAAGTATATAATACCATTTTATTTACAAAATAAAAAGGTTATTAAAAGTATAGTTATTTATTAATTTTTGTATGCTATAATCAAATTAGAAAATGATTATTCTTAAAGATGAAGGGATGGTAAAAATGGCAGAGAAAAAGACTAATCTATTTACTCAATGGTGGTTTTGGTTAATAGCAGTATTGTTAGTTGCTGGAATTGTTTTCGGTGTATCTTATTTTACAAGTCAAGATAAGAATGACGATGAACGAGCAACTAAAAAAGATAAAAAGAAAGATAAAGAAGAGAGTGATAATCCTTTCGCTGGTAAATGGTATTTTGTTTCAGAAGGCGAAGTTGCCTATATCGAATTCTATGAAAACGGAGAATGTATGGTGAGTAATGATGATGTTGAGTCCGATGATTGTTCTTATGAATACGATGATGAAGAATTAACTCTTAAAAGTGATGGATATGGTTCACCGTTTAAATATGATATGGGTGATGGTTATTTCAAAATCGGTACTGAATCATTCTATGCTAAAAGATATAAAGCTGAAAAAGAAGCTGAAGAAGAAAGAAGAAAAAAGGATGATGATATCTATATAGATTATTCTGGTAGCAGTAATTAAAAAAGTGGCTGTAATGTTTGAAATCAAAAATAAAAACTCGATTACTCGAGTTTTTTTATTATTGGAGGGGCCTGCCGGATTTGAACCGGCGCTCAGGGAGTTGCAGTCCCTTGCCTTACCGCTTGGCTAAAGCCCCAAGAAAACACACCTTTCGGCATGTTTTAATTGTATATCAGTTGATATTAAATGTCAAACAATTATTGTTAATCTAATAAGATTGTTATTGTTTTATTTCTTATATTAATTATTAATCTTTTGTTTGTACTATTTAGTGCTAATGATGATACTTCATATATTTTTACTTCTTTTTGAGATGAAGGTGTTACATTTTTTAAAGTATTAGTATATTCTTTAGGACCTTCTAAATTATTATATGTATAATTCAAAGTAGCAAAATCTGTATAGAAATCATGTTGAGTATTTATGTAATATGGAGTAGTTTCATCATATTCAATGGTGTCATCTATTACCATCAATACTTTACCTTGGCCAGCTTGAATAAAGTCTTTTCTCTTTTCACCATTTTTATTCTTATAATCCCAAGTGTATGTCTTAACAAATCTAACACTATTTAGTTTATATTTTGTTTTACCTAAAGTAGTTTCTTCTAAGCTTATTTCTTTACCTACTTTAATTTTACCTAAATCTTTACTTTCTACTATGTCTTTAGGTTTTAGTTTTATTGTTTGATAAGCAGGTATTAGTTTACCATTCTTTTCATGAGTACTGCTTAAGATCTTTAATTGGAAAGTCTTTTTAGCTTCTTTTTTAGGAATCTTATAAGCAAGATTTATTATTTCTTGTTTTTCTGATGGAATTGGTTCTCCATTATAGTAATTACCTAAATCAACGAATCGATTACTACGATCTAGATTTGGGAAGTAATATGTTTTTCCTCTATATATTCTAAAGTTGTCTCCATATAAGACTTCACTTTGAGTACTTCTATTTAGTATTTCTAATTTTACTACTAGATAACAATAATCATCATCTACTACTCTACCAGCGTAATCAACATCTGTTACATAGCTATCTTTAACTGTAAAAGTAAAGGCATCTAAAGCAAATGATTGATTAATGTTATATTTACGATTATAAACACCAATATTTATATATAGTGAAGTAAATATTGTTACTAGTAATACTATACCTAAACAAGTAAATACGAATTTATTTTCTAATACATAATATTTTAATTCTCTTAGGATATGAACAATATTTCTTTTGATGGCATAGTTATCAGCACCTAATTGTACTTCTACTTCTGCAGCATCTTCTTCTGTTATTTGTAAGTCATAGTTATTATCAATCCTAAAGGTTTTTATGTTAAAGCCGATACCTTTTAATAAAGTTAAGAAGACTAATGGATAGTTAGGCAAGGAGACGATGAGAGCAATATCTCGAGCCATTAAAACAGCTGCATCGCTAGCTTTTCTTAACTCTATAGCTTTCATTGTATTAAAGAAATACAATGATAATACTAGTAATAAAATATAAAAAATAGTTCCTGCTATATAATCAAATGTTGATTTCTTTTTCGATTTCATCAGGATATATAACGTTAAGTTATATAAGATAAGAAATATTAATACTATATAAGTAAGAGCTGTTATATATTTACCAGCAATAATTGTTTCTGGTGTAGAATATTTAGCTCTAATATAATCTTGAAAGAATTTGGAGATGTCACCAAATTTAAGAGTGATATATAGCATTGGTACTAATAATAATAAATTAATTATTTTATAGTGTTTGATAAGAAATGCATATGGTTTTCTTATGATCATATATATCCCTCCTATTCTACAAGTATTATAACATAAAAAAAGTAAATATAAATATTTACTTTTAATATACTAAGATGGTATTTTCGTTATTAAATTCCCATTCAGAATATGTTACTAATTCATTTTCACCATACTCTAAATTATAGAAATATAGAGTATCTTTTACTAAGTAATAAACCGCATCATTGTTGATAAATACTATTTTATCAACATCCTTATCTGTTACTCTCGTTTTAATATTACTATCAACATATTTTAGATATAATTTATTATCTTTAATAGTATATTTATAGTTAGCATCAGCAGCATTAAATGATTGCTCTTTATTTATTAATTTAGTCATTGATATTTTAGTTTCTTTACCATTGATATAAGTGATACCTTTTTTATTCTTAGTACCTACTATACGCATTCTTCTTTTATATGGAACTAGTTCATATTCTTTTTTATTTTTTTGATCTACTAAGAAGATAGAATCATCATGAGTACCAAGTATATAACTATTAAATGATATTTCATAATCTAGTTCCCATTCTTTTTTAGTCATAGTTTTTAAATCAATAACATAAGCTTTAGTAAAGTTATGACTTTGTTCATAATCTGGTATGAATAGATAATTGTTTATAATAGTTGCTAGTTTAACATTATAGATATCTTTATTGAATAATTTGATAGTAGATAGTTTATCTTTAGATATAACATCAAAACCACGATAGTTCCATATTAACATTGGTTCATTAATATTAGTTATTTGATAATTCTTATATGCAGAATCAATATTTTTGTTAAATGATTTTGGTTTTAATTCTTCTAAGATAGATTTTGATACTAAGTGATAATCGATAACTTCATTATTTTTACTACATAATGGATATGATTCGATGTAGTCGCTGTTTATAGTAAGACATACATAATCTTCATCTTCATATCTTTTTACATTATTAATCAATTGTCTTTCTTTTATGTATTTATGATTATAAATAAAATTATATTTAACATTCTTGTACTCTATTTCATAGTAGTATAATTCTTTATTCTTATCATAGTTTTCACTAATACTATATTCTTTTATATCATAGTTTAATGTATATGATTTAGTTTTAAAGACATTAAAAAGTAATACTATTATTCCTAATAGTATTAATATTCCAAGTACAGCAAAGAAGACAATTGCACCTTTTTTTAATCTATACTTTCTTTTTTTCATAATACTCCTCTAATTATCTATAATGAGCGAACTTCTTTTTCTCAGCAAGCATGAAACTTGTTACTGAAGATTCAATTTCTGCTAGAGATCTTTTATCTAAGTTAGATATTTCTATTGTTTCTTTAATTGTATCGATAGTTACTTTACCAAATAAAACACCTGAATAAACTTGCATATCATTAAATAGTTCTGGTGTAATAGAGTTTAAAGTATAATCAACAACTATACTATCTTGACCAATTATAATTCTTTTATTAGTTAAACATACTACACAAGTATTAAATATACTTAGTGGATTACCATCTTTTTGACCAGCAAATGTATAAATAGGTTCTTCATCTGGATTAAGATGTTTTTCTATTACTGCAGCATGTTTACGAAGTCTAAACCATGTGATTGTATGTGGATATTTTGCTTTAAACATACGGACTTGTTCATATACTTTTCCCATATTTATTCTCCTTTATTTATATAGCTCTACTAGAGAGTTTAAATCACTTTTTGAAAATTCTATAACTGATATTATTTTACTATCACTAACTAAGATAATATAATCAGATTCTAACTTAGAGAAACGATCATTTAAGTTATAGAATGCTACTTCATTCTTTTTGGATAGTTTACTTAATTCTATTAAATTAATATTAGTTCTTTCATAGTAAGCTTTTTTATTAATATATTCAACAAACATATCATGCGTTTGAGAAGAATTGTCTGTTACAGCTATAGTTGCTATTGCTTTACCGTTATATAGTTTTTTAAATTCAGAGAATTTTATTACTTTGTAATATTTTTTATCTTTGTTGTATTCAGCATCTAGTTTAGTATCTGTAAGACATGGTGTACATTCAGCACCTTTTTTATTTTGATATTTATAGAAAGTAAAGATATTAAGGGCGATTAAACATATAATAAGAAAAGTTAAGAAGAAGTTTTTTCTACTAAGTCTTTTTTTAGTTATTCTTTTTGCCATAATATCACTTCCTTTTACATTTTTAATTATACAAAGAATTAGTTTTTTAAGCAATAAAAAAGGAAGTTTAGAAACTTCCCATTGTTAGCAAGACATATGCTATTCCTAAACCAATACCACAAATAAGTGCTACTAGTGGAATAATAATTAACATGTGTGTAAAACCAGCATTTGCTGCTTTTTCTTTTTCAACAATTAGTTGTACTTGTTCATTTTCTTCTTTAGATGCTTTCTTTAATAATTCTGGATGTTCTTTTGGATTTATAGGATATTTCTTTTGAATTAAATCTAATTTAGCTGTTACTTTAACATTTATAGATTGAGTAGCCATTGTTCTTTCTACTTTATTGATCTTAAATTCAGCATTCATTTGTGCTTCTTTTTCTTTTTGTTGATCAGCTATATTTGTTAAAGAATTCATAATTAGTTTTTCTAATTCTTTTCCTTTATCTACATCTGTATTGTTATAAATAATTCTTACTATTGCATCATCATATAATCTAATAGCATCATTAAGAGCTACTGTCATTTTCTTTATTTCATCATAGAATGATTCAAATAATACTTGTAATAATACTTCTCTATCTAAATAATGATTATTTAAGAAATAACCATCATCACCTACTATAGCATCTTTATCAATTGAATTAGATACTGAGATAGGTCCGAATCTTACACGTTCCCATTTTGGATTATTATTAGCATCGATATCAGTAATAATTGAATAATCTAGACCTCTATATTTACGACCAACTAAGATATCAAATAAGATCATTCTAATATAACCTTTTCTGATAGCTTTCTTAATCTTTTCACTTATATCTAAGCCTTTAGATAAAGAAATCTTTTTAATCATGGATGTTAAGCCAATATTGATAATATCTTTAATATGGTTTTTATTCTTAATAGGTTCTTCTTTTGATGAAGATGGTAAACGAAGTGTATCGCTAGCAATCATTGCTTCATCGCCAGTAACTAAACCTTTATTAATAGCATCTACTAAACTAGTTATCATGTTAGTACCAGATATTCTGGTTTCGATGTTTTGACTATAATTTAATTCTGTAAAAACACCGATGTTACGGTCTTCAGTAACAATTCTTCTTGTTACTTCATGATCAATATCTAGTAGTTCTGCTATGTCTGATTTAATAATATCGTAGTCATCTATATAAATAGTTTTAGGATTTAAACTATAAGATTTATAAACACCAAAAACTAGGTTGTTTAATTCAACCAATTGAGTACCGTCACTAAAATTATTGAATACTTTAATAGTAACTGGTTCCTCTGAACGGATACCATTATCAAGAGAAACTATATAACATTGTTGTTTAGATTGAACTTTAACATTCTCTTCCATAATAATTGCTCCTTTATCCTATATAAATTATACCAAATGTAGCATTGAAAGGGAACAAAAAACAGTATTTTTTTAATAAAAAAAAGACCTTTTTGGTCTTTAATAATCAATGGTGCCGAGAGACTGAGTTAAACAAGTCATCTTACACAAACAAAGTGTATGTTTTAACGTTATAACTATCTCGGCATAAATAGTACTTTTTAAGTACAAATTAATTATATCATAAATAGGATAAATAGCAAATCTTATTGATTAGTTTTTTAAATATGATAGAATATCTATTTGGTAGGAGAGTTTTATTATGAAAATAATTAATACTGAAAATGGGGTTAAGAAAGCATATGTACAAATAAATGATATTTTTACCTTCCAAGAGTTTGATGAAGGAGTTCCTTTGTATGTATATGATGCTGTAATTAATAACGAAGCTTCATCTGTAGATAGAAATCATGGAATGAACTTTTTAGAGTTTAATAAACCTGAAGAAGTTGCTTTCTTTGAAAGAACTGATTGGATTATTGATTTTAAGAAATTTAAATATGCTTCTATTAAACAAATACAAGAAGAAAAAGATAGATTACAAGCTGAAGCTGATGAAATTTATAATACTGTTGTTAAATTATCAATTGAAGAAAGAAAGAATAAAAAACAAGAGATTACTAGAATATATTTAATAAATTATATGAGAAGATATCTTGATACTTTAATAGATTATAAGAAAGGTAAAATAAATATTAATATACCTTTAGTTCCAGATAGTGATTCATTTGCATTTTCTAAAGATAGAAGTTTCCCTTATGAATTGAAACCAGCTATAGATGCAGATAAAGTATTGGTTTATAGAAAAGATGGTCAACCTTTAGGAGAGAATGAAGAAATACCTGAAGACTTTATTAATAAAGGTATGTCAATAATAATGGCTTTTAGACGTAGTATTTATAAAGAAGAAGATTTTGAAACTACTAGTTATAGATCTGGAGATAATATCTATTATGTAATAGAGTTTGTTAAAAAGAAGAAAAAATTAGAAGAAGCAAAAGAAGAAAAAGGAATTATGAGATTAGTTCATAAATTGATTAATAAAAAAAACTAACATTATGTTAGTTTTTTTGTTCATCATTTTTTAATACTAATTTTGGTGCTTCTTCAACAGTTTTAGTTGCTGTTTGTTCAGTTTGAAGCATTGGTACATGAGCATAACGTTTTTCTCTTAACTCATTAGCTAATTCAATTAGTTTTTCTGGATGTGGAATAACATCTCCATAAACAAAGAATCTTCTATCACCAGCTGCTTCTTTTGGAATATTAACAAAGTCTTGTTTTTCTTCATCATCAAATGCTACTCTTTTTACTTCATATTCAGGATTAGGTATACCAATGATAGCTATAGGTATATCATTAGTGATACCGATTCTATAAGATTTACCAGTTGCAGCATTAAGTTGTTTAACTTCATCTAAAGTATATGAATAAGAAGTAATTCTATCTTTTCTACTTAGTGATACTAAACCAGAATCAGCAATAAGTACTTTATTACCAGAAACGGCAAATACTTTTTCCTCTTCATTATTTACTTGAGATATAGCCACTAAGTAAGCTAATTTTTCAGTTGATTTCTTAAGTTTCGCAAATTGTTCTTTTTCATCTTCTGTCATTGGAGTAATTATTTTTTGGAAGTCAGGATCATTCATTATTTGTTTCTTTAATTTATGTACTTGAATTCCAGTAACTGCCATATTTACTCCTGGAGTAAAGAATGCTAAACGAGATAGTATTTTCTTTCCTTTACTTGGTTCTTCATCTTCTTTATGTTTTTGTTTATATTCTTCTACTGCTTTGTCATCAACTTTGTAACCTTTCTTAGCTAAATCAATCAATATATCTTTTCCGGCATTTAAAAGAAGTGCTGTTGATCCAGCTATAGTAGCTGTTTCACCTAATAGTGCTAATAATATGATCATACATATTCCTCCTTGGTTTGTTATTATATATTATTCTTTAAAAAAAGCAAATCTAAATAAAAAAAGAACTATATAGTTCTTTTTGTTTTAATGGTGCCGATTACCGGATTTGAACCAGTGACCTACGCGTTACGAGGGCGTTGCACTACCAACTGTGCTAAATCGGCTTGAACAACTTTATTTTAGCATTGATTTTAGTTTTTTTATACATTTACTTTTTATATTTAATAAAATATAATTATTTTAGAATTGAGATGGGTTGTATGAAAAAGAAGATAATTCTTATAGTAATATTTATATTCATAATCTTATTAATATGTTTTGGTTTATTTCATTTTAGTAAGCTAAATATTTCACTTAATGGGGATGAGGAAACTATAATTCATCTTGGTGAAGAATACAAGGATCAGGGAGCTAAAGCTAAGATATTATTTATTAGTGTTAATGGAGTTAAAAGTGAAGATAATGTAGATACTAGTAAGTTAGGAACATATAAAGTTACTTATAAAACTAAGTTCTTGTATAAGAGTGCTACTAAGGAAAGAACTGTTAAAGTTGTTGATGGTGAGAAACCTGTTTTAGAATTAAAAGGTAAAGATAATATTCAGTTATATGTTAATGGTGAATATAAAGAAAAAGGTTATAGCGCTAGTGATAATATAGATGGCGATATAACTAGTAAAGTTGTAGTTAATAATGATATTAAAATAGATACTCCTGGTAAGTATAAAGTTACTTATGAAGTTAGTGATTCTAGTGGTAATAAAGCTTATATGGAAAGAATTGTTGAAGTTATGGCTAGACCAGAAGGAAATGCTAGTGGAGTTCCTGTATTAATGTATCATTTCTTCTATGATAAGAATGAAAGTGATCATAGTGGTGATGGTAACTGGAAAGAGATACATGAGTTTGAAAATGAAGTTAAATATTTAGTAGATAATGGTTATTACTTCCCTTCTTGGCAAGAAATAATAGATTATTTAGATGGAAAGATAACACTACCACAAAAGAGTGTTGTTATTACGGCAGATGATAGTGATGAAACATTCTTTAAGTTAGCTGTTCCAGTAATACAAAAATATGATGTAGTTGCTACTAGTTTTGTAATTGGTTATTATTTTGGTGGACCTATTTCACCAGTGGATAATATTTATTATGAATCGCATACTTATGATATGCATAGAGGTGGATGTTCTGGTATCAACCATGGTGGTTTATTTAATTGTATTGATCATGATGCTGGTGTTGCTGATTTAAAGAAATCTATTGAAGTTATTGGTGATAATAAAGCTATTGCATATCCTTTTGGGGATGTTAATGACAATGTTAAAGCAATTACAAGAGATGCTGGTATTCAATTAGGATTTACTACTGCTTGGGGTAAGATAAGACCAGGAATGGATAAGTTAGAATTACCAAGAATAAGAGTTAGTGGTGGTATTTCAATAGAAAACTTTGCTGGAAGATTGCAATAAAAAAACAGATTATTTATCTGTTTTTTTTAATGTTAGTTTTGGTCCACCATAGATAAATTCTTCTGTACTATGTTTACCTTCTCTATTTATTAAACGAATTGCACAATTACTCATTGTTGGTTCATTAGCATACCATTCTGGTGAATAATGCATCCAATTCATGATGAAAGTTCTAATTGTTGTGCCATGAGATACGACAAATAAAGGATCATTATCATCTCTAAAAATAGTATCTATGAATTGCTTAGTTCTTAGTGCAACATCATAAGGAGCTTCTCCTTGAGGTAATACAGCATAGAACTTACCTTCATTTCGATAATAATTATCATAATGAGCAAACTCATCAGGATATAATTCTTTTATTTTAGATATTTCTTTATCACTAAATAAACCATAACGTTGTTCAATTAAAGTTATATCTTCTTTAACATCTGGTATTTGAAGATGTTTATTTATTTGCTCTGCTGTTTGTCTTGTTCTAGTATAGGGACTTACCCATAAACGAGCGTTAGATAAATCAATATTATGTTCATTAATGTATTTAACTAAAAAGACACCTGCTTCATTAGCTTGTTCGATACCTTTTTCAGTTAATTCTACTTTATGATCTGGTAAACCTGTAACATAGTTTTCTTTAGTGTTTTGTTTAGATTCACCATGTCTTATTAGAAATATTTTCATATATATTTTCCTTTCGATTGTATATTATAACAATTATTTAAAGAAAAAGAAGTATTAAATACTTCTTTTTTGTCTCTTTGTTAATGTTAAATCTAA
>JAEEGL015983815.1_pt1 | contig 23378 bp, 23 predicted proteins | sample 9134231 | NCBI WGS metagenome assembly JAEEGL01 (sample SAMN16246548, study PRJNA631951) | gut metagenome | biome: gut microbiome; feature: rumen; material: fiber-attached | host: Bos | place: Iran: Karaj | collected 2018-10
ATTATACCTGCCTGTACGAAAGCCCTTGCCGCGGAGGCTGTCATTGTCGCCTTTCCCGCGATCAGTATACGTTTTGCGGCATCAGCGTCGCGCGCAGCTTCCATTATGTCGATAACATCGTCAGCGGTCAGCTCACCCTCACGCCTCGCTACATAGCATTCACCCACGAACGGGACAAGTCCTGCTTCATCGACTGTTTTTCCGTCATTAATAAAATGGTACGGTGCGTCAACATGAGTGCCGTTGTGCGCGCACATGGAAAACTCTGTCAGATTGCAGATATCTCCGCTTGAGATGCTCATCGGGTGTGTCTGGACAGGCGCCGGATCGCCGGGGAAGGTATGGCAGGAAAATACTTCCTGTGATATGTCGATTATCATGGCATGATATTCCTTTCATTTATCAAACAAGCTCTCCGTCACGTTTTTATTGTGCAACGGAGAGCTTTGTCATAATGTGCTTATTTGAAATATTCGATACCGCTCCTGAAGAGAGGCTGGTCCTTTATGCCGTCAACATTGGTGCAGCAGTCGGCTGAGATACGCTCGCTGTGACCCATCTTACCGAGCACGCGTCCGTCGGGGGATATGATGCCCTCAATAGCGTACATCGAACTGTTCGGGTTGTAGCGCAGCTCCATAGTCGGATTGCCGTCGAGGTCAACATACTGTGTTGCTACCTGACCGTTGGCTATGAGCTTCTTTATAACTTCGTCACTTGCAACGAATCTTCCTTCGCCGTGGGATATCGGAATGGTGTGGATATCGCCGACCTTGCAGTTCATGAGCCACGGGGACTTGTCAGTGCATATCCTTGTGCGCACGAGCTGAGACTGATGCCTGCCTATCTTGTTGAATGTCAGAGTCGGGCTGTCCGCTGTCAGCGGAACTATCTCGCCAAGCGGCACCAGTCCGAGTTTGATAAGAGACTGGAAGCCGTTGCAGATACCGAGCATAAGTCCGTCACGCTTGTAGAGCATTTCGTTGACAGCTTCCTTAACCTTCGGGTTGCGGAAGAAAGCGTTGATGAACTTGCCGGAGCCCTCGGGCTCGTCACCGCCGCTGAATCCGCCGGGGACAGCGATGATCTGGCTCTGCGATATCAGCTTTGCGAATGCCTCTACGGATTCTTCGACAGCCGCCGCGTCGAGATTCTTGATAACAAATATCGAAGGATCGCCGCCCTCGCGTCTGAACGCTTCGGCCATATCGTATTCGCCGTTTGTACCGGGGAATGCGGGAATCAGTACTCGCGGTTTCGCAGTCTTGTTTGCGGGTGCACATACGATCCTTTCACCGGATGTGAAAGAAATCGGCTCGGGAGCGTCGTAATGTTTTACGGTGTCTCTGAAAATCGGTTCGAGTACAGCATCCCACTTCTTTTCGAGTGCCGCGATATCGAGCTTTACGCTGCCGCTTGTGATAGTATATTCTTCCGTTGTCTCGCCGATCAGCTCGAAGCCGTCGAGTTCCTTGCCGGATTCTATGATGAACGCACCGTAATGCAGTCCGAAAAGCTTGTTGTCGTCAAGTGCATTGAGCTTAGCACCTATGCGGTTGCCGAGCGACATTTTGAAAATACCCTCTGCGAGACCGCCGTGACCGAGTGTCCATACAGCTGCTGCATCGCCGTCAGCTATAACTTTCTCGACCATTTTGAATACTTTCTTTACACTTTCGAAATCGGGCATACCGTTTTCATCATACCGGGGAGCAATGTAGTACAGCTTGTCGAACGGCAGTTTGAATTCTGCGCTTATGATCTTGTCGGCTCTGCCCATTCCGACAGCAAAGGAAACAAGAGTCGGTGGAACATCTATGTGCTCGAATGTGCCGCTCATGGAGTCCTTACCGCCTATAGCTCCCGCGCCGAGTGCCTTCTGTGCCTTGTATGCGCCCAGAAGTGCGCTGAAAGGCTGTCCCCAGCGCTCAGGGTCGCCTTGTGTTCTTTCAAAATACTCCTGGAAGGTCAGCCAGCATTCATCGCTCCTGCCGCCTGCCGCAACGAGTTTTGCGATACTTTCAACCACAGCGAGAGCCGCACCGTGATAAGGCGACTGTACTGCCACAGCCGGATCATAGCCCCATGCCATTATAGAAGCTGCTTTGGTCTCCGCGCCAAGAACCGGTATCTTTGCAGCCATTGCCTGTACAGGTGTCTGCTGAGTCTTGCCGGAGAAGGGCATAAGAACGGTGGCAGCGCCGACAGTCGAGTCAAAGCGCTGAACGAGTGCTCTCTGTGAGCATACATTCAGGTCGGTGACAAGTTTTTCCCAGTCCTCGGCAGTATTTCTGAATCCTGTCTCGTATGATACCTTTACGTCATTTATCTTAATATCAGTATGCTTTTCGGCGCCGTTGGAATTAAGGAATTCTCTGGAGATATTGCATATTGTTCTGCCGTTCCAGTTCATTACAAGACGCGGTTCAGCCTCAACTACGGCAACAGGTGTAGCTTCAAGGTTCTCGTCCCCGGCCAGCTTAATGAACTTGTCAACGTCGTTCTTGTCCACTACGACAGCCATTCTTTCCTGCGACTCGGATATTGCGAGCTCTGTGCCGTCAAGACCCGCATACTTTTTCGGTACCGCATTGAGGTCGATCGTAAGACCGTCCGCGAGTTCACCGATAGCGACTGAAACACCACCTGCGCCGAAGTCATTGCAGCGCTTGATAAGTACGGTAGCTTCACGCGTCCTGAAAAGTCTCTGGAGTTTGCGCTCTATGGGAGCATTACCTTTCTGTACTTCGGCGCCGCAGCTTTCAAGAGACTGCACACTATGGGACTTGGAGGAACCGGTAGCTCCGCCGCAGCCGTCACGGCCTGTACGACCGCCCAGCAGAATAATCACGTCACCGGGAGCGGGACGTTCTCTGCGTACATGATCCTCGGGAGCCGCAGCAATAACTGCGCCGATCTCCATGCGCTTCGCCATATAGCCGGGGTGATATATCTCCGCAACGTGGCCGGTCGCAAGGCCTATCTGGTTGCCGTAGGAGGAATATCCTGCGGCAGCAGTGGTGGTTATCTTGCGGGGCGGGAGTTTGCCGGCTATGGTCTTGTCAACGGGCAGCAGCGGATCGGAGGCACCGGTCACGCGCATAGCCTGATAAACGTAGGCTCGTCCGGAAAGCGGGTCGCGGATCGCGCCGCCGAGACAGGTAGCCGCACCGCCGAAAGGTTCGATCTCGGTGGGATGGTTGTGCGTCTCGTTTTTGAACATCAGAAGCCAGTCTTCTTCTTTGCCGTCAACATCTACCTTTATCTTTACGGAGCAGGCATTGATCTCCTCGCTCTCGTCGAGGTGTTTCAGTATACCGTCCTTCTTGAGTTTCTTTGCTGCAAGTGTTGCGATATCCATAAGACATACCGGTTTGCCGGAGCGCCCGAGTTCCTCGCGGTCGAGCTTATACTCGGCGTATGTATCGGCTATGTATGAAGGCTTGATATCAGCGTTGTCGATAATTGTGCCGAAAGTGGTGTGGCGGCAGTGATCCGACCAGTAGGTGTCTATCATGCGTATCTCGGTGATAGTGGGGTCGCGCTTTTCGCTCCTGAAATAATCCTGACAGAATTTGATATCGTCATTGTCCATGGCGAGACCGTAATTCTTCACGAAGTCCGCAAGGCCGTCCTTGTCGAGTTCAAGGAATCCGTTGAGAGTCGCGACTTCGGTGGGGATATCATATTCGGTCTTCAATGTCTTGTATTCTTCGTATCCGCACTCGCGGGATTCAACGGCATTGATGAGGTAGTGCTTGATGCGGGCGAACTGCTCATCTGTGATTTTACCTTTGAGCAGATAGAGCTTTGCATATTTTACGAGGGGGCGGTCGCCCTTGCAGAGCATCTGTATGCACTGAGCGGCACTGTCTGCGCGCTGATCAAACTGTCCCGGCAGGAATTCCACTGCGAACATTCTTTCATCAGCTGCTGGAACTGGAAGAGAGTCAAGGATATCATCAACGGGAGGCTCGGAGAATACAACTGGTATAGAGCGCTTGAAGTCCTCCTCAGAGATGTCCTCAGCGTCGTAACGGTTGATTATTCTCACACCCTCAAGTTCCTCGATACGAAGCGAGGTCTTAAGATCGGAAAGAAGCTGATCGCCCTCTACTGCGTAGCGGGGCTTTTTTTCGACATAAATACGGTAAACTGCCATAATGCTGCCACCATTCCTTTCGGTAATTCATATAAAAGTATTATATCATCTTTATACAAATTAGTCAAGAGAAAAACACAATTCATAATCCCATATCTGTCCGCATATCATTGAACAGAAAAAAGACAAGCGGAGGAAAGACATGGACAGCGAGAGTGAACGTATATTGTCGGAACTGGAACGTGTAAAGACCATGCTATACAAGAACGGCCAGCTTTTCGATATGGCAGAGAATGAGACGGACACAGAAGCGCTAATATATGAACATAAAGCTCTGATGCTGCGTTATTCGGCATTGATAGCAAGAGCAAAAGAGATGGGTATAAAAAAGGAGGTAACGGAATGTATGCAATAGTAGGTATCTGTGCTGCGGCGGTGATAATGGCGGATATATATGCACACACAGCTCATCCGAAACTGTACGCGTTCTTCAATACCGCGGCCGGGGTCGTGAGTCTTGTTGCGTCAGAAATTATCATGAACGGTACAGCTTCGGGAATAACTTCATACAGCGCGGCACTTTCGGTGATACTCGGGGTTCCGGGAACGGCATTGCACTATTTTCTCGGGATAATATAGGGGAGGGAAATGAAATGACAGTACAGGTAATGTCAGGTACAGCAGCGGCGGAGGCACCGGTTGGAATGGTTAAGGATTCGGCGGAGAAGCAGCCTTATGTATATGAACCGCCGGAAACGGTATATGAAGATACCGTGCGTACGTTTCATGCGCCGCGGCGTGTCCGGGGATTCGGTATCGTTATGGCAGGACAGCTGACAATATCTGTGCTGCTGGGACTGGCACTGTGGGCAGGAGTCAGCTTTGGCAGTGAGGAGATCGGGACGGTATGCGAAGGTCTGAAAGAACTTTTCCGGTAAGATGCGAGTTCCGGTTCTCCTTTTTCGCGGTGCTGGGTTTTATGGTGTGCACCGACAGTGACGGAACGATGCTGCTCTGTGCTCTGGCGTGTCTCCTTCACGAACTGGGACATCTGACCGTAATGCTGGTGCTGCATGATCCGCCGGACTCTTTGGTGTTTTACGGAGGCGGAATACATATCCGCGGCGGAAGCACGGGCTTTCCGGCCGTGATAGCCGGCTGTGCGGTGAATACCGCACTTTTTCTTGTGTTCGGGCTTATTCCTTGGGAAAACGAACAGGTAAGGCTTTTTGGAGTGATAAATCTGCTGATCGCCGCGTTCAACCTGCTTCCTGTGCGTGAACTCGACGGGCATCGTCTGCTGGAGCTTACGCTGATACACGCATTCACACCTGAAAAGGCTGCGCGATTAACGGATATCTGCGAGCGTGTAATGCTTATTATAATACTTCCTTCTGTAATACTGCTCGTTTTTTCCGGCAGGCTCAATTTTTCTGCGATTATTTTTTTCTTTTATCTTTTAGTGGTTGAAATTTTTGAGAAAATATAGTATAATATAAGTTAATATGTGTACAGGATCCGTGAAACCGAAAGGACAAGCATTGAAAAACAATACGCTCTGCGCTGGTATATTATCTTTTTTTCGTACTGCTGCGGGTATTGTTCACGGTGCTGTCCGTAATTCTTATATGCGGATTTCCGACCTGCATAAGTACGGTATTCAATATAGGCTGATTTGGAGGTTCTATGACATACAAGGACAAGCTGGACAGGATATTGCTGAAGGTACAGAAACCCTCGCGCTATATCGGCGGCGAGCTGAACTCGGTGGAGAAAGACCCGGCAAAGGTGACAATGCGCTTTGCCTTCTGCTTCCCGGATACCTATGATATAGGAATGTCCCACCTCGGCATGAAGATACTCTATTCGCTTATAAACAATGTTCCCGGGTACTGGTGTGAACGTGTCTATATGCCTCTTCCGGATATGGAAGAGCAGATGCGCAAGCATGATATCCTGCTTTATGGCCTTGAAAGTCTCCAGCCTATAAAGGATGCTGATTTCATAGGCTTCACGCTCCAGTATGAGCTGTCGTTTTCCAATATCCTTGCAATGCTCGATCTCGCGGGGCTTCCGGTCTATGCGAAGGACAGACCCGGACTTACTCCTATAGTCTGCGCAGGAGGCCCCTGCGTCTGCAACGCTGAGCCGATAGCGGATTTTGTCGATCTGTGCATACTCGGTGAGGGGGAGGAAGTCAATCTTGAGCTTATGCGCCTTCTGGAAAAGTGCAAGAACGAGGGTGTGACAAAGCACGAGTTCCTGGTCCGCGCAGCGCAGATCGAGGGCATCTATGTTCCGTCTCTGTACGAGATAGATTATAATGAAGATAACACGATAAAGAGCATAACACCGACAGAAGGCGCGCCGTGTAAGGTAAGAAAGCGTATAATCAGGGACTTTGACAAGGTATTTTACCCCGACACGTTTGTAGTTCCGTTCTCCGAGATAGTCCATGACCGTGCAGTGGTGGAAGTCCTGCGCGGCTGCATACGCGGCTGCCGCTTCTGCCAGGCAGGCTATCTTTATCGTCCGTTCCGCGAAAAGACTGTTGAAACGATAGAGAAAGAGACCATATCGCTCTGCGAGAGCACAGGTTACGACGAGGTATCGCTTACTTCGCTCAGTACCAGCGACCACAGCGAAATAGAGCGTATGCTCGGTACTCTCGCAAACTACTCCGATGCGGCGCGCGTTAACCTGTCGCTGCCGTCGCTGCGCATTGACAGCTTCAGCAAGGAACTTGTTGACCGTATAAAGAGTGTCCGCAAGAGCGGTCTTACGTTTGCTCCCGAAGCCGGTACCCAGCGTCTCCGCGACGTGATAAACAAGAACATCACCGAAGAGAACGTGATGAACAGCTGCCGGATAGCCTTCGAGGGAGGCTACACTGCGGTGAAACTCTATTTCATGCTTGGTCTGCCGACAGAAACTATGGAGGATATAGAGGGCATAGCTGATCTCTGTCAGAAGATAATCGACCTTTACTATTCTGTCGAGAACCGCCCGAAAGGCGGAATAAAGATATCGGTATCGCTCTCGACATTCATACCCAAGCCCTTTACGCCGTTTCAGTTCGAACCCCAGCCCACTGAGGACGTTATAAGAGAACGTCAGAAACACCTGATGGAAGTCGTCAACAAGAAGCGCGTGACAGTAAGCCGTTCGCACTTCGACGTGACTCATCTTGAAGCCGCTCTCGCGCGCGGAGACAGACGCCTTTCCGCGGTAATATATGCTGCGTGGAAAAAGGGCTGTAAACTCGACGGCTGGACAGAATACTACAAGTATGACAAGTGGATGGAAGCGTTCAGAGAGTGCGGCATAGACCCGGCATTCTATGTGAACCGTCCCCGCAGTTATGACGAGATCATGCCCTGGGATCACATGGATGTACTTGTGACGAAAGAGTTTCTGATTCGTGAAAATATGCAGGCTCATGAAGCGCATCCGACTCCGAATTGCCGCAAAAGCTGCGCAGGATGCGGTGTGAATAAGTGCGTCGGAAGGCCGTGCTTTGATTATAGAGTAGAAACTGCGGCGGTTACAGACAATGAGTGATTTTTTTGATAGTATATTTCATTCGGATATCGTGGACACCATTGTAGGATATGTGTTTGTATTCGGCTTGGGACTGTTCTTTTATATCGCCAACTGGTGCTGCTTTATAAACAACATGATACCCGGCCGAAAGTGGGTTTCGCTTGTACCGCCGCTCGGCGGGCTGATACTGGCGCTTGCGTTCCTGCTGTTAGTACCTGCTCCGTGGAAGTGGTTTGCCTTGCTCGGCCTTACAGATCCGTGGATCATAAGCTTTGTTTATGCGATCATAACAGAAGCATTCGGCAAGTCGGAGAAAAAAGAAGACAAAGAGGAAGAGAACGATGGCGAACACGACAACTAAAAACATAAGAATATTCTTCTCAAAGACAGGCAGGGCGATATACATATCACATCTTGATCTGTACAGACTTTTTCAGCGCTCGATAAAGCGCAGCAAGCTGCCGGTATGGGAGACCGAAGGGTTCAATCCCCATGTGTATATCACATTCGCGCTGCCGCTTGCCCTAGGAACAGCCGGCCTCTGTGAGAGCCTTGACCTTAAGCTGACCGAGGACATAAGCAGGGAAGAACTGATTTCGCGCTTCAATGACGCTCTGCCCAGGGATATCAGGGTGACGGATGCCGCGGAACCCGTGATGAAACCTACCGAGATAGTTCTATCTGAGTACGAAGCGCATTTCGAGTGTGACAATGCAGCTTTCACGGACTTCCTCAATTCGGAGCACATAATGACCGAAAAGAAGACAAAACGCGGAATAGCCGAGCTTGATCTGAAAGAGCACCTGAACATACTTGACCGGTCGGATGGCTATCTTCGTTTTACATTCCCGTCGGGAACGGAGTTCAATATCAATGCTGGTTTGCTGTTTGACGCATTTGAGAAGCAGTCCGACACCGAAATTTATTCACTTCGCATAACAAGGACGGCAATAAAATGCCGCAATGGAGAAAATTTCCATTAAATTTTGTGAAAATTGCAAAAAACTATTGCAATTTGAAAAAGAAAGTGTTATAATATAAAGGCATTTGTAACCGCCGCATAAGAGATTTTATTTCTGCGGCGAGGGTTAATGCATAGGGCGTACCTTAATAAAAAGTGATAACGCCCGCATTAAACGGGTATTCCGCTGCGTCTGGAAAGTCAGGAAGGCTTTCCGGCGGTGAGGACGTGCGGCTCTGGACCGCTTAAGGGCATGTGCAGCTCCGAAAGTTCCCGCTCCACCAAGGATACGCAAGAATGCCGTAACAGGAGGAAAAAGAAATGGATGCACTGAAGATCATTGCTCAGGACAGCATGAAGGCCGAAGCTCCGGTGATCAACGTCGGCGATACCGTAAAGGTACACGTTCGTATCACTGAAGGCGACAAGTCGCGTATTCAGGTCTTCGAAGGAACCGTTATCGCCAAGAAGCACGGCGGTATCAACGAGACATTCACTGTAAGAAGAGTGGCTCACGGCGTAGGTATCGAGAGAGTATTCCCGATCCACAGCCCCTCTGTTGACAAGGTGGAAGTAGTAAGAACCGGTGTTGTTCGCAGAGCAAAGCTTTACTATCTGCGTGACAGAGTAGGTAAGGCTGCAAAGGTAAAGGCGAAGTATTAATAGCCATACCTTTCCAACTGACAGACGAAAAGGTAATAACGGGAAACCGTTATTACCTTAATTCGCTGTATTTAATGATTTTTACGAGTGGTGGATATGGAAGAAAATGAGATCCTCGGACAGGATGAAGAACTGCAGAAAGCGGAAAGGCCGGCTTATAAGCGCCACGGTATTGCCGCCGAGATATACGACTGGTTTGACAGCATTTTCTACGGATTGCTGATCGTAACAGCCGTTTTTGTTCTTGTTACCCGCACGAGTACGGTTGACGGATCTTCAATGGTTCCTACGCTGGAGGACAAACAGCTCCTTCTGGTCTCTGACTTTGCGTATACACCAAACTATAATGATATCGTTGTATGTTGGTCAGACACACTGCCCAATGACAACGGAGGCATAGGAAAGGCGATAGTCAAGCGCATAATTGGTCTGCCGGGAGATACTATTCATATAGACTACAAGGCCGGTACAGTTACCCGCAACGGCGTGACTCTGGAGATAACCCAACAGGGGGATTCGCTCTATGAGGACGGTCATATGATAGCTGCAAAGACCAGGACAGATGAAGGCCAGGGCGGCGATTTCATCGTACCTGCGGGCAATCTGTTCGTAATGGGCGATAACAGGAACGGTTCAACTGACAGCCGCAGCAGGCTCATTGGATTCATTGACCGCCGTAAAGTGGTAGGCAGAGCCTATATGCGCATATTCCCGTTTGATAAGTTCGGCGGGCTTTACGGCTGATAATGGCATACGAAAGCGATATACAGTGGTTCCCGGGTCATATGACCAAGACCCGCCGGCTTATAGAATCCGATCTGAAGCTGGTGGACGCCGTAGCGGAAGTCGTTGACTGCCGTATACCTGAATCAAGCAGGAACCCGATGATAAACGAGATCGTCGGCTCAAAGCCGAGGATCATCATATTGAATAAGTGTGATCAGGCGGACGAGAATATAACAGCGAACTGGCGCAGTTTCTATGAGAATAGCGGAATAAAAACTATAGTGTGCGACTGCCGCAGCGGCAAAGGTATCAACAGATTTCTGCCTGTTCTCAAATCCGAGTTGAGTGAACTTCTCGAACGCAGACGCGCCAAAGGTACGATCGGAAAGGCTCTGCGGGTAATGGTGCTGGGGATTCCGAACGTGGGGAAGTCATCGTTTATTAACAGAATGGCCGGATCCCGCAAAACGAAGGTAGAGGACAGACCCGGAGTGACCCGCGGAAAACAGTGGGTAACAATAGACAAAGAAGTTGAATTGCTGGATATGCCTGGAATACTCTGGCCGAAGTTCGATGATAAGCAGGCTGCTCTGAAGCTTGCGTTCACCGGTGCAATAAAGGACGATGTGACAGATGTTGAAGGTCTGGCGTATGAACTTGGGGCGTATCTTGCGGTAAACTATCCCGAACGTCTGAAAGAGCGGTACAAGCTTGACAGCTTCGAAGGAAATATACTTGAACTGATAGCAAAGAAGCGCGGAATGATGCAGTCAGGAGGCGTTCCTGACACCGAGCGTGCTGCTGCTGCTTTGCTGGACGAATACAGGAGCGGTAAAATTGGCAGGATCAGTCTCGAAAGACCTTGAACTGGCGGAGCGGTTCGCATTTGATACAGAGTACCGGACAAAATACGGCATAATCTGCGGAATCGATGAAGCAGGAAGGGGACCTCTGGTCGGTGATGTTTATACGGCGGCTGTGGTACTTCCGGAAGACGTATTCATCGACGGTCTCAATGACAGCAAAAAGCTGTCGGAAAAAAAGCGGGAAGCTCTGTTTGACATTATAACCGAAAAAGCCGTTTCATTCTGCGTTGCGTCAGCAACTGCCGCTGAGATCAATGAGCTCAACATACTGAACGCCACGATGCTTGCGATGAAGAGGGCATTTGACGGCTTATCCGTCAGACCCGCTTACGCGCTGATTGACGGCAACAGAATACCCGATCTCGGAATAGCCGCGGAGGCAGTTGTAAAAGGTGATTTCCGTTCTGCAAACATAGCCGCCGCATCGATACTTGCAAAAGTATCGCGTGATCGTTATATGCAGGAACTTGATGAAAAGTATCCCGAGTATGGGTTTGCTAAACACAAGGGTTACGGTACGGCGCAGCATATCGAAGCGCTGAAAAAATACGGTCCTTGTCCCGAACACAGGACTCTGTTCATAAGAAAATTCATATGAGTACACAGAGCGTCAGAGGCAAAGCAGGGGAAGACTTCGTATGCGGAAACCTTAAAGCCGCGGGTTGGACTGTTGAAGCCAGAAATTACCGCATAAAGGGCGGAGAGATAGATATTGTTGCACGAAAGGCAGGAACACTTGCCTTTGTGGAAGTCAAGACACGCAAAGCAAACAGTCTGACTGAAGGGATTGATGCTGTTGATCGCAGAAAGCGCAGCTGCATAATCCGTACAGCAGACAGATACATACAGGAACATCCTTCAGACGCAGATACCGTAAGATTCGATGTGGCGCTGGTCACAGTAACGAGTGAAGAAGTACCGCGGGTGATAAGTATGGAGTATCTTGATAACGCGTTTGATTCGTTCTCTGTTCTGAACGTCTATGAACATTATTGAGCCATGGAGGCTGATCATGAATTATAAAAGTACAAGAAACAATGGAATAAGCGTTACGTCTGCAAAGGCGATAGCGCAGGGGCTTTCCTCGGAAGGCGGACTCTTCGTTCCGGACAGCATACCGGCACTGACAAAGGAAGAGATAATTTCTCTCAGTGAAAAGTCCTATCCGGAAAGAGCATTTGATATATTCAGAAAATATCTTACGGATTTTACCGATGATGAGATAAAGTACTGTGTCAACGGTGCATATTCCGACAAGAATTTTGACAGTGAAAATATCTCTGAAATATCGCACCTTATGCCCGGTACCTATATTCTCGAACTCTGGCACGGCCCTACCTGCGCGTTCAAGGATATGGCTCTGCAGATACTTCCGTATCTTCTTACTGTTTCTGCAAAGAAAGTCATCGACGGCAAGGAGATTGCAATACTCGTTGCTACATCCGGCGACACAGGCAAGGCTGCGCTTGAAGGCTTCAAGGACGTTCCCGGAACTTCGATAACGGTATTTTATCCCGAAGACGGCGTAAGCGATATGCAGAAGCGTCAGATGACCACACAGGAAGGCTCCAATGTCAACGTTTGCGCAGTAAAAGGAAATTTTGACGACTGCCAGAACGGTGTCAAGGCTATATTCACGGATGAGAATGTAAAAAGAGAGCTTGAAAAGCTAGGACTCACATTCTCGAGCGCGAACTCGATAAACTGGGGCAGACTGTCTCCTCAGATAGTTTACTACATTTCAGCATATGCGTCGCTTGTACAGAGCGGCGACATTGAGTACGGCGAAAAGGTTAACATAGTAGTTCCTACAGGAAACTTCGGAAATATACTTGCCGCATACTATGCAAAAGAAATGGGTCTGCCTGTCAATAAGCTGATCTGCGCGTCCAATGCAAACAACGTGCTGACCGATTTCATAAATACAGGTATTTATGACAGAAACAGACATTTCTATACAACGATCTCTCCGTCAATGGATATACTTATTTCCAGCAACCTTGAAAGACTCCTTTATCATCTTACCGGCGGTGACGATAAGCAGATAGCCGACTGGTTCGGCAAGCTGGCTTCCGAGGGCAGATATGAAGTAACTCCTGAAGTAAAAGCGAAGATCGGCGAACTCTTCTATGCGGGCTGCTGTGATGACAATGCCACAAAGGATGCCATCAGGCAGGCTTTTGATGAGTATTCTTATCTTATGGATACACACACAGGCGTTGCTTACAAGGTATACAACGACTACAAGGCCGCTACCGGTGATATGACAAAGACGATAATCGCTTCAACCGCAAATCCCTATAAATTCGGCAAGGCCGTATATGAGGCTGTCGGAGGAGAGACTTCGGGACTGGACGAATTCACGATTATAGAGAAGCTTGAGGAAAAAACCGGTACTGAGATACCTGCGCCTCTTGCGGCTACCAGAACTAAGACGGTACGTTTCACAGGATCCGTAGAAAAAAGCGGTATGCCTGAGGTAGTACTCGATTTCCTGAGGAGCAGATGAGCGTTTACGTGATTGCTGATCTGCATCTGTCGCTGGGTGAGAAGAAGCCCATGGATATATTCCGGGGCTGGCAGAATTATGTCGAACGGCTGACAGAAAACTGGAACAGCACGGTCTCCGACGACGACACGGTGGTGATCCCCGGTGATATTTCCTGGGCAATGAGGATCGAAGATACGGAAACGGATTTCCGCTTCATAAACGACAAGCTCAATGGAAACAAGATATTACTGAAAGGGAATCACGATTACTGGTGGGCTACACTTGGCAAAATGGATAAGTTCCTTGCGGACAAGGGATTTGACCGTATAAAGATACTCAATAATAACGCTTATCTTGCCGAAAATATATGTGTAGTCGGAACGAGGGGCTGGATAAATGACGGCACCGAGGAAGCCGACGCAAAAGTTCTTGCGCGCGAGGAGGGCAGACTGAGAATGTCTGCGTCCGAAGGCTTGAAACTCGGCGGGGAAATGATCGCGTTCATACACTATCCGCCGCTCTACAACGGAGAGAAAAACGAATATATCCTTCGTGTCATAAAGGAGTTCGGCATAAAACGCTGTTACTACGGACACATACACGGCAGAACAGGACATGACAGAGCATTCACCGGAGAATACGAAGGAACTTATTACAGGATGATATCAGCCGACTGGCTGGGATTCATGCCGGAAAAGATCAATTGAAAATTATAAATTAAAAATATAATTTTGCAAGCAAAATACTTTGCAGTTTACGGAGGTAACACAAAATGGAAGTCATTTCAAACAACAAGACAGGCACAAACACAGTCGAGCTTGAGATCAAGGCAACAGCCGAGGAATTCGAAAACTCTCTTCAGGCAGCTTATGCCAGAAGAAAGAAGAATATCCAGATCCCCGGTTTCAGAAAGGGCAAGGCTACCAGAAAGATGATCGAGTCCAGATACGGTGAGACATTTTTCTATGAGGATGCTATCAACGGTATGTATCAGAAGACCGTTGAAGACGCAGTAAAGGATCAGAAGCTTGAGGCTGTTGATATCCCCGATACAAAGGTAGAAGATGTAAGCAAGGAGAACGGTGTTACTTTCAGGGTAACTGTTACTGTAAAGCCTGAGATAGAGATATCCGGCTATAAGGGATTAAAGGTTGAAAAACCTGTCAAGACTATAAGCGATGCTGATGTTGACACAGAGATCGAACGTATCAGAAACAACAACGCGAGAATTATCGACGTTACCGACAGACCCGCCGAGAAAGGCGATACAGTAATATTCGATTTCGAAGGTTTCAAGGATGGCGAACCTTTTGAGGGCGGCAAGGGCGAGAAGTTCAATCTTGAACTCGGCAGCGGCAGATTTATTCCCGGCTTCGAGGATCAGATCGTCGGCAAGAGCATAGGTGAGGACTTCGATGTCAACGTAACGTTCCCTGAGGACTATAATGCCAAGGAGCTTGCAGGCCAGGCTGCTGTATTCAAGTGCAAGATACATGAGATCAAGGGCAAGGAGCTCGCTGACCTCGACGACGAGTTTGCCAAGGACGTAAGTGAGTTCGATACTCTTGATGAATACAAGGCAGACGTTAAGAAAAAACTTCAGGAACACGCAGATCATCACGCTGAGGCCGATCTTGATAACGCAGTTTCCGAGGAACTCGTAAAGCTCGTAGATGCCGAGATTCCGCAGGCAATGGTAGAGAACCGTGTAAATGATATGCTCCGTGAATGGGAATACAGAAACAGATATGCAGGTGTAACGATCAAGGATTATCTCCATTATACGAATCTTACAATGGAGCAGTTCAGAGAGACCTTCAAAGAGCCTGCTCTTGCTCAGGTAAAGCTCAGACTTGCGCTTGAGAAGATCGCGGAGATCGAGAATCTCGAAGTAACTGCCGAGGAGATCGAGAAGCAGTATGATACTTACGCAGATCAGTACAAGAGAACTGTTGAGGACGTTAAGAAGCTGATACCCGAAGAAGGTATCAGGCAGGATCTCGGAGTAGATAAGGCGTTCAAGTTCGTACGTGAGAACGCGGAAGTTACCGAAAAGGCTGCGGGCGCGGAGGAATAAGCGTCCGCTCCCCAAAAACGACATTAAGAAAGGAAATGAAGCGGAATGAACTATATGAGTCTTGTACCTACAGTCATTGAACAGACAGGCAGAGGTGAGCGTGCCTACGATATCTACTCCCGTCTGCTCAACGACAGGATAGTAATGCTCACCGAGGAGGTCAACTCCGTTACGGCAGGTCTTGTTGTTGCACAGCTTCTGTTTCTTGAGGGACAGGATCCCGAAAAGGACATCTGCCTGTATATCAACAGTCCCGGCGGCTCGATAACAGACGGAATGGCTATCTACGATACGATGAATTATATCAAGTGCGATGTTTCGACCATCTGCATGGGTATGGCGGCTTCCATGGGTTCATTCCTGCTTGCAGCGGGCGCAAAGGGCAAGAGACTTGCGCTGCCTAACAGTGAGATAATGATACACCAGCCCCTCGGCGGCACAGGCAGAGTTCAGGCGTCCGATTTTGAGATACACGCAAAGCACATCGTAAATATCAAGAAGAAGATGAACCAGATGTATTCCGAAATGACGGGTCAGCCGGTTGAGGTTATCGAAAGAGATACTGACCGTGACAACTTCATGACAGCTCAGGAAGCTTTGGAATACGGCCTGATAGATAAGGTGCTGGATAAGAGATAAGGTTTGATATAAACCGAGGAAAGGAATTCGCGTTATGCTCAGATGCAGTTTCTGCGGAAAATCCGATGATAAAGTCATAAGAATGTTGTTCTCGAATAACGCTGCGATCTGCAACGAGTGCGTAGTAGCTTCCTACCGTATGCTGCTTGAGGAGGGCGACATATCCGAGGTGCAGGTGCCGAAAAAGCGCACCTCACAGCAGAGCCGCTCAAAACACGGCTACGGTGAACAGGCCGGTATAGTGAAGCCTGCGGATATCAAGGCTGTTCTTGACCAGTATATCATAGGGCAGGAGGCGGCCAAGAAAACTCTTGCAGTGTCTGTTTACAACCATTATAAGAGAACTCTCGCGAATGATGAGGAAAACGGCGAAGTCGAGCTCCAGAAGAGCAATGTCCTGCTGCTGGGGCCTACCGGTGTCGGTAAAACAATGCTTGCGCAGACCCTCGCCCGCATACTCCATGTTCCGTTCGCCATAGCCGATGCTACTACACTTACGCAGGCCGGTTATGTAGGCGAAGACGTGGAGAATGTACTGCTCCGCCTCATTCAGGCCGCCGATTATGATATTGAGGCTGCCGAGCACGGTATAATATATATCGATGAGATAGACAAGATATCCCGCCGCTCCGAGAATACCTCCATAACGCGTGACGTAAGCGGTGAAGGCGTACAGCAGGCACTGCTGAAGATCGTTGAGGGAACAGTCTCCAATGTACCTCCGCAGGGCGGCAGAAAGCATCCGAATCAGGAGTTCATTCAGATAAACACGAAGAATATCCTGTTCATCTGCGGCGGAGCATTCGACGGTATCGACAAGACCATAGCTGCGCGAATCAATTCATCCGCACTGGGCTTCGGGGCCGAGATAACAGATAAGAAGGATAAGTCGCTGAACAAACTTCTCCATGCGGTTGAGCCCGATGATCTTGTTAAGTACGGTATAATCCCCGAGCTTGTGGGAAGACTTCCCGTTATCGCGGTTCTTGACGAACTTGACGAAGACGCTCTTATAAAGATACTCGTTGAGCCGAAGAATGCGATAGTGAAGCAGTATAGTTACCTGTTCAATCTCGACGGTGTAGAGCTGGAAATTGAGAAAGACGCACTCCGGGAGATAGCCAAGAAATCTATTGCACGTAAGACAGGAGCCCGCGGACTCCGTACAATACTTGAATCGCTGCTCAGCGATACGATGTTTGACACTCCCAGTGACGATAGCATCGTCAAGGTAGTTATAAACGACAAATGCGCAAGAGGCGAAGAACCGCCTCAGGTGGTACATGGTGAAAAAAAATCAGCTGCGCATAAGGCTGAACAACCGATCAAAAAAAGAGCCACAGCAAAATAACTAAAAATCTTTGTTGATTATTGTATATTATAGCTATTGAAATTACAGTTAAGTTACGCTATAATATAATTGCAAGGATGAAGGGGGTGCTTTGATATGGATGGGATATCGAATTTCTTATCCACTATGTCTATGAGCATGGCGCGGTCTAATTTACAGACTGATGCAAGTCTGGCATTGATGAAAAATTTTATGAAAGCAGACGAAAATGCAAGTGCACGCCTCATAGAAAGCATTTCGGAAGCCGCACCGCCTGCGGACGGACGCGGGGCTCTCATGGATGTAAGAGCATAATTGAGGTCGGACAGATGTCCGGCAAAGCATCTTTTTAAGACGGATCTAACGGTCCGTCTTTTATTTTACAATAAATCATTTGTTCAGCCTCTTACATGATATGTACGAATTACTGAAAAACGCCCCCGGAGATCCGGAGGCGCTTCTGTTATTTTCTCTTATTTGCTGGGCTCAAGCACCGCGTAATTCTCGTCGGAACGCTTGTAAACCACATTGACATCACCGGTGTCGCCGTTCTTGAACATGAAGAATGTGTGACCGAGCATATTCATCTGCAAGATAGCCTCTTCAACAGTCATCGGATGAAGTTCGAACTTCTTGTGCTTGATGACTTCATAATCAACCTGCTCGTCGGGGACAGCCTCAATCTTATCCGTCCAGGTGTTGTCACGGAGCTGCTTTGCGAGGCGAGTCTTATTCTTTCTGATCTGGCGTATGATCTTGTCGATGCAGGCGTCGAGAGCATCATTCTTATCGTCTGCGGACTGCTCTGCGCGGAATGTAATACCGTCATATACAACGGTAAGCTCGAGAACGATCTTATTTTTCTGTGCTGTGAGAATGAGCTTTGCGCTCGCTTCATCACCGAAGAATTTGTCGAGCTTTGCGGAGAGTCTTTCCTCTGCATAGTCATTGAAGCTCGGGCTTAACTGCATTTTTTTCGCTGTGATCTGAACCTTCATTGCTTTGATCATTCCTTTCAAACGGGTAAAACCCTTTTTGTATTTTTATTATATCATATTCCTAAATAATTTACAAGTATTTTTTGAAAAAATATAATGATTTTGACAGATTTCACAAAAATTTCATAATTCTTTTTTACAGCACGATATGTTGGGCTATAATTCAAAAAACTCTTGAAAAATACTATATTTTGTGTTATACTATAATTTATGATTTATCTATGGTATATTACCCGAAAGGATGTGACGGATTGGCTGTTATAAACGTAAGTGAAGAGGAACTTAAAGAGCAGCGCTTTTTCATACAGCGGGTTAAAGCTGTCACACATATGTTCGACCATAAGCCGCTGGCTTTTACACACAGCTACGGCTGTCAGCAGAATGTTTCAGACAGTGAGAAGCTCGACGGAATGCTGGCGGATATGGGATTTGACTTTACCGATTCACCCGAGAATGCAGATCTGGTGCTCTACAATACCTGTGCTGTACGTGAGAATGCCGAGAACCGTGTATTCGGAAATGTCGGCGCTCTGAAACACAGTAAACGCAGAAATCCGGATATGATCATAGCTGTATGCGGCTGTATGGTGCAGCAGGAGCATATAGCGAAACGAATGAAAGAACGATTCCCGTATGTAGATCTGATCTTCGGGACCCATGTGTTGCATAAATTCCCGGAAATGCTGTACGGAATATATGAAAAGGGCAGTAGACTTATATGCATCCCTGAGTCCGACGGTGTTGTGGCCGAGGGGCTTCCTGTGCGCCGGACGGATAAGATAAAAGCAAGTGTACCGATAATGTACGGCTGCAACAACTTCTGCACATACTGCATAGTACCGAAAGTACGCGGCAGAGAGCGCTCACGCGAGCCAGCCGAGGTCATTGCGGAAGTCAGGCGGCTTATTGAAGATGGCTACAAAGAGATACTGCTTCTCGGCCAGAATGTCAATTCCTACGGCAAGGACAAGGGTATGGCGTTTCCGCAGCTTCTGAAAGAGCTTGACGGAATTGAAGGCGAGTATATCATATCGTTCATGACATCACACCCGAAGGACTGCTCTTATGATCTTATAGACGTGATAGCAGACAGCCGTCACATTTCGCACCACCTGCATCTGCCGGTACAGAGCGGCAGTGACAGGATACTGAAACTGATGAACCGCCATTACGATACAGGACGTTATCTCGATCTTGTGGATTATGCGAGGAGCCGCATACCGGATCTTCAGCTCACGACAGACATTATCGTCGGATTCCCGGGCGAGACCTATGAGGATTTTCGTAAGACTCTGGAACTTATGGAGCGCGTGAAGTATGACAGCGCATTCACATTCATTTACAGCCGCCGCGAGGGAACAAAAGCTGCGGAAATGGAAGATCCGGTCACCGATGAGGAAAAGGGAAGATGGTTCCGCGAGCTGCTTGAGGCGCAGGGAAGAATAGGCGAAAATGCCTATGCACGTTACGTTGGCAAGACGCTCCGGGTACTTGCAGAAGGCCGCGGAAGAACAGACGAAAAACTGCTGACCGGAAAATCCCGTCAGAACATCATTGTGGATTTCGCCGGCGATGACGCACTGCTCGGGCAGTTTGTTGATATCAGGATAACAAAAGCGCTCCCGTGGGCCCTTATAGGAGAATTGTTACAATAAATGAAAAGGAGAAAACAATGAAAAGATTTATCAGGATTCTGGCACTTATTCTTAGCATCTTTGTTATAATTGCCGCAGTGGGAAGCTGCGACCTGTTCGGTAAAAAAGAACCGATCCCCGACATCGTACTCGAAGATTTGTGCGGCTCATGGAAACGCGAACTTTCCAACGGCGATGAAATCTACAATTTCGTTGATAATATGAAATATAACCGCAGTAAGCTCGGCGATATAGAAAAGGGTACCTTTACGATATCCGGCTGTGAGCTGACAGTCACATCTTCCGAAACAAAAAAACCGGTCGTACACATCGTTCGCTTCTCCGAAGACAAGAATACTATGATCTGGGGAGACGGTCCGGTTACGGCCGAATATAAAAGACAGTAAAAAGGAGAAATAAACTATGGATGCAATAATGGCAGCAAGAGAACTTGGAAAGGCTATACAGGCCGATCAGCGTTATAAGGATTATGTAGCGGCAAAGGAAGCAAACGATGCCGATGAGGGCCTTCAGGAACTTATCTCCGCTTTCAGCGCAAAAAGACAGGCGCTTTCCGTTGAGATGCAGAAGCCCCAGGAAGAACAGGATGCCGAAGAGATTCGTCTGATGAACACGGATATGCAGAATGCGTACGGCGAAGTGATGAAGAATGTGAATATGGCGAATTTCGCCGTTGTAAAGAACGCTCTTGATGTTCTGCTCAACGAAGTGGAAATGATAATCAGAATGAGCTGCGAAGGTGAAGACCCGGATGTCTGCGACCCGCACGCATCCCACGGATGCAGCGGAAGCTGCGCTACCTGCGGCGGGTGCGGCTGATCGCGTAACTGAAAACTCAGAATAGTAAAAAGTGTGGTGACGGGAAATGGCGGCAAATGCCGATAACGAAAAGAAACCGACTCCGATGCTGGAGCAGTATCTTAAAGTCCGCGAAGAATACAAGGACTGCGTACTGTTCTATCGTCTCGGGGATTTCTATGAAATGTTCTATGAGGACGCGGAAGAAATATCCAAGGAGCTGGAGCTTACCTTGACTTCCCGCGCCGGAGTTCCGATGTGCGGTGTTCCGTATCATTCGGTGGAGCAGTATATAAAACGGCTGATAGATAACGGGCACAAAGTGGCAATCTGTGAACAGATGGAAGACCCCGCCCTTGCAAAGGGGCTTGTGGAGCGCGGCGTGATACGCGTCATAACACCAGGCACACTTTATGAGGACAGTATGCTTGATGAAGGCAGGAACAATTATATTTCCTGCTTCTACTGTGAGCCCGGTGTCTGCGGGATGGTGTTTGCAGACATATCCACCGGCGAGTTCCATGCTATGGAAAAGCGCGGTAAGAATATTCAGCGTGATATAAACGCAGAAATATCCCGTTATGTTCCCGCTGAGTTCCTGTTCAATACCGAGTTCATTGACTATAAGGAAGTAAACGCATTCATTCATTCCCGTCTTGAAAAGGCTGTGGGGGATCTGCTGGATGACAGCGAATTTTCAACCAATGATAAGAACGCACTGTATGAACAGTATTTCAGCGATACATCGTACTCGGAACTCATAGAAAAGCTCCCGCTGGCGGAGAAAGCCATACTTGCGGTATTCAGATATATAAACGATACCCAGAAAGCGCAGATAAAGCGCTCTGTCCGTCTGACAGTGCATATCACGGATGACTATATGGATCTTCCGATAACCACGCGCCGCAACCTTGAACTTACAGAGACAATGCGAAGCGGCGACAGACGAGGTTCGCTTATATGGGTGCTGGATCATACAAAAACAGCTATGGGCAGGCGAAAACTGCGCAGTTTCATAGAACAGCCGCTTCTTGATGCGGGAGACATTCTTGAACGTCTTGATGCCGTAGACAGATTTGTCTCGGATTATGTGCTGCTTGAAGAGACAAGGGATTGTCTCCGCGGTATATACGATCTCGAAAGACTGATTACAAGAGTAGTTTATCATGCTGCCGGACCCAGAGATGTTACTGCACTCGGAAATACCTGCCGCAAGATACCGATGCTGAAAGAGAAGCTTGCAGAGGCGAAGTCCTCAAAGCTGCTCTCAAAGCTTGACGAAAAGATAAATCCGCTGACAGAGATAGCTACGCTGGTCGAAAACGCCATAGCAGAAGATCCGCCGGCGCTGATGAAGGACGGCGGGTATATCCGTGACGGCTTCAATGACGAGCTGGACAGACTCCGTGCCGTTGCAAGCGGCGGTAAAGACATACTGAAAAGCATCGAAACGCGCGAACGTGAAAACACAGGCATAAAAAACCTGCGCGTAGGATATAATCGTGTTTTCGGGTACTACATAGAGGTATCGAAAGGCAATATTCCACTTGTACCCGAAACTTACATAAGAAAGCAGACTCTTACCAACGGTGAAAGATATATAACCGAGGAACTGAAAAAAACCGAAAACGAGATACTCGGTGCCAACGACAAGATACTTGCCCTGGAAGCAGAGATCTTTGCGGAAGTACGCGATTTCATCTCGTCGAAGCTGGAGATAATCCAGCGCACCGCAGACGCCGTGGCTTATGTGGACGTTCTCCAGAGTTATGCTGCGGCTGCGCGTGAGCAGAATTTCGTGCGTCCGGATATCTCCCTTGAACCCGTCATTGATATTAAGGACGGCAGACATCCGGTAATAGAGAAAATGCGCAGCGATACGGTATTCACACCGAACGACGCGCTTCTTGATATAAACGAGAACAGGCTGCTCATAATCACGGGACCGAATATGGCCGGTAAATCCACCTTTATGCGTCAGGTCGCTGTGATAACGCTCATGGCGCAGATAGGCAGCTTTGTTCCGGCACGCTCTGCCAGAATAGGCATTGTAGACAAGATATTCACCCGTGTCGGTGCCAGTGACGATCTGGCTGCCGGTCAGTCCACATTCATGGTAGAGATGAATGAAGTGGCTGAGATACTTAAAAACGCCACAAAGAACAGTCTTGTTATCCTCGACGAGATTGGGCGCGGCACATCCACATTTGACGGAATGTCCATAGCAAAGGCGACTGCCGAATACATAAACAACAAGATTGGCTGCAAGACCCTGTTTGCCACGCATTATCACGAGCTTACAGCACTTGAGAAGGATAACAAGGGAGTCCGGAATTACAGTGTAGCGGTAATGAAAAAGGGTGACGATATAAAGTTCCTGCACAAGATAGTTGACGGCGGTACCGATAACAGTTACGGCATCGAGGTGGCAAAACTGGCCGGACTTCCGCCAAAAGTTATAGCCGCTGCGAAAGAAGCTCTGCGTGATATTGAACTCGGCTCGAAGATAGACCTTGAAAAGCGTCTGAA
>JAEEGL016480771.1_pt1 | contig 23378 bp, 14 predicted proteins | sample 9134231 | NCBI WGS metagenome assembly JAEEGL01 (sample SAMN16246548, study PRJNA631951) | gut metagenome | biome: gut microbiome; feature: rumen; material: fiber-attached | host: Bos | place: Iran: Karaj | collected 2018-10
CGGTCTGCGAATATATGATCAGACAGGTGAGTGAAGATCAGCATCATTTGTTGTTTACAGCGAAGAGAAGAAAAACATTCAGGAGGTGTCATATGAAGCGAAGACAGTACTTACAAAAGAAGAACATAGCCGGTCTTGTTGCGGCGGCGTATGCCATGAGCAGTATTTTAAGCTGCCTGGCTCCCGTACAGGTAATGGCGGCAGAACAGGATATGATCGAAGAAGCGTCCTGTGAGGAAGAAACAGGATCGTTATCAGAGGAAGAAACAGAGATCGGTGAGAGCGCAGCTGAGTCTGAAGAAATCGAGGAGAGCGCAGCTGAGTCCGAAGAGATCGTGGTTGGAGAAACGGATGAAGAAGCGACAGAAGATCTGACAGGAGATCTGACAGAAGAAATTACGGAGGATCTGACAGAGGAAAGTGATGCGGAAGAAGTGAATGCAGGTTCAGCCGGATTCACTATCAACGGTACAACGGTCTCATCGGCAGAGATCGATGGTGTTACCATTACCACAGTCGATGGCATTACCACCGCCGCCATAACAAAAGCAGGTGACTACGAGCTTGGCGGGAACGGTTCGGATCTTCTGGTGACAGTGAAAAAGAATCTGTCAGTTGATCTTACGCTCAATAACCTTACTGTGGATGATTCGGCTGTCACGGGCAGTGCATTTATCGAGGCGGCAAAGGATACTACCGTCAACCTTATTCTGACCGGTTCATCGACGATAAAGGGAAGCGATGGTCTTATCTCCCAGAAAAAGAAGGACAGTATCGGGTCATTTTTGAACATAAAGGGAACCGGATCCGTCACAGTCAGTGAATGTGAGGATGACGGCATCAAGTCAAAGGGCAATATCACCGTAGAAGACGGTGTTACCATTGTGATAGATAAATGCGGCGGAGACGGTATCCAGGGTGAGAACATAACCATAAACGGCGGTGATATCACCATAGATACGTATTTTGAGAATGCAGCCACCTCATATTATACGAGCGGAAAGACAAGTGTGGACGGTTATAATACCATCTGGGAATCCGGCAGCACGAAGACGGAGAGAGTGAATGTGGATACCGGCAGTCACAGCGGCATAAAAGCCGGCACCAAGGCTAAGACCGTGACCTTTGCATCAGGCGATGATGACGGGACGTATGGCAAGGCTGAATCATCCACGGCATCCGGCGCTCTTACGATCAATGGCGGAAATATAAAGATCGATACCACGCAGAGCGGTATAAAGGTAAACGGCGGAGTCAGCGGTTATACGGCAGCTGCTACCGGGGTGTATATCATAGGCTCTCCCGAAGATGCATTAAAGTCAAACAATACTCTTGCCATCAACGGTGGAACGATAGAACTGGCGGCAGGAGATGACGGTATAACCAGTGCCGGAGCCCTTTCCGTAAACGGAGATGCCCGGATAGATATCACCATGGCTTACGAAGGAATGGAAGGAGCCGAGGTCGTGATCGGTCAGACCGGTGCTCCCGAGATCAATATCAAGTCAAATGATGACGGCATCAATTCCACGTCAAAGACGTTGACTTATACCTATGACAGCATTGATGAAAACGGTGATTATGATGATGAAAAAAATTATTATAAGTACAGCACATCAGTGACAAGCGGGTCCTCCTGCAAGATCTACGGAGGCAGCGTCAGGATAAATATCGACAGCCAGAACTCTCAGAGTATTACACTTCCCAATGGCAGCGGTACAAAGAATGTGAGCTATAAGTCGAGCGGGGACGGAATAGACTGTAACGGAACGCTGGATATCGAGGCCGGGACGGTATATGTTTTCGGTCAGAGCTCGGGGGACAATTCACCTATAGATACAAACAATGGTTTTACCCTTGGCAGCAAGGCTACAGTCATCGGGACGGGAGTGGATCCCATGAATGAGGCAAAGCCTGAAGCAGGCTCAGGAGTATATATCACATATGGAAGCAGCAGCGGAATGGGAGGCCCCGGAGGCAGCGGTGGTTTTGATCCCGGATCCGGACCATCATCTTCTGATGAAAATATGAACGGTGCGCCCCCCACTCCTCCCTCAGGTGATACTTTTGGACAGGATTCTTCATCTGCATCCATAAGCGCGGGCTCAAAATTTACGCTTAGTGACGGTACAAATGAGATATTCAGCACTACGCTCCCCTATAGCGCTTCTTTCCTGATCTTCGGGTCGCCCCTGCTTACGGCGGGCAATACTTATACGCTGACCATCGGTGATACCACTACCACGGTTACAGCCATGGCAGCAGGCAGTGAGACTACGGGCGGCTTTGATCCCGGCGACGGTCAGACCCCTCCCGGCGAAGGCCAGCCTTCTACCACGGATGGTCAGCCTTCAACCACGGATGGTCAGCCTTCAACCACAGACGGTCAGCCCTCTGCTGACGGCAGCGTGGACGGCGGTTCATCCTCCCAGACCGATAATGCCTCGTCTGTCAGTGCCGATAAGATACTGGTGGTAAAGGATAAGAGCCTTAACATAGCTTCGATCCTTAACCCTACGGGAGCAAAGAAGATCAAATATGTGGTGAGCTCCAAGGCCGTGGCAGTGAACAAAAAAGGACAGGTTAAAGCCAAAAAGGCCGGAGAAGCTGTGATCACATCCCAGGTCAAGGTGGACAAGAAGTGGGTTGACACCGGCCTCTCCTATAAGATAATAGTGGAAGACCCTCAGGTGACCGGAAAGAAGGAATTGAAGAAGGGGGAAAGCGTAAATTTAAGTGACCTTATTGCAGCTTCCACCACGTCATTTAAGGCTGAGAACATAGCGGTCCTGAAGGCGGAGATCGCATCGGTGGATGCTTCCGGAAAGATAACGGCCCTTTCAAAGGGCAGTACAAAGGTTACCTTCACTTTGGGCGGCAGAACTTATAAGATAAAGCTGAAAGTAACAGATAATTGAGAATACTTGTGACACCTCCTCAGAAAAAGACCGCATCCTCTTTACGGATGCGGTCTTTTTAAGTCCTTCCGGATCGATAATGCAGGTGCTGTTTTATCTTGATCTGCGGTCTCTGACCTTGTAAAACTCGGCCTTGTCTTTATACATTTTTGACTCGGCGTCGACGATCAGTTTATTGATGTCCACCTTCTTTTTGTCATAATGTTCATAGCCGATGGCTGCGTGATAGCCGCGTTCATTGATGGTGGCCCGTATCTCATCGACGGCCGAGTGTATGCTTTCCTCCGAGTCGTCAAAGATAAAGACAACAAATTCATCTCCGCCGACGCGGTATACATCGTAAGGACCGAACTGTCTTAAAAGGGTGTTGCCGATGTAGCAGAGCATGTCATCACCTGCTTTGTGTCCCTTTGTGTTATTGAGCTCGTGTAAGCCGTTTGCGTCAACGTAGATGCAGCAAATGGAAGCCCTGTATGAAGTCGGATACTGCGGCAGTCTCATCTCGTAGCAGTTTCTGTTTTTAAGGCCTGTGAGCTGGTCGGTCTCGCTCATGATCTGCAGCCGGTGCTCCAGCACATATCCCTTTATTTTTGCACTGTTTGAAACGGTTTCCGAGATGATGGCCAGGATACCGAAAATAACAGCATCGGTCAGATCCACTGCCAGGGTGGCGCCTGTTTTTGTCTTGCAGGCCATTATGATGAACATGATGATATAAAAGATCAGACTGCAGGCTATGTTTATCGGTCTGTCCACAAATATGAGGGGGACGAAGATCAGCATGACCATAAAGGTGACTGTCTGTTCTTCCGGTCTGGTGATGGTACCGATGGCTATTCCGTATATCAGGAAGATGGAAATGGCCATGTAGACCGAAACATATGATAAAATAGGGTGTTTTAACGCTATGCGGGAAACAATGATCTGTATCACCGAGAGTATAAGTCCGTATATGTACACCGGTCTGGAATTGATGAACCCTTCCTGTTTGAAGGATAGGAAGATCATGACGGAGATCAGAAGGGCGGCGACAGATGCAAAACACAGAGAAATATAGCAGTTGTAGTTCTGTATTTTATCTCTGACGGCATCAAAGTTTTTTTCATCGGTATCGCCGAATAATATGAGATTTTTGAACCTGGTCCACATTCAAGCTGTTCTCCTCCGTATGATCATGTTAAGATTATATACAAATTATGAAATATTCGCAATCTGATTATTAAAAACGGTGGCGATGCCGATAAAAATCGTGTATAATTCGTATATTATATGTGTTTACGTTCAATTTAGAGGGTATGACATATGAAGAAACCGTTCAGGAAAAATGATAAGGGCTTCACTTTGGTGGAACTGATAGTAGTACTTGTGATACTTGCTATTTTGGCGGGTATTCTGGTCCCTGCGCTTTTGGGATATATAGACAGAGCCAGGGTAGAGCAGGATATGCTCAACGCCAGGAACTGTATGACAGCCACCCAGGCTGAACTGTCCAGGATGTATGCGAGCGACAGGAATACAGGCACGGATACAGTCATGCGTGAGAAGAGATACATAGGAAACACTAATACCGATGTGGAGGCTGACGGTACCGAGATGGCCAAAAAGATTTTTGAAACGGCTGACGATCATCCCTATCTCTACATCGTAGGTATGGGACATTACAATACCTACAAGGATTCGAATCCCCATTATCCCTATACGGTCTATCTGGGAATGTACATGAAGACAAAGGATTCCAGGCCCCTGTTTTATGACGGTACCAAATGGGATACACAGTATCCCAAGGATCAGGGAGCATATGACGGAAACAATGTCCTCAAGAAAAACAATGTAAAGCTGCAGCTCTATGTGTTTGCGGATGCCGGAGGGAAGAGCGCCGACAAAAACGAGATATGGAAGTATATGAGGGACCAGATCAAAAAATTCAGTAAGTGAGTAAAAATGATCTGAGAGATGAAAGGATCTTTGGAAAATGATATGTGATAATGTTTTGGAGTATATAGGTCATACTCCCATGATCAGGCTTAATCGGATGAACGATCCCGATTCGGCCGAGGTGCTGGTCAAATATGAAGGCTTGAATGTGGGCGGTTCTATCAAAACGAGAACCGCCTTTAACATGATAAAACAGGCGAAGAAGGATGGGCTGATCCATGATGATACCATAATAGTCGAGCCTACCAGCGGCAATCAGGGTATAGGCCTGGCTCTTATCGGCGCGGTTTACGGATATACCACAAAGATCATCATGCCGGACAGTGTCAGCGAGGAAAGACGTCTTTTGGTGGAGCATTACGGTGCACAGGTCATTCTCATACACGATGAGGGTGATATAGGAAAGTGTATGGACGAGTGTCTTAAGACAGCGCTTCGTATGGCCAGGGAGGATCCGAGAGTCTACATCCCCCAGCAGTTTGAGAATCCGGCGAATCCCAGGGTACATAAGCATCATACCGGATTGGAGATAATGGAACAGGTGGCCGGACCGATCCACGGATTTTGCTCCGGCATAGGCACGGGAGGCACCATCAGCGGCATAGGAGAGGTCTTAAAGGCCCAATATCCCGATATAGAGATCTGGGCTGTGGAGCCTGAAAATGCGGCTATCCTGGCCGGCGGAGACATAGGGACCCATATGCAGATGGGGATCGGCGATGGTATAATCCCCGATAATCTCAACAGGAACATCTACGATGATATCTATATCGTGTCCGATGAAGAGGCTATCCAAACGGCGAAGGATCTGGCCCGTAAGGAGGGGATCATGTGCGGTATAAGCGCCGGCACCAACGTGGCCGCGGCGCTTAAACTGGCCGCAAAGCTCGGTAAAGGTAAGACGGTAGTCACCGTGTTGCCCGATACGGCTGAGAGGTATTTCTCAACGCCTTTATTTGAGTAAAAATATAATATACGACCGGAGCCAAAGTGTTTGGTTCCGGTTGTTTTTTTATCAGATAATACGTATATATTATTGGGGGTTATGATTTTTGGTTTATCCGGTTTCTGACAAGAGCAGATCTTCTTGTTAATAAAATGACATTTTCTTGAAAAACGGCGGTGATTGTTGTAAAATAAAACGGATTGGATTTTTATTTGATCGGTTTTATTTGTGTTTTTATTTTGAAGAAAGGAAGTGTGGGAGGATGGCAAAGTATAAAAGGTATCTGGCCGGGATCATCTCTGCTATGATGGTGATCTCTGACCTGGGCACGGGCGGTCTGGTGAGCGCCTATGCGGCAGAGGATGAGGCTGTTGTCGCTGACGCGGGCGAGGTCGCAGGGGACGAGGAGTCTGCTGTGGTAGCTGACGACGCCCTGGGCGATGAGCAGCAGGCAGATAAGGTGGAGGCAGCTGAGGGCACTGACGGTGACTCGAAGGATGGTGAAGGTGCTGAGAAGCCCGCCGCTTATGATGATGCTGCTGACAAGAGTGAATTCGAGGCTTCCGCTGAAACCGAGGAACTGGATGTGTCCGGAGTGGAAGAGGAGAGCGAGGATGCAGGTAATGCTGATGCCGGCTCTCAGGGAGATGATAAAGAGGAGATAGTGGCTGAGGGTGAGGATGATTTCTTCTGGTCAGGTAATACGATCACCGGATTGAAGAAGATATCTGCCACGTCGATAAAGATCCCCGCCAGGACACAGGTTATAGAACAGCTTTATTCCGGGGATCAGGGTGCAAAATATCTTACAAATCCTGAAAATGCGACTCTTACTTCCGTGGATTTTTCGGCTGCTAAGGATCTTACGACAATAAGGGAAGATGTTTTCCGGAATCAGGTTAAGCTTACAGCCGTTGATTTTACAGGCTGTAGCAGTCTTGTGGAGATATATGACAGGGCTTTTCAGGACTGTAAGGGCATAACGTCACTTACATTTAATTCAAGCATGTCCAGCATAGGGGCAAGTGCTTTTTCCGGCTGTGAAACGCTGGGCGCTGTTACGCTTACAGAGAATATCCAGTATCTTGGTATAGGTGCATTTGCCAGCTGTAAATCAGTTAAGACCATTACCGTCAATACCAATTCTATATCCCAGCTTTATCAATACGGTACTTATTTCAACACATATCCGAATCCTAAAGAAAATCTATTGGAGACCATTAAATTTGGATCAAATGTAAAAAAAGTGCCTGATTATCTGTTTCAGAATATAGCCTTTGGCTATAACAACACTGTTGCAGGTTCCAAGGGTGGTAAAGTTATTCTTAATTCGAGTATCACAGACATAGGTACTGCGGCATTTAAAGGAGCTGTTAATCTTCAGACTGTTGAAGTGGAATCGGGAAGTCAGCTGAAAACAATTGGTGATTCGGCATTTGAGGGCTTAAAAAATGTTCCGGATGAAAATGCAGCGACCGGTTTTAGTGCGGTTGGTCTTAGCAGTATCGATCTGCCGCTTTCTGTTGAGGTGATCGGCGACAGCGCATTTTCGGAATGTAATGTACTTCCTGATATAGCTCCGTTGGGAGATGGTTCCAGGCTTACGTCTATCGGAAAAAATGCATTCTATATGTGTGAGTGCCTTACTATTGCCCACATCCCCGCAACAGTACCTAATAATAAACTGGGCGGTGGTGCTTTTGCAAATTGTATTAGTTTATCTGATGTGACGATCCCTAAGGGTAGTTCCGGTTACAAATCCCTTCCTGATAAAGTATTTGGTAATTGTAGTATCATAGGGTACAATAATATATTTGGCGATATAGAAACCATTGGATCTGAAGCGCTTGTAGGAAACTTTCATTCTGATGAAACGGTGGATCTCTCCAATGTCAAAACCTGTGGTGACAGCGCCTTTAAGAAATGCGGCATGGATGCCGTGATCATCGGAAGCAAGCTGGAGTATCTGGCTCCCAATATATTTGAAGCTTGTGACGGACTGACTGACCTGACTATTCCTGCCAATATAGTAGATTCTGTTGCTACCTATTCCACGAATCCCGGAATAGGAAGCGGTGCGTTCAAGGACTGTGATAACCTTGCCACAGTGACCTTTACAGCTCTTGGAAAGACAGCTCAGCTGTCCATCGGTAGCGAAGGATTTAAGGATTGCGACAAGCTGGCCACAGTGAAATTTGCCTCGGGTCTTAAGTCGATAGGTGACAGTGCCTTTGAAAGCTGTGATGCTTTTTCAAGTGAGAATTCATTGCCGTTCCCTGATACTTTGACGGCCATAGGGACCAAGGCTTTTTATGCATGCGGAACCAATCTTAAAAAAGTAGTCATAACTTCAAATATAGCTACTATAGGAGAAAAGGCTTTCGGAGATTGTAAGGGCCTGAATGAGGTGGTGGTCAATTCACCCATCAAATATGAAGATAATTACGGAACGGTTCAGGACGGCTGTCAAAAGAATGTTTTTTCCGGATGTATGATCTCTTCGATCAAATTTGATGACAACATTAAGTCGGTTCCTGCTAATCTGTTCTGCTCGGCGGGATATAAAAGTGATGCGAGTACCAATATTGTGATCGAGATTCCTGCCAGTGTTAAGGAAGTAGGGGATTATGCGTTTGCGGGTGAAGGTACGACAGTCAGACTTAAGGAGGTTACCTTTGCCGAAGGAAGTCAGGTTACCAGGATCGGCACCTGTGCCTTCCAGAACGCTACCATTATGGAAAAAATTGATTTTCCGGAGTCACTGACGAGCATAGGCGCAAAAGCCTTTTATGGTGATTCAAAACTGGCTGAAAGCGCAGATAACCCCATTGATCTGCCCGCGGGCCTTCTTGAGATAGGAACTGAGGCCTTTGCAGGCTGCAGCGGCGTAAAACATTTGTATATCCCCTCCACGGTCACAACCTTTGGCCAGGATTGCTTTAAAAATGTTCCTGCTACTGCTTTCAGGACAGGCAAAGACACGGCGGCTTATTCATATCTGACGGATGCAGGCTTTGCCTTAGGAAATGATATTGACAGCAATGTCTTTAAGATAACTTATCATTACGGGCAGTGGGCGGATATTGCCGAAAACAATGTAAAGAATTCCACATGCTTTGAAAGCCTTGATGGTCATAAGGTCATGAAGCTTGGGGATGCTTCCGCAGCCGGATATAAGTTCCTGGGCTGGTATGCTAATGAATCCCTTACAGGTCAGAAGATCACATCTACCCAGGGTAAGAACACATCCTTTGATGTTTACGCCAAATTTGAAGAACAGCAGGCTGATGTGAATATGTTTGACTGGACAAAGGATGAGACGGGTGCAGAGACAGTCATCAGAGGATTGAAGAAAGGTTATACCAGTGCCGCATGGGACGGTACATGGATCATTATCCCGAGAAAGTGTACCTCCATAAAGAACGAGGCGTTTAAGGAGAATACGCAGTTAAACAGTGTTGCCTTTGAATCAGGCTGTGCCATCACAATGATAGGCGAAAGTGCCTTTGAAGGCTGTACATCACTTACAAGAGTTGATCTGACAGGTGCTCCCAACCTAAAAACCGTAAGTAAATGGGCGTTCAAGGATTGTACCGGCGTAAACAGGATAATGCTGAATGATGCGCTGACTTCCATTGAGGAACAGGCGTTTTACGGTTGTGATAAGGTGACGGAGATAAAGCTCACCAAGAATCTGGCACAGTTTGGCAAGCAGGTATTCATGGGCTGTAGTTCTCTGTCTAAGGTTATAATCTGCTGTAATGGTCTGAGTGTAGCCACTACGACTACACAGGGAGAAGATATTGTATATAGAAATCTTCAGCCCGGTACTTTTAACGGCTGCCGTATAAAGACGGTTGTCATGGGGGAGAGTGCTACGGGGAAAACCTGTGATGTGATCCCTGCCGGTCTGTTCTATGCTGCGACCTTCGCTGCGGATACGGAATTCGTGATGCCTGAATCTGTAAGGATCGTCGGAGTAGGTGCCTTTGCCAATGCCTTAAATTTTAAGAGCGTCGATCTTTCACATGTGGCGGGCGATGTAGATATAAAGAATTTTGCATTTGAATATGCGCCTGTCCTTGAGAGCGTAAATCTTGGGAGCAAGGTTGTCACCATAGGCGAAAAAGCCTTTGATAACTGCCCCAAGCTTTCGGAGATAACGATCACCGAGAATGTGGGCTCCATGAAGGAAGGAGTATTTTCGAACTGCGGAGCGCTTGCAAAGGTGAGGATCAATTCAAAGAAATTGTTGAATATTCCCGAAAGTGCCTTTGAGAATGATGCCGCTTTAACTGATTTTGCCGTAGTGGCCGATAATTCCATAGTTTCCATAGACAAGGCTGCATTTAAGGGCTGTACAGGCTTTACTGCCTTTGATCTGAGTGAATTCAAGGCCCTTAAGACCATAGGCGATTCTGCGTTTGAAAATTGTAATATGATCACGGCTATTGAGATACCGGGGTCAGTCTCCACCGTGGGAGCCGGTTCGTTCAAGTTATGCAGCAAGCTTGATGACATTAAGCTTAATGAAGGTCTTAAGGAGCTGGGAGACGGTGCATTCGAATCCTGTGTGGCATTGGAACATTTAACTGTGCCGGTTACGCTGACCAAAATAGGTGCAACCTGTTTCAAGGGTGATACTTTGCTTAGGAATGTAACCGTTGCCAAGGACAGCAAGCTTAGTGAGATAGGAGCTTCTGCCTTCGAAGGTGATGCGGAACTCACCAAATTTACTGTAGCTTCGGGTTCTCTTGGGGATCTTTCCCAGATCGGAAACAGTGCCTTTGCAAACTGCAGAAAGCTTCAGACTGCATCCTTTGAAGAGTGCTCTGCACTTAAGACTATAGGCGACAGTGCCTTTGATTCCTGTTCAGAGCTGGAGCTGGATATTTCAAAGGATACTGCCCTTGAAACCATAGGAACCAAGGCGTTTTATAAGTGTGAATGTATTGAAAACGGTGATTTTTCAAGAATGGCGACCCTCACGAGTATAGGAGCAAACGCTTTTGAGGGATGCAAGAGAATGGTAAATCTGAGTATCCCCGCAACGGTAACCACTCTCGGCGGTTCGGCATTTAAGGAGTGTACCAAGCTCGAAAATGTTACCATAAGCGCAGTTGCGCTTAATGATGGAACATCTGCAGCTCCCGTGTTTGAGAAGTGCCGCGGCTTTATCACCTTTGTGTTCTCTCCCGGTGTGACCAGGATACCTTCGTATCTGTTTTACAAGTCAAACTTTGGTAATCCCGGTGTGATCAGGATACCTGATTCGGTTACATCCATAGGTGATCATGCCATCAGCGGTTATGAAGAGACTATCGGCTACGGAGAAGGTGCTACTAAGGAGCAGGATTATCTCAGGGTTAAGGAGATCAGCTTTACCGCTAACAGTGAGCTTACCCAGATAGGTACCCATGCGTTCTCTTACGTGAACATTGAAAAATTCTATATGCCTGATACAGTACAGACAGTAGGTGAATATGCCCTTGCCTGCAACCCTGTGCTGGCAGAGGCAACATTGTCCAAAGAACTCACAGCTATACCGAATTTCTGTTTCTATAACGATCCGGCTCTTGTGAGTGTGAAGAATAACGGAGTGGCAGTTACAGTGATTGGTTCGTCGGCTTTTGCCTCGTGTACGAGTTTGAGATCATATACCATTCCGGGATCTGTGGGCGGTATAGGTGCGACTGCCTTTGCGGACTGCGAAAATCTGGAAATGGTATATATTCCGGATAGTGTTTCCGCCATTGAAAATGATGCTTTCAGGGATGATAAGAAACTGACCGTTGTGGCTAAAAAGGATTCCTTCGGATACAATTATGCGGTAGAGCATGGCATTAAGGTTGATACTGAAGGCATCTGCCTGATAACCTATGTACCTAACGGAGGTACCCTTGATTATGGCGCGCCCACCAGTTACTATACCAAGGGCGACCCCATGCCTCTTCCTATCCCCGTATATGCGGGACATACTTTCTCAGGATGGTATCTGGAGCCGGATTTCAAGACACCTATCGAAGATACGAAGGGCCAGACAAAGGATCTTACCGTCTATGCCAAGTGGGATACGGACTGGAGTCTTGTGACCTATACCATCAACTTTGACCTGAGGCGTCCCGGAGCTGAGCCCATCGATCCCATCGAGGTGAAGGGCAATGCAAAGGTTACGCTTCCTGATCCCAAGGTGGGCGGATATGAGTTCCTGGGATGGAGTCTTGAGGCTCCTACGCCTGAAAAGCCTGAGGTAGAGGTGAAATTTAAGGGCGGTGATACTGTCAGCGAGCTGATGGATACGTCAGGTACCATTACCCTTTATGGAAACTGGCTGGGTGAGGAGTATCATATCACCTATGAATTTGCGGATTCAAATGCCATAAACAATTCGGCCAATCCTACAAAGTATAATGTGTCGGATCAGGCCCTGAAGCTTGAGCCGGCTACGTCCTCCACAAAGGGAGCTAAGTTTGCAGGCTGGTATACTTACAGGACTGATATCGAAAAATATGCCAGACTTGATTCGATCCCCGCAAACTGCTATGGAGATCTGACTCTGTATGCATTCTTCAGTTATGACAAGAATAATTACAATGTCAGCTTCGATCTGGATGGTGGTACCGCAAACGGCGATATACCCGGTACGATCTCTTGCAGCAAGAAGCAGGACTTCTTTATGCCGGTATATAATGCGGTGATCAAAGAGGGATATACCTTTAAGGGCTGGGGCAAGAATAAGAAGAAGACCACTTATACTTATTCGGATACATACTTTAAGAAGATCACTAAGAGTATAGCGGGTAAGTCGAGCGAGGAGGACAGCACGTCCCAGGATGTAACCCTTTATGCAGTTTTCGGAGCTTTTGAATTCAATGTAAATGTGGATATGTATGGCGGACTCACCGTCAGCTCGGATAACCTGTACTACTTCCCTGAGGATCCTTTCGATCCCACCATCGGCGGCGGTTTCTATACGGCTAAGCAGATGAAGACGGTACAGAAGAGCAAGATGCATCATACCGCTGACAAGAAGATGAAACTCCTGAAACCTAAGAAAGCAGGATATACATTTAAGGAGTGGTCGATCAGGGATGCTGTAGAGCATACGGAGATCACCAGGGATAAGAGCGGAATACCCAAGGGTATCGCCAAGGATGTATATGTAGTGCCCATCTGGCTGGAAAATGTATTCTACATCACTTATAATGGCAACGGAGGCCTGGTAGAGGGGGCAAAGACTTATAAGGATCCTACCGAATACAAGTTCACCACCTCGGTAAATATGGTTTCGGCCAATAAGGCAGAGCCTATTCCGGGTAAGACTGACGGTAAGAAGCTGATAGGATGGAGCTTCAACAAGAAGGATACGACCCCTGCTATCAAGGCAGGTGAGACGATCACCAAACTGACGCTGCTGGATCCTAAAAAGGATAAGGCTTCCGGTTACGGAAAACTGTCGTTTAAGAAGAAGGCGAAGATAAAACTCTTCGGAATCTGGCAATAAGGATAATAAAGAGCCCACCGCCGAAATGGCGGTGGGCTCTTTTATGGTGCTTGATATAACTAAAACTGATTACAGCGTATAGCGGTTTACAGTTTGGTTACATTTACAGCCTGGGGTCCCTTTGCCCCTTCAGTAACCTCGTATTCTACGCTGTCACCTTCGCTGAGGGTCTTGAAACCTTCCATGTTAAGACCGGAGAAATGTACGAATACATCACTGCCACCCTCATCGCTGATGAAACCGTAGCCCTTCTGATTGCTGAACCACTTAACTGTACCTTTGTTCATTGTGTTACCTCCAATGTGTGTGAAACTACATATACGATGATAATGATATCACAAGTTAGTTAAAAAGTAAACAATCCTTTTTTTATTCGAACAAAAGTGTTATAATAATTACCTGCGTTTGTGATTATTTGTTTCCATATGAAAATATGGGGTGATATTTTGGCCAGAAACAGATACAGGAAAAAATACAGAAAAAAGAAGAACAGATCTGAGGAAGTAACGGATACCCCGCTGCAGAAGGATGGCGGACAGGCTGAAGAAGCCTCAGATACGGAAGATAGCGAGGCAGCAGAGGAAATAACAGCCGGGGAGGATGCAGAAGTATCTGAGGAAATAACAGCCGGAGAGGATACCCGGAAGTCTGAAGAAGCTTCAGATACAGAAGGTGCAGAAACCTTTGAGGAATCTGCAGCAGACGAAGATCCCGAAGGCTCTGCGGATCCCGGGGACTTTGAAGAAGATGTGGCTGAAGAAGATATCGAAGAGGCCGGAGATTTTGAGGGATCTGAAGAAGAGTACTATGAGGATGAAGAGTACTACGATGAAGAGGAATACTATGATGATGAAGAGTATTCCGAAGATGCCACGGAAGACTATTATGAGGATGAGGACGGATATGACCCCGAGGCTGATCCTGAAGATGAGGCCGGATACGAAACTTTAGAGGATGCAGATGATCCCGGATACGCAGAAGAATATGAAGATGCAGAAGACGGAGAAGGATCCGGATATGCTGAGGAAACAGATGATGCAGGGGACGGGGACGATCCCGGATATGCGGAAGACTACGAAGAGGCAGCCGAAACAGAAGAAGCCGGATATGAAGAAGTCGTCGAAGAAGATGAGATTGAGCTGGTTTATGACGACGGCAGGGACGTAAAGAAAAAGAAGAAGCATAAGGAGTCCCACAGACTTAAATATACGATATTGCTGATCCCCAGTAATAACAGGACGATAAAGCAGTTTTCCCTTTCTTTTGATTTTATTATATTTGTGACACTGCTGGTGGCAGTCGTCATTTTGCTTTTGTCGATCCTGGTGGTGCGGGAGGCCACCTTTACACAGAACCTTCGCGACACTATAGGCGAGCAGATGGATACCATCAATGAACAGGAGGATGAAAAGATAGTCCTCATGGGGAGGATTGAGGAACTGGAAAATACGCTTCGTGATGCAAAGGTCACCATAGACGCCAATAAGACCTTACAGCAGCAGGCGGCGGAGAAGGAGACCGAGGCGTCCATACCTTCGGCCATGCCTCTGGGCAGTTCAACCACCATTCCAGAGTTCCAGGACGGTGAAGGTAAACAGTATATCCAGTTTACGACGGGATATGGTACCAAGGTCCTGGCTACAGCTGACGGGACCATAACCATGTGCACGGAGAGTGAGGAATACGGATACATAGTCAAGGTGGATCACGGAAACGGATATGAATCCGAGTATATGATGAAGTGCTCACCCCAGATCAGTCTGGGGGACAAGGTGACCAGGGGTACCACGATCTATTCCGCCGATGATGACAACCTGATACTGACTTACCGGGTGTATTTTAACGGGGACAGGATAAATCCCATGGATACGATAAAGATAGATGGGTAGTTTTGATATAAAAGGAGAATGGTCATGGAAAAAATTAACGCGTGGAATAAGTACAAGAAAAAGCATATCAAAGTCATAAATGAATTCTGTGACGGTTATCGCGCTTTTCTGGACGAATCAAAGACCGAAAGGGAATGCGTGAAGAACATAGTGCGCATAGCAAAGGCTGCCGGTTATAAGGATCTGGATAAGCTGATAAAGGATAAGAAGACCGTAAAGCCCGGAGACAGGATCTACAGAGTGCTTATGGGAAAGTCGGTTGTCCTTTTCAATATCGGGACCGATCCTCTGGAGCAGGGTATGAATATCCTGGGAGCGCATATTGATTCGCCCAGGATGGATATAAAGCAGAATCCCTTATATGAAAAAGAAGGCCTGGCCTATCTGGATACCCATTATTACGGCGGTATTAAAAAGTATCAGTGGGTTACATTGCCCCTGGCTATTCATGGTGTGGTAATAAAGGCCGACGGTACCGTGATAGATGTGGTGATAGGCGAGGATGAGAAGGATCCCGTCTTTTGTGTTACGGATCTTTTGATACATCTGGCCTCCGAGCAGATGGAGAAAAAGGCGACAAAGGTGGTGGAGGGAGAAAACCTGGATATCCTTTTCGGAAGCATTCCCTTAAGAGGTGAGGAAAAGGATGCCGCCAAAGCCAATATAGTCAAACTGTTATATGATAAATACGGTATCCATGAGGAGGATTTCATTTCCGCGGAACTGGAGGTGGTTCCTGCCGGAAAAGCCAGAAATTCGGGCTTCGACGATTCCATGATCATGGCATACGGCCAGGATGACAGAGTGTGTGCCTATCCTTCACTGATGGCGACGATAGAAGCCTCCGATGTAAAGAGGACGGCCTGCTGTCTTCTGGTGGACAAGGAAGAGATAGGTTCGGTGGGTGCTACAGGTATGAAATCAAAGTTCTTTGAGAATACCGTAGCCGAAATACTGGCGCTTATGGGACATGAATCGGAGCTGTCGCTTCGAAGGGCACTGGCAGCTTCCCAGATGCTTTCATCGGATGTGAGCGCAGCCTATGATCCTTTGTATGCAAGTGCTTTTGACAAAAACAATGCCGCATTTTTCGGAAGCGGAATAGTGTTTAATAAATTTACGGGCTCCAGGGGAAAGAGCGGCTCCAATGATGCCAACGCCGAATATCTGGCCAGGATAAGAGGAGTGCTTCTTAAAAACGATGTTTCATTCCAGACAGCCGAGCTGGGCAAGGTAGATATAGGCGGCGGCGGAACCATAGCTTATATCCTCTCTTTGTACGGGATGGAGGTCGTGGACTGCGGCGTAGCGGTTTTGAATATGCATGCTCCCTGGGAGATTACCAGTAAAATCGATATATATGAGACGTATAAGGGTTATAAGGCCTTTCTTACGCTGTAGTCGGGGGGAAGGAAAATGAGTGACAGAATGCGCGCAGAGTCGGTAGATGCCATGTTTGATGCCATCCTCTCTTTGAAAAACCGGGAGGAATGCTATGATTTTTTCAAAGATCTGGCTACCGTAAAGGAAGTACATTCGCTGGCCCAGAGATATGAGGTGGCGGCACTTCTGACCCAGGGGCATACTTATCAGTACATAGCTAACAAGACCGGGGCTTCAACTGCTACCATCAGTCGCGTAAACCGTTCCATTACTGATGGAAGCGGTATATATGATGTTGTGTTTGAAAGAGCCGGGATCCCCGGAGATTGGAAAAACAATGATCGGGTTTGACAACAGGCTGAAAACAATAAAGAGATTTGTATGGGTTCTTGTTACGGTCCTTATTATGGAGACCGTGGCGGGGATTTTTTGTGCTGATGTCCGTGCATGCTATTATTATAAGGATTCCGATGTGCTCTACTGTAAGAGAAAAGGCGGCTGTAATGATGAGGAACTCGCCTATGCAAAACACGTGGTGATAGATACCAGGCTTACAGCCGAAGGCATAGAGAAGATCAGGCAAAATGAGAATCTTGAAACCCTTACCGTAAAGGATCTTTCACTTTTGAGCCAGGAGGATCTGATCACCATATATCCGTATCTGGTGAAGGGTAATCCGGCCCTGGCAGCGGTGCTTTTTTCATACGAGGATTACTATGAGAGTTTCGGAAATGACGGAACGGATCTTTACAGACATGTGATGAAGAAATACTGTCCCTCCATTACCACACTCAGATCCTGTGCGACGGTTGTTTCGGCTGCATTGAATTCCGCCGGACTCATGAATTATTCTTCCGCGGCAACTGCCGGTCTTGTGGAATATTTTGAGACGCATTCGGACTGGATATGCATAGGCCAGGTCAGTGATAACGAGATACTGCGTCCGGGAGATGTCATCTTCATCGACAGAAAATCACATGCGGCAGAGTATGAGTCGGGTGAAATGGAAGACCCGGAGTTCAAGGCTGAGGAAGAATACGTATATGAATATACCGGCGGATATGATTCTACCGGTCATAAGAATTATGAGACCCAGGATCCCACGGGTTCATCCTATGAAGTCTTCTGCCCCGATCAGGACGGAGACGGAGAAGTAGGTGAATGGGAAGCCGAGTACTGGAAGTGTTACTGGGAACGTGTCAACACCGAGGATCATTATGTCCCCCCCTATGATTATTATTATGTATGGGAGGATGAGGCAAAGAAGAAAGAGGAAGAGGAAAAGGCAGAGCGGGAAGCAAAGAAACGCGAGGAAGAAGAGCAGAAGCAGGGTACCAGAAAGAGGAAGGCTGCCCCTGCCAGGATAATCCATGACCATATCTTTATCTGGACTGATAATGATGTGATCAGACAGGTTTTCCCTTCCAGCACGGGTAATATCATTTCCGGTTCCTATACCGAAAACTATGTTAACGCCCGAAGCGCTGCGGTCAGCAAGTATAATTTTACCGGTGATTACAGAGTCTACAGGTATATCGGAAAAGTCAGCCCTTATGAGATGACCTTGAGTGAGAATGAGATCCCTGTGGCTACTTCCGCGCTTAAACTGGAGACATGGAAGCATGGTAAAGATGGCTTTTCGAAAAAAGGTAAGAATTCCTATCTGAGGGCTGTTCTTTCATCCATGCGTATTCAGTCACAGTCTGACAGTATAGAAAAGAGCGTATCGAATAATGCATCCGTTGCGACGGCGTTCAGATACAGTCTGATGATGCGAAAGCAAAAACAGGAGAGATCGGATAATACGTGGCTGAGCGGAAACCTTGATAATCTGGGGGCCATGTTGTATTCCAGAACTCCGGAAGTGGCGGAGGGAGAAGCTTTTTCCGATATAATACAGGATAAGGTGGAGAATTATGAATTTGAAGGGGTTAAACGAGCCTCAGCAGGAAGCAGTAAGACAAACTGAAGGACCTCTTTTGATACTGGCGGGAGCCGGCAGCGGTAAAACCAGGGTGATCACCCATCGGGCCGCGTATCTGATAGAAGAGGGAACAGATCCCTGGCAGATCCTTTGCATCACCTTTACAAATAAGGCTGCAAAAGAAATGCGGGAGAGGATAGATAATATGGTGGAGCATATCGCCGGTGAGGTGACTGTCTCCACCTTTCATTCGTTATGTCTTCAGATACTTTATCGTTATGCCCGTTATCTGGGTTATGACGCCGATTTTGAGATCTGTGATGCCGCGGATCAGAAAACTCTGATAAAGCAGGTTTGCAAGGATCTTGAGATCGATACGAAAAAATTTAAGGAAAAATCTTTTATTGCAGAGATCAGTTCAGCCAAGGATGAGCTGGTGACACCAGAAGATTATTCCGCAGAGGCCATGGGTGACTATTGGTATGAAATGGTTGCAAAAGTTTATCGTGAGTATCAGAAACGGCTTAAAAAGAATAACAGCTTTGATTTTGACGATATGATAATGAAGGTGGTGGAACTGTTTCGCAATGAGCCGGAAATTCTGGACAGATATCAGGAACGATTCAGATACATAATGGTGGATGAATACCAGGATACCAATACGGCGCAGTTTGAACTGATCAGGCTTTTGGCAGATAAATACAGAAATCTGTGCGTGGTCGGTGATGATGACCAGTCCATTTATAAGTTCAGAGGAGCAAATATTCGCAATATCCTTGATTTTGAGAAGCATTATACCGATGCAAAAGTGGTACGTCTGGAACAGAATTACAGATCCACCCAGGTGATCCTGGATGCCGCCAATGCCGTGATCTCAAACAATACCGGAAGAAAACAGAAAACCCTGTGGACCGAAAAAAAGGAAGGCCCTCTTATCCGATTTAAACAGCTGGATAATGCGTATGAAGAAGCAAAATATGTGGCGGATGATATAAAGCGCCGTACCATGAAGGGAGAGGGCAGTTACAGTGATTTTGCCATTTTGATGCGCACCAATATCCAGTCAAAGGAACTGGAAGATGCGTTCAGGCTCTATGGGATAGAATACGAACTGGTCAAAGGTCTGAGATTCTGGGACACAAAGGTGATAAAAGATCTGACGTCATATCTGATGACTGTGGTATCGGGGGTAAATGACGTGAGGACCTTAAGGATAATGAATGTGCCTGCCAGACATATAGGCAGTGCCACCATGGACAGGATAGCGGCTTATGCGCTGGAGCATGATATGAGCGTGATGGATGTATGCCTGCAGTGCCCTGATAAGGTGGATAAGATCGGACGTTCATTAAAATATGTCAGGGAATTTGCTTCAATGATTGAAAGACTTCGCAGTCTGTCCGGGGATCTGTCTTTTTCAGCTCTTTTGGATGAGATAATAAGGGCTTCGGATTATATGGATTATCTGGATTCGGAATCGGAAACTCCGGAGCGATTTGAGGAACAGAAGGAGTATATAGATAAGCTGAAGGAAGCCCTGGATGCTTATGAAGAAAGTACTGATGAACCTGACCTTATGGATTTTATGCGCTTAAACGGCGTGGAAGGAAACAATATCAGCAAGAATGCATCCGGCGGGATTACTCCTTTGTCTGAAGAGGAGGAGAATGACCGGGTGATGGTCATGACCATGCATAATGCCAAGGGACTGGAATTTCCCCATGTATATCTGGTGGGTATGGAAGACGGTCTGTTCCCCGGATTCGGTGCTTTGTTCAGTCCTGATGAGGACGATCTGGAAGAAGAGAGACGGCTTTGCTATGTTGCCATTACAAGAGCTAAAGAAACACTGACCCTGTGTTGTGCAAAGAGACGTATGATGAAGGGGGAAACAAGACTTTGTACAACCTCCGGTTTTGTGAAGGAGATTCCCCTTAATCTGATAGATGTGAACAGCCGGGAGAGCAGAAGCTCAGAGTCCCGTTCTTTGGGTTATTCCGGAAGGAGTTTCGGACCGGCTTCGTCAGCATCGGGTTCAGGAAACGGATATGGTGTTGTGTCAGGTTCGGGAAGCGGTTATGGCACTGCCTCAGGCTCTGTTGTGGTGAAAAAAAAGGCTCAGGCCACCCCTAAACAGCCTGATAATGCATATACCAACTATTCTGCCGTTATGAAGAAGGGGGCGCAGATCTTTTCTTCGGAAGGACTGTCTTACGACGTGGGAGACCGGGTTAAACATGTAAAATTCGGAGAGGGAACGGTTCTTGGTATAGTCAAGGGCGCCAGGGACTATGAAGTCAGTGTGGAATTCGATAATTTTGGAGTAAAGAAAATGTTTGCGGCCTTTGCAAAGTTAGTAAAGATATGATATTATTATAGACGGTTGGTTCGATATTGACTGATCATTGATATGAAAAGGAGGATGAGAGATGGGTTTTTCTGCTAACTATGAAAAGATCAGGGATATCCTTGCTGTTGCCAGATCGGGTGCGGCCGGAGTCGCTGATGGGATTAAAAGGATCAAAGCCGGTTTTTCCGGAAATGCTCTTGAGGATGTTAACGCCGGCGAGCTTTTGGCTACTATGAAGCTGAATGAGATGGTAGAAGAGGGCGAGGAGAAAAAAGCTAAGAATAAGGTAAAGACAGTCCTCATCGTTATAGCGGTTATAGCAGTTATTGCTGTGATCTGTTATGCGTTATATAAGTACTTCTCTCCCGATTACCTTGATGAGTATGAGGATGACATGGAGGATGAATTCGAGGATGATTTCTTTGAGGATGAGGATGATGAAGTTATTTCAGCCAAGACCGATAAGGATGAAGACAAGGATTCCGAGGATAATGAAGACTGATATGATGACGTACATCCCGGGTCCGGTATGTATATGGATGTGAGATGACATTATCGCAGATGAGTCGTTTACATGAGGCAGGTGCCTGAGGGTGCCTGCCTTTTTTAAATCATTCACCACACCGTTGGTATGGGAACTGAAAAGGAAGTTTATCATGGAAAATAATAATATGATCTGCCCGCATTTCGGGAAATGCGGAGGCTGTGCTCTTCTTGATAAAAGCTATGAACAGCAGCTGGATGAAAAAAAGAAGCTTGTTTGGGAGACTCTTTCCCCTGTTGTGGTCAACCCTGAGAATGAAGCCTGGTTTGAGGGAATAAAACCCAGTCCGTTATCCCTGGAATACAGGAATAAAATGGAGTTTACCTTTGGAGATGAATATAAGGATGGACCGCTGGCACTGGGTATGCATAAGAAACGCAGTTTTCATGACATAGTGACTGTGGATGGGTGCCGTCTGGTACACCCGGATTTCAGGGTGATACTTCGTCAGACCCTTGATTTTTTCTCTGTCAGAGTGATTTCATATTTTCACAGAAAAACTCATAGCGGTTATCTCAGGCATCTGCTGGTGAGGCGCGGCGTCAATTCCGGCCAGATACTGGTTGATATTGTCACTACGACCCAGATGGACGAAAAATCATCCGCAGACTTACTTAAGGATTGGACAGATGTACTTATCAGGGCAAAAGAAGAGGGCCTGATATCAGGAGATATTGTAGGAATCTTGCATACAAAAAATGATACGCTTTCCGATGCCGTTAAAGATGAAGGGACAGAGATCCTGTATGGGGAGGATCATTTCTTTGAAGATCTGATGGGCCTCAGATTCAGGATAAGCCCGTTTTCTTTTTTTCAGACAAATTCTGCCGGTGCGGAAGTTCTGTACGGAGTGGTCAGGGAATATGCTAAAGAAGCTTTGTCTTCCCCGGATATGCCAAAAGATCCGGTGCTTTTTGATCTGTATTCGGGAACCGGTACGATAGCACAGATGCTTTCATCGTCGGCTCAAAAGGTGATCGGCGTGGAAGTAGTGGAGGAAGCGGTTTTGGCCGCCCGTAAAAACGCGGAATTAAATGGTTTACATAACTGCGAATTCCACGCAGGTGATGTAATGCTTAAGGTAAAAGAATTATCGGACGGAGCTCCGGATCTTATGGTCCTGGATCCTCCCCGGGACGGCTGTCATCCTAAGGCCCTTCCGGGAATAATAGATCTGGGTGCTTCACATATCATATATGTTTCCTGTAAAGTAAGATCCCTGGCAAGAGATCTGATCATTTTGCAGGATCGGGGGTACCGGGTTGTACGTGCTGTTGCTGTGGATGAATTTCCGAACACCGAGCATGTTGAGACTTGTTGTTTGCTCGAACGACTTCGAAATGCAAAGGATCATGTCACGTTTACGCTTGATATGGAAGACTATTATCGGATTAAGGACGCGGAGGAAGATAAAGAAAAACGATAATACAAACTAATTGTTTTTGGTCAGCTGATGGTAATAACTAAGCAAGCGTTGCAAAGTTGTATCATCTGCGCCTTGAGTGTTCTTTATCAGTTCAAATAAGATAGGATCGCTATTTTTATGAATGCTTATTACATCAGGGGAAATATCATCTGTTTCGCGTGATAAATAGGCAACTGATGTTTCCAACTTCTCAGCTATTGATATTATGACATGTGGAGAAGGGCAACGGTCACCTGCTTCATATCTAACGTAGGATGCAGCCGTTAATCCAATTCGTCTTGCAGCTTCAGCTTTGGAAAGGTTTAGCTTTTCTCTTGCAGATTTGAGGCGATCAGGGATAAGAGTATTGTTCGTATGGTTCATAATAACCCTCTTTGACAATTACCAATGGTAACAATATAATATTACCATTGGTAATATTATATAAATCCAGACTATGAATGTCAAGGAAGGTGACAGATTATGAAATTGGAAGTAGAGATGACTGAGGACCAGCTAAACTTGTTGATTTTATCTACGGAAGTGTATGCCCGTTCTTTGATGAATGATGAATCAGCCA
>JAEEGL015311367.1_pt1 | contig 23376 bp, 16 predicted proteins | sample 9134231 | NCBI WGS metagenome assembly JAEEGL01 (sample SAMN16246548, study PRJNA631951) | gut metagenome | biome: gut microbiome; feature: rumen; material: fiber-attached | host: Bos | place: Iran: Karaj | collected 2018-10
ATGAGGCGCTTGTAGGTCGGGATGCAGTAGTCGGTCGGGCGGACCGTCGTGTCGTCGAAGGATTGCACGAACCAGATGTTCTCACCGGCGATCTGCTTGATCTGCAGGTCGGAGATGTTGGCGTCAGCGAAGGCCTCGCAGGTCGGATAGGCGGCCGCGAAGAAGCCCGGGTTGCGCAGGAGCATGTTCACGGTCATGTAGCCGCCGTTGGAGCAGCCGCCGATGTAGACGCGGTTGCGGTCCACGTCCGGGTTCTGCGCGAGGTAGTGGTCGATGCAGGACTTGAGGACGTCGGAGTACAGGGACGGGTGGTCGCCGGCGCTGAAGCCCTTGGCCGTGTCCATCCACATGGTCGGGCACTGGACGGCGAGGACATAGGCGCCCTGCTCGCCGCCCTCGGTGGTGAAGTGGGACTGGATGTCGTTGCGGATGAGGGCCACGACCTCGTTGCCCATCAGCTCGATGGAGACGTCGGTGCCGCCTTCGCCCATGCCGTGCAGCCAGATGATGAGCGGGTTGGCCTTGCCGTCGATACGGAGGGCCTCCGGCTCATAGGCGCCGTAGGTGAGGGTCTCGTCGCCCGGACGGCCGGTCGACGGCCCGGTGAAGGTGCCGCGGCGGAAGAAGTCGGACTCGGAGAGGAAGTTGCGGAGCGCGTGCGGGGTCTCGCATTCCACGGCCGTGTATTTCTTGCCGGCGGCCTTGACGCTCTTGCCCTGCTTGAGGGCGACCATGACGGGGTAGGCCGTGCTCCAGGTACCCATGCCGCGGGAGACGAGCGGGGCGGCGCCGCGCTCGCGGCTGACCTCCAGGCCGAAGGCGAGGTAGTCGCCGCCGTCGGTCCACTCGCCGCGGTCGTCGCAGGTGTAGACGATCTTGACGTTGCGCTCGACGCCGTTGGTCTGGACGGTGAAGACCGCCGGATCCAGGACATCGAGTTTTACTTCGGGTTTCACGACCACCAGGTTGACGGAGGTGGAGGCTTCGTAAGCGGTGATGCGCACGACCTGCGGGGTCATTTTCAGGCTCTGGGCGCCGGCTGTCGCCGCCATGGTCAGCGCCAGCGCGGCGAGGATAGATTTGCTGAGATTCATAAATGTATAATTGGTTTTAAGTATCCGTGTCGGTCTCTGCAAACAAAATTAATGATTTCCCGCAGAGATGGAACACCCCGGGCCGGACTCTGAACAATCCGGCCAACATTTGGACAATTAGAAGAATATTCGTCCGCTGCCTAGAGCGGCAGGAAACTGACCCGGTCGCGGGCACCGGTGTCGGAAACAAGCTCGAAGGTGGTCTCGGCGGAGCCCATCTCCAGATCCTCGAACTTCCAGATGACGCCGGAGATCTCGCCGGACCCTTCCATCGTGCGGACGGGCTCCCCGTCGCGCAGCAGGGTCAGCGAGCGGGCGTTGGAGTAGGCCGTGAGGGTGAAAGTCGAGCCGGCGGGGCGCTTGCGGAGCCGCCGCTCGGAGATGTAGACCGTCTCCTCAGCGTCATTCCACCAGGCTTTGTAGAGGTAGAAGACGTCCTTTTTCGTCTGCCGGTCGCGGGTCACGAGTCCCTTGTCGTTGGTGAAGAGCCGCGCGGGATTCTCCACGTAGTTCACGCCGTCGTCCGAGTCAAGGAAGCCTTCCTTCCGGTCAGCGACCGGAAAATCGAACAGGATCCAAAGCGAGGTGAAATTGAGCCAGGGCATGGCGCAGATCTGCTGGACCTGCGACTCGTGGGCGCGGTTGCCGTAGGCTTCCATGTGGCGACGGTCGTCGGCATAGCGGTGGATGTCTTCGACATTCCAGCTATGGCAGAACGGGTTAATGCCCACGCCGTACTCCGAAAGATTGGTCACGCCCATGTGGTCGTGAATCCACTGCATGGAACCTGTCAGGCCGCCGAAATCGTTGTATTCGTAATACCAGCCATGGTAGCGGTTTTCGGAGTAGTAGTCGGCCTTGAGCTCCGTGTAGAAGTCGCGGGCGAAGACACTGTCGTCGGTCAGGCCGACGGCGCGCGTCGGGTCGAGCGACTTGGCATAGGCGTACAGCCGGGCGGTCTCGTCCACGGCGCGCCGGGCGTCGAGCCGACCCTGGTAGACGGGGGTGTTGCCCCAACTGTCGAGTTCGTTCCACATGCCCCAGAAGCAGATGGAAGCGTGGTTGTAGAGGCTGGTGACCATCTCCCGCATCTGCTCGTGGATGTTGTCGAAATAGGCATCCGTAGCGCGCTCGCCGCAGATGTTGACCCAGGGGATCTCCGTTTGCACGATGATGCCCAGGCGGTCGCAGAGCCGGAAGGCGTACTCGTTGTGCGGGTAGTGCGCCAGGCGCAGGAAATTGCAGCCCAGTTCGCGTACGACCTCGTAGTCACGGTCGATGTCCTCGCGGGTGAGCGCAGACGCGCGTCCGTCCATGTCCTGGTGCATGCTCACGCCGCGCAGCGGGTAGGGTTTGCCGTTGAGCATGAACCCGTTGTCGCGGTCCAGGCTGAAGAATCGGAAGCCCACCTGGGCGCGCGCGACGTCGCCGCGGATCCGGACCTCGACGGTGTAGAGATAGGGGTCCCGGACGCCGTCCCAAAGGTGCGGGTTATCGAGAGCGATGTCCGCACAGACGGGCGCACCCTCGCCGGCCGGCACCGTGAGTCGCTGGCGCTCGCGCCAGACCACGCGGCCGGCCGCGTCCCGTAGCAGGACCGTCGCGCGGACCGTCTTCGCGCGCGGCGCGGCATTGACGATCCGTGCCTCCAGTCGGGCCTCCGCTCGTTCGGCCGAGACCGCCGTCTGCGTCAGGTGCAGGCGGTCCGGGCCATAGGTGGTCGGGCATAGGTACTGCTGGCCGAAGGTCAGCAGCGACACCGGGTTGTGCAGGCCGTTGTTCTTGTTGAAGTCGGAGGAGATGGGAATCATTTCCAGGTCCACGCTATTGTCGCAGACTACTTCCACGACGTTTTTGCCGCGCTGCAGCAGGTCCCTGAGGGGGACGGTGAAGGGGGTGTATCCGCCCTTGTGCGTGCGCGCCAGCTGGCCGTTCACGTAGACGTCAGCCGCCTGCGCGGCGCCCTCGAACTGCAGGAAAGCGGGGCGCGCGGGGTTCGCGCGGAACGTGCGGCGGTAGTGCGTCTGACCGCGGTAGTAGGCGGCCGAGCGGCCGTCCACGGCGTTGGTGCTGTGCGGCACCGTCACCGTCTCCCAGGACGCTCCGTCACGGGAAAACTGCCATTGGTCCAGAGAAGTTGTACGCGCCTGGGCGGAAGCGCTTAAGGCAAGGGTCGCGAGGGCCGTCAGAAGGTAGGGAAATGCTCTCATGCTTACAAAGTTATAAAAATAATTTTTTGCTATCTTTGAAGGTATGAAAAAAGCTGCGGTTACCATTTGCCTGCTGGCGGCGGGCTGCGCTGCGTACGCACAGCACGACAGCCGGGCCGAGGTGATGGCCGACGTCGAGCGCGCCGGCGGCACCTACTATCTATATCCCATGGACCAGCCGGCCCCGACGCCGGCCCCCAAAGGCTACCAGCCGTTCTACGTCAGCCACGTCGGCCGGCACGGCTCCCGCTTCGCCCTGGGCAGCAAAATCTATGAGGAGCTCCTCGAGATTTGGACCGGCGGGCATGAGCAAGGCTGGCTGACCCCGCAGGGGGAGGCCGTTTACGAAGCCTTTACCGCCCTGTATCCCAGCATCGCCCGCCGCGAGGGCAACCTGACCCACAAGGGGCAGGCGCAGCACCGCTACATCGCGTCGCAGATCTTTAAGAATTATCCCGCCGTCTTCAAGGGCCCGACCCGCGCCGAGGCCGTGTCCACGGTGTCGCACCGCGTCATCGTGAGCATGTTCTCCTTCCTGCGGGAACTGGACGCGCTGGACCGCGACTTCAGCTACGACGTCGACTACGGGCAGCCCTACCAGAGCTACCTGCTGCCGGACGTGATCGACTCGGACGAAGACCGGACCGAGCAGGCCGCGCAGAAGACTTCCCGTTTCCTGGAAAGCATCCTTGACGAAGGTAAGGTGGACCTCGAAGCCATGCTGGGTCGCTGGATCGCCCGGCCGGACTCCCTGCTGGCGGAGCCGCTCGACTTTGTCGATGCCATGCACACCTTCGTCTCCTCGCTGGACAACCTCGACGTCCCGGTCCCGGAGGTCTTCTATTCCCTGTTTACCCCGGAAGAGCGCTACGCCATCTGGCGGGTGGAGAATTACAGTCTCTACGCATTCCTCGGCCACTCCCCGGACTCGCAGAACCTGCGCGTCCAGGCCATGCAGGCCCTCTGGGACGACTTCCGCGACAAGGCCGAAGCTGACTGGGCGAACGGCGTCCAGCTCCGCCTGCGCTTCGCCCACGACTCCACCCTGATGCCGCTCCTGTCCCTGCTGGACGTGAACGGCATGGGCGCGCGCATCGAAGACCCTGCGCAGGTCGAGCAGTATTGGCGTAGCTTCGATATCCCGATGGCCTGCAACCTGCAGTTCATCTTCTTCAAGAGCAAAAAGAATCCCGACATCCTGGTCCAGGTCTTGCTGAACGGCCGCGAGGCAACGCTGCCGCTCCCCATGGCCGCCCCCGGCAGCTTCTACCGCTGGGAGGATGTCAAAAACCTGTAATGCGTCAGTCAACCATACAAATTATAGCCTCATGAAAACAATCTTCCGCACACTCATCCTCGTCTCGGCCTTGCTCGTGGCCGGAATCTCCAACGCCCAGGAACCCGCCAAGCTCTACGGCATCAAGTCCGGACACCTCAAATTCGAGACCCAGACCAGTGGGGGCACGCAGTACAACGAAGTCTGGTTCGACGACTACGGCCGGCTCCGCAAGCAGCACGACCAGATCCAGATGGAGGGTCTGGGGAACTACCACACCGAGATTCTGTACCGTGATGGAAAAATGTATTCCAACGCCTGGTTCGACAACGAGAAAAAAGACGAGGCCAAGATGTCTGAGGGCCCTGCCGCCGACGCCCCGAACTTCCTGGAGATGACGGAGGAGTTCATGAAGAAGAACAAGATCGAAATACTCGGGACCGAGGACATCATGGGCCGGACCTGCACGATCTACACCTACAAGCAAAAGTCATTGCTCCGCACCGTCACCCGCAAGGACTGGATCTGGCAGGGCATCGTCCTGCGGATGGAAACCAAGGGCGCGCTCGGTGCCAACAATACCATGGTGCTCAAGGAGTTCACAGAGAATCCACAGCTGCCTGCTTCCACCTTCGACCTCCCCGCAACTATCAAATAGCCGGTTAGAGGTTCAGCTCGGCGAGGATGCGGTCGAAGTGGGCGTACTCGCGGAGGATCCACACCACATAGCGGATGTCCACGTTCACGCTGCGGTTGTAGTCGGGCGTGAAGAGCATCTCGGAGGCCAGCGACTCCTTGTTGCCGTCGAAGAGCAGACCGATGATTTCCCCCTTGGCATTGAGGATGGGGGAGCCGGAGTTGCCGCCGGTGCTGTCGTTGTCGGTGATGAAGTTGAGGTGCATCGTGCCCGGGGCCTTCTTCAGGGCTTCCAGCATATCAGCCGGAATGCAGAAATCATAATTGTCCGGATCGTGCTTGTCCAGCAGGCCGGCCGCGGTGCTGAAGTAGTCGCAGTGGACGGCGTCGCGCGGGTCGAGCGCCTTCACGCGGCCGTAGTTGACGCGCATCGTGGAGTTGGCGTCGGGGTAGGGGTTGCGCTTCAGGGCCGTCTGCATCGCGAAGAGCGCGTGGGTGTAGTCGCGCGTCAGCGCCGTGATGTCGGGCGTGCCCTCGGCGGCGTCGATGGCCTGGTTGTAGGTCACGATCTTCGTGTCCATGAAGAAGCGCACCAGCGGGTCGTCCTCGTGCGCGTCCAGGAAGGCTTTCATGTCGGCCTCCGGGTCCAGGTAGACGGCGATCTGCGCCGGATCGGAGAGCCAGCTGCCGTCCCAGAGGAAGGCGCACATGGCGTCGTACTGCTGGCCGAAGCGGGCCTTGACCTCCTGCTGGAAGGGCCCCAGCATGGCCTCGTCCACATTCTCATAGAAAGTCTCCAGCGTGTAGCGGAAGAGCTCCCGCTCGACGCGGAGGTCGATCTGCTCGAAGTTGCGCGCGGAGCTGCGGCGCACGCCGGGCACCTTGCTCTCGCCGTAGTTGCCCGCCAGCACGCTTGTGCGGGAGGCGACGGGCTCGATCTGCGTGCCGCGGATGAGGCATTCGCGGAAATACTGCACGTTCTTCTCCGGGCCGGCGACGCGCGCGTAGCGGTCGCGCAGGCCGCCCACCGGGTCGCCGAACTGCGCGCGCCGCGCCGGGTCGGCGTTGAGCCAGGCGTCCAGCTCCGCCTCCAGCGCGCGCTTCTCGTCGGCCACGTGGAAGCGCTTGTAGCACTGCAGCTCGCCGAGGTAGAGCTCCTGTGCGTTGGAGAGGTTGAAGAAGTAGTTCGAGTACTTGCGGCGCACCTCCGGGTCGCGGTCCATCCATTTCTTGATGATGTCCATGCGCGCCCCGCGGATCTCGGTCTGGATGGGCAGCTGGACGCTCGTCATGAAGTCCGCCTTGGCGGAGGAAGCGTAGCGGTCGGTGCTGCCGGGGAAGCCGATGAGCGTGGTCTTGCTGCCCTCGCGGTAGCCTTTCAGGGAGATCTTCAGGTACTTGTCGGCCTTGAGCGGAACGTTCTCGGGCGCGTATTTGGCCGCGCTGCCGTCGGGGGCGGTGTAGATGCGCAGCAGCGCGAAATCGCCCTTGTGCTGCGGCCACTCCCAGTTGTCCACGTCGCCGCCGAAGGCGCCCACCTGGGCCGGCGGGGCGCCGACGAGACGGATGTCGTTGTATTCCTCGTAGAGGGAAATATAGTAGCGGTCGCCGCGCCAGGCGCTGCTGAGCGAGGCCACGTAGCCGGTTTTCTCCTGGTAGCGCTTCTCCATGATGCCGCTCAGGCGGCGCATCATCATCGCGTTGTCGCGCTTGACGGTGCCGTCCGCGAAGAGCTGCTCCACCTCCTCGGTCACGTCCACGGTGCCGCGCAGGAACTGCACGCTGCGCCCGGGGATGGGGATTTCCTCCTCCAGGCTGCGGGCCCAGAAACCCTCCTCGAGGTAGTTGTGCTCCCCGTCGCCCAACTCGAACACGTCGGAATAGGCGACGTGGTGGTTGGTGATGACCAGGCCCTGGCTGGAGATGAGGCTGCCCGTGCCCATGAAGTCGATGGAAACCACGCAGTTGCTGAGCTCTGCCGTCTTCTTGTCCGCGGAGGGGACCATCCACATGCCTTCGTCCGCGAGAGCCGTCACGCAGAGGGCGAAAATCACAAGAAATGATGAAAATAAGCGCTTCATACCCTCAAAGGTAGTACACTTTTTCCATTTTTTTACTTAATTTGTAAATCCTTATAGAAGTGTTTACCTCAGGATGTCTGATTTGAAGCACATATTGTTGGTGCTTGCATGCCTTCTTCTCTCTTTGGGCGTGCGTGCGCAAGGCATAACCCTCAGCGGCACCGTGACGGACAAAAGCACAGGCGCTCCCGTGGGCTTCGCCACCGTCGTGGTGGAGGCTACGGAGCAGTGGGCCGTGGCCGACGCCAAGGGCAAGTTCGTGCTGCGCAACGTGTCCGTGGCCGAATCCGTCGTCCGGGTGGACTGCCTGGGCTACGTGACCTGGACGCGCGACATGAAGCTCGGCAAGGACATCAACTTCCGCGTGGAGCTCAGCCCGGACAACCTCTCGCTTGAGAGCGCCGTCATCACCGCGCAGGAGAACGCCAATTCCGCCACCACGACCCGCACCATCGACCGCATGGCCCTGGACCACGTCCAGCTGATGAACGTCTCCGACATCTCCAGCCTCCTGCCGGGCGGCGCGACCGTGGAGCCGAACCTGACCGGCAACAGCCAGCTGAGCATCCGCTCCGGCAAGTCCGAGGGCGACAACAGCGCCTTCGGTACGGCCGTCGAAGTGGACGGCGTGCGCCTGTCCAACAACGCTTCGTTCAATAATTTCAAGGACGGCATTTTCCAGGGCGTATCCACCAGCAGTATCGCCTCGTCCAACGTGGAATCGGTCGAGGTGATCACCGGCGTGCCCTCCGTGGAATACGGCGACATGGCCTCCGGCGTGATCAAGATCAACACCCGCAAGGGCAAGACCCCCTGGGCCATCACCCTGTCCACGAGCCCGCGCACCAAGCAGGTGTCCGTGAGCAAGGGCTTCGATTTGGGAGAAACCCGCCGCGGCCGCAGCCGGGGCGTGCTGAATACGAGCCTGGAGCGCACCCGCTCCATCTCCGACCCGATGTCCCCGTACACTTCCTACGACCGCAACCAGCTTTCGATGACCTGGAGCGGGCAGTTCACGGGTGAGATGCCGCTGCGCCTCTCGCTGGGCGTGACCGGGAACCTGGGCGGCCTGGACGACCGGGCGGATCCGGACAAACTCATCGACACCTGGCTGACCAGGCGGGACAACAGCCTCCGCGCCAACCTGACCGCCAACTGGCTGCTGTCGAAGTCCTGGATCACCAACATTGAGCTGAACGCTTCCGCGACCTATTCCGACAACCGGCAGCGCGAGAAGCGGCAATACCATTCCGCGGTCAGCGGCACATCGATGCACGCGCACGAGCGCGGCTACTACATGGCGGAGGACTTCGTCCCCGGCACCGACAATCCGGCTGTTCGCATCGCCCCCGGCACGCGCTACAACGTCATGGGCGTGGACGACCGTCCGCTGAGCGCCAAGGTGACGCTGAAGGCGAACTGGTCTAAGAACGTGGGCCGCTTCAACAGCAAGCTGAAGATCGGCGCCGACTGGACGCTGGACAAGAACTTCGGTACCGGCGCCTATTCGGAGGACGAGGCCACGGCCGACACCTACCGCACGTGGCGCTACTGCGACGTGCCCGCGATGACGAACATCGCCGCCTATGCGGAGGAGAACCTGATGATACGCACGGGCGACGACGCCCGGCTGAACCTCATCGCCGGCGTGCGCTGGGACAACACGATCATCCCTTCGTCCGCCTATGGCGTCACGTCTAGCCTCTCGCCGCGCTTCAACGCGAAATACACCTTCTTCTCGGAGAAGAACCGGAAGAACGCCTTCCTGCGCGAACTCTCGCTCCGTGGCAGCTGGGGCGTGGCGGTGAAGCAGCCGTCCTTCTCCGTCCTGTATCCGACGCCTTCCTACCTGGATATCAACGTGTTCACCTCGACGGCCGACGCGAACAACGTGGTCAACCGGGCCTACTTCGTGATGCCGCGCAGCATTGAGTATAACGCGGCCCTGGTCTGGCAGCGCAATCAGCAGAGCGAACTCGGCCTGGAGGCCAACCTGGGCGGCACGAAGGTGTCGCTGGCGGCCTTCTACAACCGCACGCTCTACGCTTACAGCCGGATCTCGGACTACGAGCGCTTCCAGTACACCTACACGCCCGTGGAGGCGGTGCAGGGCCTGGACATCCCGGCGGAGAGCCGCATCTACTCGCTGGATCCGGCGAGCGGCGCCGTGACGGTCTCCGACAGCCGGGGCATCCTGCCCGCGGTCCAGGTGCCGGGCCGGCAGCGCAAGCAGCTCATCAACAGCTACACCGAGGACAACGACGACAATCCCGTGTCCCGCTACGGCCTGGAGTGGGTGATCGATTTCAAGCGCATCCAGGCGCTCAATACGACCATCCGCGTGGACGGCACCTATTACTACTACCGCTCCCTCTACACCGACGTGCTGCCATACTCGCCGACGAGCCTGAACTCCTACGACGGCAGTCCGTACAAGTACATCGGCTACTACTACGGCGACAATTCGAACACGAACGGCCGCGAGACGCGCACCCTGCGCACGAACGTGACCATCACCACGAACATCCCGCAGGCGCGCATGGTCATCTCCCTGAAAGTGGAGAGCTGCTTGCTCAACTACTCGCGCAGCCTGAGCGAACGCCTGGACGGCAGCGCCCGCAGCTACGCGCTGGCCGACCGGACCGACCTCCTGTCGCTGACCGACGGCTCGGTCTACGACGAGAACGGCTGCTACTCCGTCTTCTTCCCGGACACCTACTGCTCCTTCGACGACCCGACGCCGCGGCCGTTCCTGGAGGACTTCCGCCGGGCGCGCACGGAGAACCCGGAGTTGTACGCCGACCTGAGCAAACTGGTCCAGGCGAGCACGACCTATAACTATACCTACCTGAAGGACTGGGTGTCGCCCTATTTCAGCGTCAACTTCAGCGTGACCAAGGAGATCGGGGACATCGCTTCCATCTCCTTCTACGCCAACAACTGCTTCAACAACATGGGCCAGGTCTATTCCACCCGGACAAAAACCTGGAGCTCCGTGTCTTCGTACATCCCCCGCTTCCACTACGGGCTCACTGTCAGACTAAATTTTTAACACATAGTACGTTATGAAAAAGTTTATCATCCTCCTCTCCGCAGCGGTGCTGGCCCTGGGCTTCTCCGCCTGCGAGCAGCTTCCCAAGCTGGCCAACATCACTATCCAGCTGAAGGCTGACGGTGCCGCCTTCTCCCAGGCCGGCGTCACTGTGACGGTCCTTTCCAACACCGGCACCAAGTTCGAGTCGCTGACCAACGAGAGCGGCGTCGCGTCCTTCACCTTGCCGATGGGCTCGTACTCCGCTTCCGCCAATTACAAGACGGCCGCCGCCGGCGTCCGCGTGGTCTATAGCGGTTCCATCCCCAGCGTGGTGGCGGCCGTGGACGGCACCACCTCCTACACGATCGATCTGAACCGTGTGGAGAACCAGCAGATTATCATCAAGGAACTTTACAACACGGGTTGCCCGAAGGACGGCGGCAACGCCTACTTTGACGACGCCTACGTGATCCTGTACAACAACTCCGACCTGGAGGCCGACGCCAGCGACATCGTGTTCAGCTTCGTGGCGCCTTACAACGCCAACGGTAACAACAAGTATTACGTGGACGGCAATCTCCTCTACGAGAACGAGAACTGGATCCCGGCTTACGGCGCCATCTGGTGGTTCACCTCGCCGGTGAAGATTCCTGCCTATTCCCAGATCGTCGTCGCCATCTTCGGCGCCATCGACCACACCGCCACGGTTCCGGCCTCCGTGAACCTGGCCAATTCCGGCTACTATTGGATGTCCAACAGCGATGTCGCCGCCTACACCAACAAGAAATATGCGGTGGCTGACATGATTCCTGCCGCCAACTACCTGACCACCGTTCCGATTTCCCAGGGCAACGCCTGGGCCTTGAGCAATTCTGCGCCCGGCTTCTATATCGGCAGAATGTCCAACGCCGAAGCCAAGGCTCTCTGCGAGAATACCGACGCTTTCGACCACACGATGGGCACCTCCGCCGCGTTCAACGTGGCCAAGTTCCCGAAGGCCAATGTGGTGGACGCCATCGAGGTCTGGTCCGCAGCCAACCAGGACAAGAGTCAGCTCCGTTTCACCTCCGACATCAATACCGGCATGATTCCCATCACCAACAAGATGGGTTACAGCGTGTACCGTAACGTGGACAAGGAAGCCACCGAGGCCCTCGAGGAGAATGCCGGCAAGCTCGTCTACAACTACGCAGGCGGTACGGCTGACGTGGAGGGTTCCACCGATCCGTCCGGCATCGACGCCGAGGCTTCGATCGCCAACGGCGCCCACATCATCTACTCCGAGACCAACTCCAGCATGATGGACTTCCATCAGCGGAAGGTCGCTTCCCTGAAGAAGTAATTCTGATTCCATGCGCCATCGCATCCTCTATGTGACATGCCTGATCCTGGCTTCCGCCTCCGTGGCGGAGGCCGGGGCCCAGGATGTCCGTGACTTCAGCTACGTCAAAGACATCACCCCCGCGCTGCAGCTTTCCAATCCGGCGGCGCTGACCACCTGGTCCGGCAAGTTGTCTACCGTGGCGCTGGAGGGCACGAAGGGGAATGGCGCCGTCGTGCCTCTCGAGGGCTCGGCCAATGATTTCAGCGTGTCCGCCGGCACGGAGTCCTTCTTCCGGCTGAACGGGAAGCTCGCGTTCCACGGGGCGCTCTCCTGGTCCCATTCCCAGGGCCGGGACATGGGCGGTCCCATCATGATGAACCCCGAGTCTCATCCCGTCAGTTTCCTGGAGCGGGACCCGGCCGCGGTGGGTACCAAGAAACGCGAACTGTACGGGTTGGAAGGGGCCATGGCCCTGAACCTCGGCTCCCGCTGGGCGCTGGGTTGTGGCGTCCGGTACAACTCCGGTGACCAGACGAAGGTCAAGGACCCCCGTTTCCTGAATGTCCTGATGGACCTGAACTTCACGCTGGGCGCCACGTTCCGGGCTTCGGATGCGCTGCTGCTCGGCCTGTCCCTGCACTACCGCGACCAGATCGAGCAGGTGCGCGGCGGTATCTACGGCACCGGTGACATCCAGTATTTCGTCCAGACGGACAAAGGCGGCTTCCTCGGCTCCGTGGCCGAGCTGGCGGGCGACTACAACTACGTCCCCGCGACGGAGTACCGCCCGATGGCCGACCATTACTACGGCGTCTCCTTCCAGGCCCTGGTCCGCGAGCGCTTCAGCAACGAGTTGAGCGTCCGCTACTGGACCGGCTACTACGGCAAGAAGGCGTCCAGCTCGCCGGTCTTCTTCGAATACGCCGGCATCGAGGCCGGCTACAGCGGCCGGCTGCTGCTCCCCGCAGGCGCCGGCCTGCACCGCTTCGCGCTGGACCTGGGCTTCGCGTCCGTGGCCAACGACGAGAACGTCCTGCGTTACGTGACGCCCGCCGGGCAGTCCACTGTCGTGGAGTACCTCGGCGCGAACCGCGTCCTCGACCGCATCGACATGAGCGCCACCCTGGATTACCGCTGGTATTCCGAGGCGTCCGGACCGCGCCCCGGCCTCACCCTGGGGGCGAAAGCAAGCTACGCGGGCCGCATGCAGACGACGAGTCTGTTCCCGATCTGGCGCAAGCACGCCACGCACACGGTGAGCCTCGACCTGACCGGCCGGAAGGTCTGGACGGACGGGACCTGGTCCTGGATCCTGGACGCCGGCCTGTCCGGCCTGCTGGGATTCGGCACCGACAAGCTCGACGGCACCTACGGCGCCGGCGAGACCCCCGGCCTGAAGAGTTTCGACGACTACCTCGGCCGCTATTACGAATACAAGACGCTCCCGCGCGCAGGGGCGTCCCTGGGCTTCACCGCCGCCCGCCGTTTCGCGGGCAAGTGCGAAGCGTACCTGCGCGTTTCCGACAGCTATGTCCACCTGCTCGCCGCGCCGCAGTTCCTGGCCGGAAGCAGCCGCAACCTGGCCTGCGTGACCCTGGGCTGCAATTTCTAATCCTCCCCGCTTATGCATAAGCTCCTCCTCTCCCTGGCGGTGCTGCTTTTCGCCCTTGGCGTCAGCGCCCAGCCCATCGCGGCCGATCCCGAATTCCGCGTCGGGAGGCTCGACAACGGTTTGACCTATTACCTGGCCCACAACGAGCTGCCGGCCGGCTGCGCCGATTTCTACATCGCGCACAACGTGGGCGCCCTGCAGGAGGAGGACAACCAGAACGGCCTGGCGCATTTCCTGGAGCACATGGCCTTCAACGGCACCCGGCACTACCCGGGGAAGGGGATTCTGGAGTTCCTGGCGAAGGACGGCGTGCGCTTCGGCTACAACGTCAACGCCTACACCACGCGCAACGAGACGGTCTACAACCTCTCGTCCGTGCCCCTGGTGCGCGAGTCGTTCGTGGACTCCGTGCTGACGGTGCTCCACGACTGGTCCTGCGACATCTCCTGCGCGCAGCAGGCGCTGGACGACGAGCGGGGCGTGATCAGTGAAGAATGGCGCCTGCGCGACGACTCGCGCACGCGCATCAACAATCTCCAGAACGGACTCATCTACAAGGGCTCCAAGCAGCCGGAGCGGACCGTAATCGGCTCCTACGAGGTCATCAACGGCTTCAAGCGTGAGGAGATCCTGGACTTCTATCATAAGTGGTACCGCCCCGACCTGCAGGCGATCATCGTGGTGGGCGACTTCGATGTGGACGAGATGGAGGCCCGCGTGCGGGCGAAGTTCTCCGACATCCCGAAGGCCGTCAACCCCGCGCAGAAGGAGCGCTACCTGCCCGCGAAACGGACGGAGCCGCTGATCGAGGACATGGCCGACGAGCACCTCAAGGTCGGGGTGGTGAAGTTCATCTTCAAGCAGCCTTATCCCGAACGGGCGGAGCGGATTACGGAGGAATACATCCGCGACGCCTTCAGCCGCCAGATCGTCTCGGCGGTGCTCACCGAGCGCCTGCGCCGGCTCGCGCAGCAGCGCGACTGTCCCGCCCGCTCCGCGGTGCTGGTGACCAACGAGTACGAGCCGGACTACTACATCAGCCTTTTCACCGTCACGCCCAAGAGCAAGGACCGCGTGGCGGAATGCATGGAAATGACCGCCCGCGAGATCCGGCGCCTGGTCCTGTTCGGCATCAGCCCGGACGAGTTCGAGGCGGCGAAGCTCAGCGTGGCGCAGCGCTTCCATCTGGACCGCGAGCTTAGCCGCGACGAAGTCAAGAGCGAGGAGCTCGTGAAGGCGGCGATCGAGCACTTCCTGCGCAACCATCCGCTGCTCGACCCGGTCGAGCTCCAGGACGTCCAGAACAAGGTGCTCTCCGGCATCAGCTGGGAGAGCGTCCGGGACTACCCGGCGAGCATGTTCCTTGACAGCGAGGCCATCTATTCCACCTGCTACAACCCCGAGGAGAATCCGGGCTTCGCCCCCTCCGCCGACGCGGTGCGCGCTATCCTGGCGAGCGTGGAGGCGGAGCCGTTGGAGGCGCAGTACCTGACCTACCCGAAGCTGGACTTCGACGTGGCCGTGACGCCGGGCCGCATCGTGAAGCGGACTGTGGACAAGCGCCTGGGCGGCTACGAGGAGTGGTTGCTCTCCAACGGCGCGAAGGTCTACTACCGTCAGGCGGCGCCCGTGAAGGCGAACGTCCACCTGGCCACCATCTGGCGTTTCGACACCGGTTACCGGAGCTATCCGGCTGACGGAATCACCGCCGCGCGTTTCGCCGCGGCCTACAACAACCGCACGCTGGGCTTCCGCGGTGCCGAGCGGCAGGCGCTGCGCGGTTTCCCGGAGCTCTCCGGGGTGAACATCCTGACCCGCACGCTCCAGCAGGCCGCCTCGGTCGAGCTGAGCGCCGCCCGGGGCAAGGAGGAGGCCGCCTTCAAGACGGGCTGGCTGTTGCTTCAGGAGCCGTATTTCGGTGATGAGAACGGGCTCGAGAAGACCAAGGCGGACAACCTCAAGAACCTGGGCCGCAAGCCGAATCCCCGCACGACCTTCGAGGACAAATACACCAGTCGCGTCTACGGCGACCACCCGTGGCTGCATCCCTTCGACTCCGCCGCCATCGAGGCGGTGGACATGGCCCTGCTCCGCGAAGTCTACGAGCGGGAATTCACCGACTTCGCGCACCTGTCGGTCTTCATCACCAGCGACCTGGACCGCGCCGACATCGAGGCATATGTCTGCCGCTATGTGGCGTCCCTGCAGGGCGAGTATCCTTATCAGAAGACCGCCACGACCCTGCCGAAGCCCCTCCTGAAGGGCCGGCAGCTGATCACGGAGACCAACGCTCCCGAGTCGGAGCCCGTCTCGAACATCGACTACATGTACGTGGCCGATGTGAAGACCTCGGCCCGCAGCATCCTGGTGTCCGACTTCCTCGACTACATCCTCTCCGCCCGCTACCTGAACCTGATCCGCGAGGAGCGCGGCGGGACCTACCATGTGGGCTTCTCCACGGAGGTGCCGGACAATCCGACCCTGCCCTGGCGGGGCGTGGTGGACTTCCAGACCCGTCCGGAGATGACGCAGCTGCTGGTCGGCGACGTGCGCGACGTGATGGAGGCGATGGCGAAGGACGGCCCGACGGCCGAGGAGATGGACCAGGCCGGGAAGTACATCCGCAAGCGCCACGGGGAGCTGGAGCGCCGCGCGTCCAGCTCGCTCCTGGAGCAGAACGACCGCCTGGTCAAGACCGTGCTCTGGGGCCGCGACTACGACGCCGACTACGACGCGCTGATCCGCGGCGTCAAGGCCCGCGACGTGCGCGACCTCGCCCGCAAGTTCCTGGCGGGCGACCACATTGTCGAAATCTATACGGAAGAGTAAGCCGCTACATCAGCAGCATCACCGCGAAGATATAGAGCAGGAAGGCCTGCAGCTTGATCCGGTCGCGGTTGTTCTCGGAGAGGAGCGATTCCGTCACGTCCTCGGCCGCGAAGTCTTCGAGCGTCTGGTGGTCCGGGAGGTCGAGGCGGTGCCACTTCGTGACGATGAGACCGTCCTGGATGAAGGCGGCGCCGCCGTTGGAGCGGTTCAGCGTGAGCAGTTTCTTGCGGTCGGCGAAGTACGTGGCGTCGAGCACCTCGTGCGAGGAGACGAGCTGGTGCATCTCCTCCGGGGTGGAGGCGGCCAGGACCATGGGCGTGAATCCCGCGTCCTTGGCATCCTGCACCACGCGCTGCACGCGGGCCCAGTGGTTCGCTCGCATCTTCTCCGGGTCGTAGACCGACACCACCACCAGCTGGCCTTCGACCAGCTTCTCGTCCACGTATTCGCCGGAGGCGTCGCTGATGGAGAGCGTGGGCGTGCGGTTGTCGGTGGGGTCGTCAATGTCCCAGGGGAGCATCAGCTCGGCGCCCGGCTTGAAGGGCGTGAAGTCGACGAGGGGGATGTTGAACGAGGAGTAGAGCAGGAAGAAGCAGATGGACGCTGCGGCGATGGGGAAACTGACGTACTTGACCTTGCGCGTGATTTCGATCTTGCGGAAGGGCAGGAACGCGATCGCCCACATGGCCAGCAGGATGAGGTTCTTGATCAGGCTCTGGGCGTGCGTGAGATGGATGATCTCGCCGAAGCAGCCGCAGTCGATGTTGGGATTCTTGATGTAGAGCAGCACGGTCAGCAGCGTGAAGGCGCCCAGCATGACGCCCGTCACGACGGCCATGACGCGGCGCCACACGCCCGTGATGAGGGCGGCGCCGACGAGCGCCTCGAGCAGGGCCATGCCGGAGCCGAGGAGGCCCGCCGCGCCCATCAGGAAATTCAGGTGCAGGAACTTGAGGTATTCCTCCACGACGAGCCGGGCGCCCACGGGATCCATGAGCTTGAGGATGCCCGCGAGGAAGAACACGAAGCCGATCAGGACGGCGCTAATCCTTCGGATAACTCTCATAGACAGCTTTGATCTTGTCGAAAATGGACTCGGGCGGCAGCATGCGCCCTTCGGCGTCGCTGCAGTCCACGACGATGAAATGCGGATCCAGCGCGGCCTGGCGGCGGTACATGTCCCGCACGCGGCGCTGGAAGTTGATGTCGGCCTCGTGGATGTCCTGCTGGCCGTGGAGGTAGTTGCGGTCGCCGCCGGCGCGCTGCGCCGTGAGGCTCTGCTCCACGAAGTCGATGGGCACGTCGAGGAAGATGTTCAGGTCCGGGCGCGGCAGGTCGAAATGGCCGTACTCGGTATTGTTGATCCATTCGCGGAGTTCCTCCGCCTCTTGGTCAGAAGGGAGTTTGGCGCATTGGTAGGCGATGTTGGAATAGACGTAGCGGTCGAGCAGGACCGTGCCGCCGTCGTGCAGCGTGCGGCGGATGTCCGCGGCGGCGTCCGCGCGGTCGCCGGCGAAGAGCAGGGCCACCAGCTGCGGGTGGACGCTCTCGATGGTGCCGAAGCCGCCGCGCAGGAATTTGCCGATCAGGCCACCCCAGACAGGCGCGTCGTAGCGCGGGAAATGGATGTATTCCAGCCGGGGGCAGACCGTGGCAAGGTATTCTCTGAACATGCGGACCTGGGTGGACTTGCCGGCGCCGTCCAGGCCTTCCAAAACGATAAGCATAACACACAAAGGTAAGCAATTTTTCGCTAATTTTGCGGTATGGTACAAATCATGGCTATCGTCAACCTGACGCCCGATTCGTTCTTTGCGCCGAGCCGTGTCCGCGCCGGGCAGGCGCAGGAGCGCGTCCGCGCGCTGGTCGCGCAGGGGGCGGATATCATCGACCTGGGCGCCATCTCCACGCGCCCCGGGGCGGAGGACGTTTCGCTGGAGGAGGAATGGGCCCGGCTCGCGCCCGTCGTGCGCGAGTGGAACCGCAGCATTCCGTTCTCGGTCGACACGACGCGCGCGGAGATCGTCCGCCGCGTATACGACTGCGCGGGGCGCTTCCTTGTCAACGACATCTCCGCGGGCGAAGACGACCCCGAGATGCTCGCGACCGTCGGGGAGCTGGGGCTCCCGTACGTCGCGATGCACAAGCGCGGCAACCCCCGCACGATGGACGCGCAGGTGGACTATCCGGACGGGATCATCCCGGCCCTGGTGGCCTATTTTACCGATTTTACCCGCCGCGCCGAGGCGCACGGCATCGCCGACTGGATCCTCGATCCGGGCCTGGGCTTCGCCAAGACGGCGGAGCAGAACTGGGAGATCCTCGACAAACTGGAGGCGCTGCAGGTCTTCGGCCGTCCGATCCTGATCGGCGCCGCCGACAAGCGCTTCACGGGCGGCGACACGGAAAAAGCACACCGCCTCGCGCTGGTGCACGGGGCGGAGATACTTCGTGTTCACGATGTCGCCGCGGCGCGGGCGACTATTCTTCAAACAGCGGCTTGACCGGGTCCATGTTGCCTTCGGGGCGTTCCATGGGAATGCGGCGGAAGGCCCGGACGACCAGCACGAGCAGCAGGGCGCTGGCGGCGACGAGAATCCAGTACGGCTGGGGCCCAATCACATCAGAGAGCTTGTCGGCGTCCTTGAAGGCGTCGAGGTTGGCCATCACCAGCGCGAAGGTGTTGTTGGTGAAGTGCATCAGCATCGTCAGCTGCAGGGAGCCGGTCTTATAGTACACGTAGCCGAACAGGCAGCCGAGCAGGAAAGCCGGCAGGGCCTGCCAGGGGTTGAGGTGGATGAAGGCGAAGAAGGCCGCGGAAATCACGATGGCCCAGACGGGCTTGATGTGGTTGCCGAGCAGGCCGCGCAGGATGATGCCGCGGCAGAGCCACTCCTCGAAGAACGGAGCGAACAGGCTCACCAGCAGGAAATTCAGCAGGAGGTTGTCGTTGGAAGTCAGGCCCTTGAGGGTGTCTTCCAGCCATTTCGGCATTTCCGGCAGCAGGTTGGCCAGCGGATCCGAAGCCATACCCAGTGCGAGGGTCCCCAGCATCACGAGCAGGGCGCAGAGCACGCCACCCAGCGGGCTGAAATGCGAGCTGTCCAGTTTCAGGCCCTTGGCGACCATGCTGCTGTTGCGGCTCTTGACGCTCGCGTAGATCATCGGCGGGATGAACATCAGCGGATAGGAGATGAACGTGGTGTACTGCGAACTGGCCTCGTGGCCCAGGAGGGCGACGAAGGGGAGGACCAGCAGTCCGCTCAGCAGCGTGCCGAGCAGCAGCCAGGCCAGCAGGATGAACATGTCCGCCACGCCGGGGACGTAGTGGCTGAACTTCTCGTAGAAGCCGTAATTGCGGGGGCCTTTTCTCTTTTCCATGCGGCTATTGATAAAGCGGGGTGGGGTAGATGCCCTCGTGGGCGAGCTGCGCGAATTTCTCGACCACGCCGGGGCGGTCCTCCTTGTAGGTGACGCCGAACCAGTGGGCCGGCGTGGAGAGGACGTCGCAGCGGGCGTCGCCGCCGCGGATCATGCAGTCCACGGCGTAGGGGATGTAGTATTCCTTCTTGAGTTCCTGGCTGTTCTGCTCCAGGAAGTCCTCGAAGATGACGGCGCTCTTCTCGAAGTAGTCGGGAGTGAAGCACCACATGTTCATCGAGCAGAGGTCGCTGCCGCGCAGCACCACGTGCTCGCCGGTGGCGGAATTGTCGCCGGTGACCACGCCGTCGGCGCCTTTCACGATGTTCAGGTGCTCGATTACGTCGGTCAGGCGCTGCATGGCGTCGTAGTGGCAGATGCCGCGGGACACGCCGCCGGACTCGCTCAGCGTGTGGTCCAGTTCGAAGCCCACGATGCCGTAGACGCCCTTGCTGCCCACGTGCGCGCGGCACCAGTCGCCGGCGATGCGGAAGGACTCACGGCCGTAGAAGTCGTCGCCGTTGATGACGGTGAAGGGCTCCTTGATCACGCCGGCGGCCATCAGCATGGCGTGGGCGGTGCCCCAGGGCTTCTGGCGCTCGGGGTTGAGCGGCAGGAAACGGGTGGGGATCTTGTCCAGCTCCTGGGTCACGAAGACGAACTCCAGCGGGCTGCCGTCGGTGCACTTGACGTTGCTGTATTTGCGCGCGACCGCCTCCTTGAACTGGTCGAGGAAGTATTCGCGGACGATGTATACCACCTTGCCGAAACCGGCCTGTACGGCGTCAAAAATGGAATAATCGATGATGGTTTCGCCGTTGGGGCCGAGACCGTCCATCTGCTTGAGTCCGCCGTAACGGCTACCCATGCCGGCAGCGAGGACGAGAAGTGTAGGTTTCATGTAGAAATTGGATTTAGATTCTTTCCGCAAAAATAGTTATTTTTGTGCAAATAATCATGGCAAGATATACCAAAGACATCTGGAATCGCGACAAGGACGGCAACAAGAAGGAGCAGCGTTCTTTCATCCGCTATGCCATCGTGGCGACGGCGCTCTTCCTGTTGTTCCTTTTCCTGAAGAAGGACAGCATCGTGAGCTGGGTCCAGGCGGGTGTCACCCTGCGCCGCCAGGAGCGGCAGATCGAGCAGTTCCGCCAGGAGAACGAGGACCTCGACCGGCAGATCCGGATGATGACGGGCGACCGCGACACGCTCGAGCGCTATGCGCGCGAGCAGTTCTATTTCGCCGAGCCCGGCGATGATGTCTATATTATTGAAAAATAATTAATTCCTTCTCGATTCGAAGCACCGTGCCCGTCCCCTCGAAGGTCTTGCCCCCGATGGTGACGGTGCCTCGCGGCTCGTCTTTGTAGCGGCGCAGCAGCGCGGTCAGCCTGCCGAAGGTCGGCGCGCTGAGCCCGGCGCTTTCCAGCAGGCGCCAGAGGGCGTACTCCCAGTGCTCGAGGGCGAGGACGGCGGGGATGCGCACGGCGCCGTCGGCGGTCGTCAGCCCCTCGCGCACGGAGCGGAACCAGCTCTCGGCGATGTCGTCCGTGCGGGCGATGCGCTCCATGTCCTCGCCCAGCGTGCGGAGGAAGGAAGGATTGATCTTCGCGAAAATGGGGAACACCTCGTTGCGGATGCGGTTGCGCTTGGGGGTGCTGTCGGCGTTGGTGCTGTCCTCGCGCCAGGCGCAGCCGTGCGCGAGCATCCAGTCGCGGATCTCGGCGCGGGGCGTGTCCAGCAGCGGTCGCACGATGCCCTCGCGGTCGCCCATGCCCCGCAGGCCGCGCGTGCCCGTGCCCCGCAGGAGGTTGAGGAGCATCGTCTCGGCGTTGTCGTCGGCGTTGTGGGCCACGGCCACCGCCTCGAAGCCGCCTTCGCGGCAGAGCTCCGCAAACCAGGCGTAGCGCAGCTCGCGCGCCGCCATCTCGATGCTGACGCCGTGCTCCGCCGCGTACGCGGCCGTGTCGAAGCGCCGCACGAAGCACTCCAGCCCGTGGGCGGCGCACCAGTCGCGCACGAAGCGCTCGTCGCCGTCGGATTCGTCGCCGCGCAGCGAGAAGTTGCAGTGGGCGACGGCAAACCGGGCGCCGGGGAAAAGCTCCGGGGCCCGGTTTGCCAGGTACATCGAGTCGACGCCCCCGCTGACGGCGAGCAGGATACGCATCTTATTTCTTGCCGAAGGTGTAGGTGAAGGCGAAGGAGAAGAACTCCTTGAACTGCACGCGCTGCCTGGGATCCTGACCGTCCTTGCCGGCGATCAGCACGACCGGGTCGTAGATGAGCCAGGTGTCGAGGGAAAGCTTGATGTACTTGCCCACGAGGAAGGCGAACTTGTTGTCCCAGTTGACGCGGTTCCACACGAAGGGGTGGTTGAGGTAGTCCGTGAAGAGGGTGAGCTGCGTCTCAAAGGTGACCACGTCGTTGATCGAAGTCTTGACGCCGGCCTTGATCTGCGCACCGAGCTGGAAGAGCGAGCCGTAGTAGTTGGCCCCGACGGCCGGGTCAAGGCTCGGGTCGCGGAGCTGCATACCGTATTTCTTGCGGAGCTCCGGGATGGAGCAGAAGATGAAGCCGCCCGTGACGGGGGAGATGTTGAGGTCGAACCAGGGGGACGGGTCCCACGAGATACCCAGACCGAAGGTCAGGTAAGCGGGGGAGAAGAGGCCGGACTTGAGCGTGCCGCTCCACAGCTTGGAGGTCGCGTCCTGCTTGTAGGAGTCGTAGCTGTCGGAGAACTGCGACTTGAAGGTCAGGTCGACGGTGTATTTCCAGTCGCTCTCGGTGGAGGTCTTGTAGCCGAAACGGCTCTCGAACTGCATCAGGTCGGCGCTCTTCTGGAGGAGGTTCTCCTTGTCGGCGGACCATAGGAAGCCGTACGTCAGCTGCAGGCGGTTGGTCCAGGTGACGAGGTCGCGGGTGTAGTTGAGGTTGCCGTCGAAGCCGAGGCGCAGGGAGGCGGTGTTGTAGCCGCCGGAAGCCCAGGCCCACAGGCCCGTGTGGCTGAAGCCAAGGTCAAAGGTGGCGTTCCGCTTCCAGTAGGAAGGCTTCTGCACCGCTTCTTCCGCCTTGGGCGCTTCGGCGTAGGCGGCCGCGGCTTCGGCGGCGGCCTTCAGGACGTCGTCCTGCGCGCGGACGCCGAGCGTGGCGGCCAGCAGGACGGCGGTCAGGGTCAGCAGTCTCTTCATGGCCTGTCCTTTTGGAGTTTAGTAGGAAATCGCGAAGACGACACGCCGCTTGGACGGCTTGCCGGAGAAGATGTCGCGGCCTTCCTCCTCGCAGACGAAGCTGTCGATGGGGATGCAGCGGATCGTGGCCTTGGTGGCGTCCTTGATGGCCTGCTCGGTCTCGACCGTGCCGTCCCAGTGGCAGAGCAGGAACTTGCCGGTCTGGATCTTGGTCTTGAACTCCTCCCAGTCGTCGCACTTCTCGACGTTGGCCTCGCGGAAGGCGAGGGCCTTGTCGTAGATGTTCTGCTGGATCTCGTCGAGCAGCTTGGAGATATGCGCTTCGATGCCCTCCAGGGCCATCGTTTCCTTGGTGAGCGTGTCGCGGCGGGCCACCTCCACGGTGCCGGCGGCGAGGTCGCGGGCGCCCATCGCGAGCCGCACGGGCACGCCCTTGAGCTCCCACTCGGCGAACTTGAAGCCCGGACGGACCGTGTCGCGGTCGTCGATCTTCACGCTGTGGCCGAGGGCTTCGAGGCCGCGCTTCAGCTCGGCCATCTTGTCGAGGACGGCGTTGCGCTCCTCGTCGGTCTTGTAGATCGGCACCATCACGATCTGGATCGGGGCGAGCTTCGGCGGCAGCACGAGGCCGTTGTCGTCGCCGTGGGCCATGATCAGGGCGCCCATCAG
>JAEEGL016764215.1_pt1 | contig 23376 bp, 14 predicted proteins | sample 9134231 | NCBI WGS metagenome assembly JAEEGL01 (sample SAMN16246548, study PRJNA631951) | gut metagenome | biome: gut microbiome; feature: rumen; material: fiber-attached | host: Bos | place: Iran: Karaj | collected 2018-10
AGGCCTCTCTTTCCCGTCATGAACAGGCCCCTCACCAACTGATTGACGCCATGACCGCCGCCGTCCACGAGTTTGTCGGAGACGCCCAGCAAAGCGACGACCTAACCATGATGGGCATCCAGTTCCGGCCCGGAGCCTGATTGGGTGTTACAGGAAAACCAACTTCGCCCGGGGGGCCACCTTCCGGCACTGGACTGGTGCGGAAGTCCGAGGCCCCAGAAGGATGGCACAATAAAAGGCAGCTTCGGCTGCCTTTTTTTGTGCCCAGAGCGGGAATCGAACCCGCACATCTTTAAGGGATACTGGATTTTGAGTCCAGCGCGTCTACCAATTCCGCCATCCGGGCGGGGAAATGGACTGCAAATTTAAAGGTTTTTCCCGAAACTGCAAAATTCTGTTACTCCGCCCCTTGATGGGTCTGGCGGTACTTGAGCGGCGTAACTCCGTCGTGCAGGAGCTTGAAACGCGTGCTGAAATAGCGGGACGTTGCATAGCCCACCTTTTCAGAAATGTCCAGGATGGAAAAGGACGAGCTGGTGAGCAGCTGCTCGGCGCGGGCCATCCGCATTTCTTCGATGACCTCCGCCACGCCTTTGCCGAACGAAGCGTTCATCTTGTAATAGAGCGTGGCGCGGCTCATGGCCATGTGCTCCGCCAGGCTGGAGACATTGAGCTGGGGATCGGCAAGGTGCTGTTCGATGTATTCTTCGACTTTTCCCGTGAAAATGCTGTCCCGGGCCCGTAATTCCGCCTCCAGGGCAATCACGCGCCGCCGGCTCACCCGGTCTATGACGAAAATGATGAGGGCGAGCAGCAGGACCAGATAGAGGATGACCATGGGAAGAGACCGGTACCAGGGCAGCCGGACACGGATTTCCGCCAGCTTCTGCGGCAGGCTCCAGGTGCCGTCCGACTTGAGGTAGGAGACGCGGAGATGGTATCGTCCCGACTTGAGCGCCGGCAGGGAGATGGTCTGCTCGAAAGTCTCTTCCGTGAGCTCGGATGCGCCGGTGAGCATGTAGCGGTACATGACGCGCTCGAAAGGGTCCGACCCCGCCAGGTTCACCGAAATGGCCAGCGAGGAGTAGTTGTAGGGCAGCCTCAGCGAGGCAAAAGAAGGGTCCTGGAGCTCCACCTGCTTGTTTTCCGGCATGCCGAAGAAACAGTCCGCGCCGATTTCCACCAGCCCCGAAGTGCCGCCCAGGTAGATGGTGCCGTCCGGCGTGCAAGTGCCGGAAACAATCTCATTGGCCGGCACGCCGCGGTTTTCCCCGGTCATCTCAATGGCGCCGTTCCGGCTCAGGAACAGCGTATTGTCCGCCCCGATCCACAGATTGTCCGCCCCGTTGCTCTCCAGGCGGCTGACGCGGGAAAACAGCACCGATTCCATCTTCTGCACCTGTCCGCTCCGGGGGTCGAAGGAAAACAGTCCGTAATTGGTGCCGAACCAGACCAGGCCGCTGTGGTGCACCGCGGTATTGACGCTGCCAGTCTGGGCGTCCACCCGGCATACTGCGTTGATTTGAAGGGATTCCGTGTCGATGACGAAGATGCCGGCCGCCGAGTAGGCATAGACAAGGGACAGGTTCTGGCTGTTGATTCCCGTGACGATGAGCTCTTTGGCATCCTCCTCTTCCGTCATGTCTTTCAGGCGCTGGAATTTCCGCGTGCGCGGGTCGTACAGATAGGTGTTGACGGCCAGGAACAAGACCCGCCCGTCCGGCAGCGCGAAGATGGAGGGCGAGTTGCTGTGGAAGCACTCTTCCTGGTTGGTCTCCCGGTCCGCCAGCACCAGCGGCGTGAGCCGGAACGTATTCCGGTCCATGAGGAAATAGCCCCGGTTGTAGGTGGCCAGGCACAGGTGCCGCTCGTCAAAATCGGCGATGGCCGTTACCTTGAGCCCTTTCACGTCCGTGAGGCAGTCCAGGCCGGTTGAAGGGTGATATCGCCAGACGCCGCTGCCGTCCGTCCCCAGGTAGATGTTGCCGTCTTGTGACGACAGGACCCAGATGATGACGTTTTCCGCCTTGGGGTCCCTGTCCGTAAGCGTGAAGGTCTTGATGGGCGATTGCTTGAGCCCCACGAGGCCTGAACGGACACTGCCGATCCAGACATTGTCGTAAAGGTCGCAGTACAGTGTGGTCACCGAAAGGGGAATTTGCCCGCCGAGCTGCGCAGGCCCCTGCGACAGCGGTTCGATGGCATGGGTTTCCAGGTCCATGAGCCTGACGCTGTCTCCGTCGAAACCCATCCACAGCTTGCCGTCCAGCACCATGAGGGCCAGCAGCGGGTCCTGGGAAAGGCCGTTCTCTCCCCGGAGCTGCGAAAAGACCGTCTGCCTTTTCCGGAGGTCGAAGCCCACCAGTCCGTAATTGAGGAGGGAGATATACAGGATGTCCCCGTCCAGGGCCGACGCCATGACGAGGCTCCCTTCCAGTTCCGGCAGCGGGATGGATTCCGGTCCGTCTTCCCCGTGGCGTACGAGGCCTTCCCGGCGGTCCAGGGAATGGAGCGCCCCCTCGTAGAAGAAAAGGGTCTGGTAGTCGGTGTAGATGTCTCCGTCTTCCCCGCTCAGCGTCTCGTCCCGGAACGAATAGAATTTGAGGCCGAAATGCGCGCCGAACCAGATGCCTTCCGGGCAGTCCACCGCGCAGGTGGCCGTGCTCTCGCTTACCTGCAGGAAACTGTCATGTGCAGGGTCGTAGCGGAAGAGCCCCTTGTCCGTGGAGGTCCAGAGCGTTCCGCGGGAGTCGCAGTGCAGCAGGTAAATATAGGTCCCCTGCATCTGGCCGCTTTTCTGGTCCATGAAGGTGCGGAGTTTCCCGTTCCGGTATTCGTTGAGCCCGAACCGTGTGCCAATCCAAAGGCCGCCTTTCCCGTCGTAGGCCACCGCGGTGACTGCCGACTGGGAAAGCCCGTTGTCGATTCCGATTTGCTTGCAAAAGTAGCCGCCTGCCCACAAACTCCAATTTTGAAGCAAACAGATAAACAAAAACAGACACTTTTTCATGGCATATATAATAGTTTGGACAAATTTAAACTTTTTTTGGAAATAATGGGCAGGTTGATGATAAAATGAATCTTCATCTTTGTATTGACGCAACCCACTAATTTTTAACGCGGTATGAGAAAACTATTCGTCCATCTCCTCGCAATCCCCGCCCTGATGCTTCTGGGAGCCGTTTTTGGAGCTTCCCTTCTGCATGCCCAGACGGGGAATGAAGCAGGACCGCAGAAGATCATTGTCAGGGGAACGGTGACGGACAAAACTGGAGAGCCGGCCATTGGCGCCAGTGTCCTGGTCAGCGGTACGGCGCAGGGAGTCATCACCGACCTCGACGGAAACTTCTCCATTGAAACGACCCCCGGAGCCACGCTCATCGTTTCCTGGATCGGCTATGCCGACTACAGTTTCCAGGCGCGTTCCTCGGCCCCCATGACCATCGTCCTGGAAGAAGAGGCGCTGCTTATCCAGGAAACCGTTGTGACGGCATTTGCCACGCAGAAAAGGGTGAATGTGACCGGCGCCATCACCGCCGTGACGGGAGACGACGTGATCCAGGCCCCTGTGGCCAACGTCTCCTCCGCCCTTGTGGGCATCACGCCCGGCCTGAGTGCGGTGACGGTTTCCGGCGAGCCCGGACAGGATGCGGCGGATATTGCCATCCGGGGCATTTCGTCCTACGCCGGCAACACTTCTCCGCTCATCGTCATCGACGGCATCGAGCAGCCCGCCGGGCAGGCCATGAGCATCCTGAACGGGATGAACCCCAATGACATACTGGGCATCAGCGTACTCAAGGACGCCTCTTCCACGGCTGTTTACGGTATCCGCGCGGCCAACGGCGTCATCATCGTCACCACCCGCCGCGGCCAGCAGGGGCGTCCCAAAGTGAGTTTCTCCGGCAATTTCGGCCTCACCAATGCCACCAACGTCCAGCGCGGCCTGTCTTCCTACGAATATGCCCTGTTCCGCAACGAGGCCATCATGAATGAAGTGGACGGCTACGGCAGCACCCCGCTGATGAACTACCTGTTCACGGAGGACGACCTCTGGAAGTTCCAGAACAACAGGGACTTCACGCCTGCGGAGGTGGCCGCCATGACCGGACTCTCGGAATCCCAGAAACAGGCCCTCCTGAACAGCGAGGCCATCTACTATGGCACATCGGACGCCTATGCCGAGCTTTACAGCCGCGTGGCTCCCCAGTGGTCGGCCAACGTGAGCGTTTCCGGCGGAGCGGAACGCGTCAAGTACTATGTTTCGCTCAACTACTTTGACCAGCAGTCCATCATGCAGAACGCCAATTACTTCGGCGTTCAGACGGGTTCCCGCTACCAGCGCTACAACCTCCGCGCGAACATAGACGTGGACCTCTTCCGGAATACCACCCTCAGCGTGAATACCAGCGGCCAGTTCGGCTCCACCACGGGTCCCGGTACCGGCTCCCTCTACAGCCGTTACAGCGGCATCATGCAAATCATTTACGAAGGCAACCCCTTCACCAACAGGAGCATGATCCTGGACGACAAGCTCATTGTCGATTTCGACTATCCGCAGAATTCGGTCCAGGACGGCCTGCACAAACGTACAGACAATGAAATGACCGGCGGCTGGCTGCCCGCCCTGCTCGGGCGCCCCGTGGGCACCACCTCCAATACGCGGGTGGACGTGACCATGCGGCTCCGCCACGACCTTTCCTGGCTCCTCAAGGGCCTGGACATCCAGGCCAGCGTCCGCTACCAGGAAAACTACAGCAAGGTGGCCGTGCAGACCTTCGCCATCCCCGCCTACCGCGTCCGCCGCAGCCTCACGGACCCCAACCAGCTGGAATTCTTCGGCGGCACCGTGGGGGCCGACAGCTATTCTTCCGGCTCCTGGGGCGGCATGCGCGACTTCTATGCCGATATCGTCATGAACTACCAGGGCAATTTCGGCAAGCACAACATTGGCGGCCTGCTGCTTGGGCGCGCTACCAAGTATACCATGCCGTACGACAGTTTCAATACCCCGAGCGGCCTTATAGGTACCTCTGCCCGAATTACTTACGACTACGATACGCGGTACATGGTAGAGCTTAACGTAGCCCTCAACGGCACCGAGAACTTTGCCAAGGACCGCCGTTTCGGCTTCTTCCCCGCGGCATCGGCCGGTTACGTGATTTCCAACGAGCCCTTCTTCCCGGAGAACGAATACGTCACTTTCCTGAAAATCCGCGCCAGCTACGGCCTGGTGGGTAACGACCAGATCGGCGGCAAGCGCTACCTCTATCTTCCCAGCACCTTCTCCATCAACATGGGGCCGGGCAGTTTCACCAGCACCACCAGTTCCGGTTCCCTGCAGAGTAATTACTATCAGTTCGGCACCAGCACCGGCACCTACAACACCATCTACTACGGTTCGGCGGAAGGCGCCCTGGGCAACCCGCTGGTCACCTGGGAAAAATCGGAGAAAGTGAGCGCCGGCCTGGAGACCAAGTTCTTCAGGGACAGGCTCTATTTCAATGCCGATTTCTTCTATGAGAACCGGCGCGACATCCTCACCACCCTGGGCGTGATTCCGGTGACCTTCGGCGTCCCTTCCTGGGATACGGCGGCCGTGAATGTGGGCCAGGTGAAGAACCGGGGCTATGAACTGGTCCTGGGCTGGGCCGACCGGGCGGGAGACCTCCGCTACTACGTGGAAGGCAATGTCACCTATGCCCGGAACACCATCGAATACATGGCCGAAGCGCCCAATCCCTATGACTGGATGAACCAGACGGGCCACAGTATAGGCCAGTACTACGGCTACAAGACCGACGGCTTCTACGATACGCTGGAAGAGCTCAACAACCGTCCGTACTTCTCGCAGTCGGCCGGCGCCGTGACCCTCGGCGACATCAAGTACGTGGACCTCAACGGCGACGGCATCATCGACAGCAAGGACCAGGCGCCCATCGGCTATCCCAACAGGCCGATGATGAATTTCGGCGGCAAGATCGGCGTGAGCTACAAGGGCTTCGACCTCAAGGTCGTCCTCTCCGGCACGGCGATGGGCTCCTATTACGTGGCCCGCATCACGAGCCCCTTCTTCAAGCGCGCCGGCAACGCCTTCCTGTGGCAGTATGAAGGCCGCTGGACGCCCGAAAAAGTGGCGTCCGGTGCAAAGATCACTTATCCGCGCGCCGTCTATGACGCCAGCCAGGACCACTACGACTTCGGTCCCAAGAGCAGCCTCTGGGCGCTTTCCTCGGACCATCTCCGCATCAAGAACGTGGAACTGGGCTACACTTTCCCCGCCAATTCGGCATTCCTGAGAAAAGCCCGTATTTCCGGTCTCCGGGTCTATGTCAACGCCAACAACCTCGTCACCATGTTCGACAAGATGAGCCGGTACGGGATAGACCCTGAAACCAAGGACAACCTGGGCGGCAGCGAAGGCAACATCTCCTATGTCTTCCCGCTTACCCGCACCACCAACCTGGGCGTGAACATCAACTTCTAAAGGACAGGGATATGAAAAAGACAAGCATCATCGTCATTTTGGCAGCCCTCCTGGGAGCCAGCGGCTGCAACCTGTTTCTGGAGATGCCGGAAGTCACCGGCAGCGTTTACATCGAAGATGTGTTTTCCAACCGGAAAGACGCTGAGGGCATGCTCTGGCGGGCCTATCACAGGGGCCTGCGCGAAGGCCTGCCGGAAGGCTGGGCCATCAACCACGGCACCCTGGCCTCCCTGTCCGGCGAAATCACCCGCGGCTACAGCTGGCATGCCGGCTACAACCTGGTGGTGAACGGCCCTTCCACCGTGCTGGACGCCTCCGGCCAGTTCCAGGGCGCCCCGGCCAACTTCAACGAGAACTGGGAAGTCATCCGCAACTGCTGGATCGTGATCGCCCACATTGACGAGTGCGGAGAACTCTCCGACACCATGAAGGAATACATGAAGGGCGAGGCCTATGGGCTCATCGCCTATCGCTACGTGGGCATGTTCCAGCGCTGGGGAGGCGTCCCCATCGTCCGGCAGGCCAATGAGATGACGGACGACCTGGCCTTCCCCCGCGCTACTGCGCAGGAGACGCTGGACTATGCGCTGGAACTCATTGACGAGGCGGAAAAACGCCTCCCGGACAGCTGGTACGACATTGAGCCGGGCTGCGGCGACAAATGGGAAGGCCGCCTGACCAAAGGCGCCGTCCTGGCCATGAAGGCCCGCCTCCTTACCTTCGCCGCCCGTCCGCTGTTCAATGCCGCGCAGTCCTATGCCAAAGAGTTCGGCCTGGCCTATGACAATGACGAGCTCATTTGGCTCGGCGGCTTCGAGAAGGAACGCTACCAGAAGGCCATCGACGCCCACCTGGATGTCATCAACTGGGCCAACGCGCATGGTAAACACCTCATTTTCACCGCTGGGGAAGGAAACCGCAACAGCTTTGAGCAGGCCATTGACGACTACGGCCGCGGCGTGTCGGAGCTCAACGGACCGGAAGTCCTCCTGGCCTTCAAGATTGAGTCGGACCAGCAGGTGTACAACAACATGACCGAAGGCTACAACTGGTCCTCGTACGTAGATCCCGGCGAGCGTTCGCTCCGCGGCGTCCTCACCAACTTCGTGCGCCTGTACCGCGACGTGGACGGCGGCGAGATAGACTGGCCCCGCGTAGGGGAGCCCGCCCCCCGCGACATTGCCGACTTTGCCGCCAATATCGACAAGATTGAGCCCCGTTTCCGGGTGGATATCTGCGTGCCCGGCAAGTACGGCCGCTCCAACGACGGCGACGCCCACTGGAACGAAGGCATCTACTACATGGGCAGTTTTACGGAAAATGAAGATATTGCCGCGTCGATGGCCCGTGCTACGGAAGGCCGCTCGATTGGCGTTCCCACCAAGTTCTACTACCATGCCGGCGCCCGCCGCTGGTTCGAATTCCCCCTGTTCCGGCTGGCGGAGAATTACATGAGCCTGGCCGAGTGCTACAATGAACTGGGCGACGCCGCCAATGCGCAGCGCTACCTGAACATCATCCGCAACCGCGCCGGCCTGCCGTCGGTGACCACCACCGACCAGGCGGAACTCCGTGCCCTCATCGTCCGGGAAAAAGCCCTGGAATTCTTCGAAGAGAACCAGCGCTACTACGATGTCAAGCACTGGAAGCATCCCGACATAGGCACCAGCATCCTGGGCGGCCCCATGACGGAAATCTCCTTCCTCCGCACCGGCGGCGACAACACCATGGACGCACTGGTCTCCTACTGGGACGCCTATTCCTACACCGCCTACTGGCATCCGAAATGGTTCCTGGAGCCTTTCCGCCAGGACGAGGTGAACAAGGGAATCATTATCCAGAACCCCGGCTATTAACCGATAAAACCGCAGAGCAATGAAAAGACATTCCATCATAAGCAGCATCGCCGGGGCGGGATTCCTCCTCCTGCTTTCCTTCACCGGATCTGCGCAGGACCTTGCCAACTTTACGGGAGGCCTCTCCGGCCATTATCCGGGGCTCACGGTCATCCGCAACGACGCAACGCCCGGCGCCGGCAGCGCCCGGATGATGATCCGCGGCATCGGTTCCTATGCACAGGGGACAGACGTCAACACCCTCAAGTTTTTCGTGGACGGGTTCGAGGTACAGGCCGACTTCATCAATTACCTGTCTCCGGAGGAGATTGAGTCCGTGACCATCTGCAAGAACGCGGCGGACCTGGCCCTGTACGGCATGAACGGCGCGAACGGCGTCGTCCAGATTACCACCAAACGCGGCACAGAGGGGGCACCGGCCATCAGTTTCAAGACCGGCGGCGGCGTGCAGATGCCCGTCAACGTGGCCAAGCCGCTGGGCTCCTACGACTATGCCCGCCTGTACAACCAGGCCTGGAGCAACGACCACGGGCGCGAGTGGGACCCCTACTACGATTTCGAGGTCATGAATGCCTACAAGGCCGGCGAAGGAACGGACGTGGACTGGTACGATGAGGTCTTCCGGCCCCTCGGCAGTTTTGCCGACGCCTCCCTCTCCATCCGCGGCGGTTCCCGGACGGCCCTTTACAGCGTGGTGCTGGACTATGCCAACCAGCAGGGCTTCCTGAATGTGCGCAATACCGACCGTACCCATAACGTCTCGTTCGTCAAATACGGTCTCCGCACCAACCTGGACATGAAGCTCAACGACATCTTCACCGTGAGCGTGGACGTGGGCGGCCGCCTGGAAGACCGCACCCGCCCCAACTACAGCGTCTACCAGCTGGTGAATGACGTAATGAACTATCCGTCAAATATCTACCCCATCTTTGACGAAGAGGCGGCAGACCCTATCTCCAAGTTCTCCGGAACGGCCATCCATCCCAACAACCCGGTGGGTTCGCTCACCGGCCTGGGCTGGACCACCAGCCGCACCAAGCTGCTGCAGGCCAATTTCAAATTCCGGGAAGACCTGGGCTTCCTCCTGGACGGCCTCTACCTGCAGGAAGGTTTTTCCTTCTATTCAAGGACTATCGGAAATACCGGAAAAACAAGGACTTACGCCCGCTATTACAAGGGTGCCCCGCAAACCTCCGACGTATCCACCTACCTCCGTTCCAACGGCTACTGGTCGTCGGGAAAGGAGCGCTGGATGCAGGGGAACGTGACCCTTGGCTGGAGCGGCCAGTTCGACGGGCACAAACTTGATGTTACGGCGGCCGCGCACCTGTCCGACTTCAACGGAAGCGGCTCGGCCTTCTACAACTGGAAGTACCGCTACATCAATTATACCGCCCGCGCCGCCTGGGATTATGAAGGACGATACGAGGCGGCCCTAGGCTTCTCCCTCTTCGGCAGCGATGCCTACGCTCCCGGAAAGCGCTTCGTCCCCTATCCCACGCTTTCGCTGGGCTGGATGGCGTCGAACGAGGATTTCCTGAAGGGAAGCAGCGTTGTCAACTACCTGAAAGTGAGAGCTTCCGCCGGCTTAACCGGCGCTTCGGAAGCCTATGTGGGCCTGGAAGGATTTGAAACGGGCGGCCGTTATCTGTACCAGCAGTACTACACCTGGACCGGCAGTTTCGTCACGGGCATGGGCCCCAGCTTCGGCGGCGGTTCCAGCGGCATCCGTCCGCTTTTCCTGGCCCATCCCGACGTGACGGCGGAAAAGAGCCTCAAGGCCAACCTGGGCGTGGAAACCACCCTCTGGAACACCCTCAGCCTCTCGGCCGATTACTTTGTGGATTACCGGACCGGCATCCTCACGCCTGACCGTACGCTCATGGATTACAACGGTATCCAGAGCGCTTATTCCAACCTGGGCCGCATGTTCAACCATGGCGTGGACGCCCACTTCTCGGTGAACCGGAAGAGCGGCCCCGTGGACTGGGCGGTGTTCGGCAGCGTGCTCTTCGCCAGGAACCGCGTCCTGGAAATGGGCGAGGTGGGGACCAAGTTCCCCTATAACGCTTCTACGGGCCTGCCTTACGGCACCCGGATGGGCCTGGAATGCGTGGGCTTCTACCAGCTGTCGGACTTCGACCTGGACGGCGAACTCAACATGGGCCTGCCGGTACCGCTGTTCGGCAGCGTCCAGCCCGGCGACCTCAAGTACAAGGACCAGGACGGCGACGGCTATATTGACGATACGGACATTGTCCGCATCGGGAACCCCTCCTATCCCATGCTGGGCTTCAGCCTGGGCGGCCGGGCCGACTGGGCCGGATTCGACTTCTCCTTCCTCCTGACCGGCAGTGCCGGCTCCACCGTCAATCTGCTGGACTATGCCGCCTGGAAGCCTTTCCTCAACTACGGCAACGCTTTCGAATGGGCGCAGGGCGCCTGGGTGTATTACCCGGAGGCCAAAATGGATACCCGCGATACGGCTACCTTCCCGCGCCTCTCCACCGGGCAGAACGACCACAATTACCGGTCCAGCTCCTTCTGGGTGAGGGACAATGCCTATGTCCGTCTCCAGGAGGTGGAACTGGGCTACACGCTTTCCTTCAAGGAGTCGGCCATCCGGCAGCTCCGCCTGTGCCTCACAGGTTATAACCTTCTTACCTTGAGCAGTTTGCTCAGTAATTACCACATGGATCCCGAAACGGTGAACTATGGATATCCGGCGGCGATGGCCGTTAACCTGGGACTTCAAATCAGCTTCTAAGTATGAAAAGGTTTTCCATCCATAAGCTTGTAACTGCAGCGGTCCTGGCTATATGCCTTGGCGCCTGCACCCGCTTCCTGGACACCAGGATCGACGTTTACGATACCATGGACCGGCTGGAAACCCGTTCCAGTACCCTGTCGAGCTTCGCCTACGCCTTCTATACGCCCATGCAGAACGGATTCAACGTCATCGACGGCAACCTTTTCGCCACGGCCTCCGACGAAGCCGAGCAGGCGGCGCCCACTTCGGAAGCCTCCGCCTTCAACCGCGGACTGCTTTCGGCCGACCTGAATCCGCTGTCCTACCGTTACACCAGCTGCTACGAAGGCATCCGGGCGGCCCACTTCTTCCTGGACTATGCCAAGGACGGGGAAGACTTCCTGGCCCTGAACCGCGACACCAGCACCGTTTACAATCCCGACGGCAGCATTTACAGCACCGACCAGCCCCGCGCCTACAAGCGCGACTGCATCAATCTGGGCTGGCTCAGGGCCGAAGCCTACATTGCCGAAGCTTACTATTATGGCGAGCTCATCAAGATGTACGGCGGAGTTCCCATCATTGAAAAGGAGGGCGGTTTCGCCCGTCAGGCCACTTACGACGAGGTGGTGGAGCATATCGTCAAGCTCATTGACGACCATGCCGACGAGGTGAACCTCGACTGGCGCGTGGCGCTGGATCCGACCCCCGGGAATGCCGTTGCGGACGTCACCAACTGGAACTTCCGGGACGAGACCGGCCGCTTTGACAAGACCACAGCCCTTGCCATCAAGGCGCGGGTGCTCCTGTATGCGGCCAGCCCCCGCAACAACCCCGACGGCGATACGGACAAGTGGGCGCGTGCCGCGGCGGCCGCCCATGACGTGATAGAGCTGCGCAAGGCCATCTTCGCCAAGGGCTTCGGCTTCGGCGACGGTGCCAGGAGCCATCCCAGCTACAAGATGCCCGTCAACCGCGACTACGGCAACTACTTCCTCAAGAACAACTCCACGGGCGACGTGGAATCCATCTTCCTCATCCGCCAGGCGGCGGGCAGTGCTCCCGAAAGGGCCAATTATCCCGTGGCGACCCGCGGCGGCAACAGCGGCGTATGCCCTTCGCAGAACCTGGTGGACGCCTATGAGTACATAGGAGCGCAGACGCCGGACCCTTATGCCAACCGGGATCCCCGCCTGGCCGCCACCATCGTCTGCAACGGTTCCACCTGGAACGGCAATGTGATGGACGAGTCGCCCGGCGGCAACTATGACCAGAAGCTGCCCGGCGCCAGCCCGACGGGCTACTACCTCCGGAAGTTCCTGGCTCCCAACCTGAACCTGGTGGAAGGCGGCAGCACGGACCATGTCTGGCCCCTGTACCGCTACGCGGAAGTGCTGCTCAATTACGCCGAAGCCATGAATGAGGCTTACGGGCCCGATGCAGACCCTAAAGGCTACGGTCTCACCGCCCGCCAGGCCCTCACCGAGGTGCGCGAGAGCGCCAGCACCGCCCTCCCTGCCGTCACAGCCTCTTCCAAGGCCGATTTCCGTGCCGCGGTGAAGCAGGAGCGGCGGGTGGAACTGGCCTTCGAAGACCACCGCTACTGGGATCTGCTGCGCTGGGGCGACGCCATGTCCGTGCTCAACCGCTCCATCAAGGGCGTGACGGTCAGGAGGAACAACCTGGGCGGCTTCCAGTACAGTACGCGCACCGTATCGTCCCGCACCTTCTTCGAGCGCAACTACTACTTCCCCTTCACCCGCAAGGAGATTACCAATTCCAACGGCACTCTTACCCAGAACCCTGAATACAATTGATTATGAAGACTTTATGTAAGACGCTCCTTCCGCTCGTCGCGGCGTTGGCCCTGGTAGCCTGCCGCAAGGAGGACGCCAATAAGGACTATGGATTTCCAAAGGTGTACATTCCCCAGGCCACTGTGACGGGAATCGACAATACCTATCCCATTCCGCTGGGGCCGTTTTACCGCCATTCCGTGTATACCTGTTCCTATGACCGGCAGAGCGGCAAGCTGGAAATCGTGCTCGGGGTCATCCGCTCCGGCTACTTTGCCCGGCAGCCTGCCTACAGCGTTTCCCTGGGCGTGAGCAGTGCCGAAACCACCCGCAAGCTGGAGGAATATGACAAGGCCGGGACCCCTGCGGCCGCGCTTTCCACCTCGCTGTGCACCCTTCCGGACAAGATTTCCGTCCCGGAAGGGGAGAGCGGAGCCACCTGCAAGCTGGCGGTGGACCTCAAAGCCCTCTCGCAGCAGCGCTCCTCCATTTATGCCGACGGCCAGTATAAGCTGCTGGTCCTCGGGCTGGAAATCTCTCAGATTCAGGGCCCTGCAGATTATGTTTTGGCCGACCAGTACACCAGCGTGGTGGTGGTCCTGGACCTCGGCAGCGAGCACTGGGACAGCGTTCCCGCCGACAAACCCGAAAGCGAGGTCCGCAGCCTGTTCCCCTTCGACTAAAACTATAACACCATAACCATCAAACACTTTTCACTCATGAAAAAAGCATTTATCCTTCTCTCTGCAGCCCTCGTGGCCTTTGCCATCGCCAGCTGCAACAAGCCCACTCCGGAACCCCAGAAACCGGATCCGAAGCCCGAAGCAGAGGCCCCGGTGGCCGACTTCGACTATTCCGTCTCCGGCCTGGAGGTAACCTTCACCAACAAGTCCAAGAATGCCACTTCCTACAAGTGGGCCTTCGGCGACGGTGAAACGTCCAAAGAAACCTCTCCCAAGTACACCTATGCTTCTGCCGGTTCCTATTCGGTGAAGCTGACGGCCGCCAATGCCGACGGCGATGTCTCCATCAAGGAGACGACCATCCAGCTGGCGGGCAAGCCCAAGGCCTACTTTACCTTCAAGGCCCAGACGGACCGCGCCGGCAAGTTCGGCCTTACCGTCAATTTTGACGCCACAGCTTCCGAGAATGCCGCAGGCATCGCCTGGGATTTTGGCGACGGCGGCACCGGCTCGGAATTCAAGATGGCCCATGTCTATGGCGCTTACGGCACTTACACCGTGAAGGCCGAGGTGACCGGTGAAGACGGCAGCAAGGACACATATTCCGCTCAGGTTGAGGTGATTGCCTACAACGAGCTCCTGAAGGGCGGCTCCATGGAAGAGGACGATGCCCAGTACTGGACCTTCATCATCACCGATGTGCTCGACGGCGACTATGCTCCCATGGCGGGTGTTCCGAGCTGGGTGCCCGTCTTCGGCCATACCGAAGTGACGCCTGCCGGCGGCAAGGGCGGCTGCCTGCGCCTGTCTTCCGAAAACCAGATCCACGACCAGGCCAACAACATCCAGTTCTACCAGGCCATCGAAGTGGAAGAGGGTGACTATCTTGAGCTTTCCGCCCGCATGAAGTGGGGCGAGAACACCAACGACAGCGGCCTGCTGTGGTTCGGTATCGCCGAAGAAGAATCTGCTGTCGGCCAGGACGGCACTTCCGTGGTAGAAATGTACAACTACTGGAATTCCGCCTTCGACAATCCTGGTTCCGAAGCGGTTCCTGCCTTCGACGGCGGCTTTGACGCCAGCGAAAGCTATATTGCCAAGAATGAAGAACTTGGCCTCGGCTACAGCAACGGCGGCGAACCGGTGGCTCACTACTGGGCCCAGAAGACCGGTACCGTTTACTTCTATGTGGACCTCCGCTCCGTCTGGGGCAGCCACTTTGGCCCGGGTATGTATTATTACTTCGACGAGCTTAGCGTGAAGGTTGTTCCTGCACCGGCAGAGTAATCTTTTTACCACGAGACAGGGGCAGCGGCCCTGTCCCTGTCTCTTTTATTCTCTTGCACAAATGATGAAACCAGCCCTTCTTACCATAGCCCTTGCGCTGGTCCTCCCCACGGCAATGGCGTCGGCCCAGGATACGGACAGCCGCTTCATGCAGGGGTTCACGGAAACTTTCAGCGGTTCCCGTCCCCAGTATTTCAACACCGGCGGCGGTGCGCCCAGATACTTCTGCGGCGTGCCTTCGCTCAGCGAGAAGGACACCGACGTGATGCTCCTCCGCATCCAGCCCACAGACCCTGCCGGTGCCGGCCGCGGACCTGAGATCTCTACCGGAAAGAGCACGCATTTCGGCACTTATTCGGCCCGCATCCGCGTGCCGGACGTGAAAGGCGTGCAGCCCGACGTGGGCGTGGTGGTTGGTTACTTCACCTATCGTTTCACCCGCGGATTCGGCCTCAGCGAGATTGACTTCGAGTGGCTGATTGCAGACCCGACGCTCATCTATATCGGCACGTGGACCAGCGATCCCCAGAATGTGAACAACCTCCAGCGCGTGGGCCGGACCATCAACCTGGCCACCGGCAAAATCCTGTATACGAACTACCGCTCGTACCACGACGGCAACCGCAACCACAATTTTGACAGTTCGGACGATGCGGCCCAGACGCCCCGCACCATTCCGGCCATCGAGGGCTACAATGCCTCCAGGCAGTTCTATGTGTATGGTTTTGACTGGTATCCGGACCGACTGACCTGGTGGATCGAGCATCCCCAAACCGGCGAAAAGGTCATCCTCTGGGACTATACCGGCTCTACGCCCAACTTCTCCGGCATCCCCCAGCCGCCCACCACCTACCTGCTCAACTTCTGGCACACCAACGACTGGTCCGTGGATACCAATCCGCGTTCCAAGCAGGCGCCCAGGTACCCTTATTTCCTGGAAATTGACTGGATGAGTTATGAGCCCTATGACGAGCTGAACATCCAGTGGCGGGAACAGAACAATTATTAGGTATGGTGGTGAAACGACTGTCAGCCCTTCTGCTTCTGGCCGCCGTGCTGGCTTGCGCCTGCACGCCCAAGCCCGCTGTCGAGCCCGATCCGCAGCAGGTGGACCCCGGCCCCGGCCCTGAGCCTCCCGGTCCGGAACCGCCGCAGCCGCCTGCCGACAAGGATGTGACGCTGATGGCGGGATTCAAAGAGGAGTTTTCGGCGAAAACATCTGATTTCTTTGACTTTACGCTGAATCCCACGCGGGACGACTTCCGTTATTTCCCCGGTTTTCCCTCCCTTTCCGAGAGCGGGAATACCATTCTGATGCTGCGTCTGGATACGGCCGATCCGGCCGGCGAGGGGGCGGAGCTGGTGTCGAAGGACTATACCCACTTCGGCAGCTATGCCGTGCGCCTGCGCCTCCCGGATGTGGTTTCCGTCCAGCCCAAACTGACGGCTTCGGCGGAACTGGCGCTTACCGACGACCATCCGGATTGGGGTTTTGACGAGATTTCGCTCGCTTTCCGGCTGGCCGAACAGAAGAAAGTTTACACCGGCATCTACCGCCGGGAAGCGGGTGTGTCCGGCGCGCCTGCCTTTGCCGGCAGCGAAATCCAGCCGGAACTGAGCACTTTCAACACGGCCGGCAAATACTATGTCTATGGCCTGGACTGGAGTGCCGACAAGGTTGCCTGGTGGTACCGCGTAACGCCTTCAGGCGAGAAGAATATCCTGGCCGAAACCACCGAAAACATTCCCCAGCAGCCGCTGAGGCTGGTTTTCCGCTACTTCAGCACGAAGGACCAGCCGGCGCTGTATCCCTACGAACTTGAAATTGACTGGATGCAATATACTCCCTCCGAACCATGAAACCGCATCTGTCCATAAGCCTTGCGTTCCTTCTGGGCGCGGCCGTCGCCGCCGCCCAGGAAGCCCCGAAGTTCCATGGGGCGTTCAAGGAAGATTTTTCCGAATCGTCCTCCCTGTACTTCGACTATAATTACCGGCCTGCCGGGGAAGACTTCCGTTATTTTTCCGGCTTTCCTTCCCTTTCCGAAGACGGAACCACCGTCATGCTGTACCGGATGGACCCGGAGGATCCCGCCGGTGCCGGCCGCGGTCCCGAAATCATTTCCAAGGACTATACCTTCTACGGCAGCTATGCGGCCCGCATCAAGGTGCCCAAGGCGGCGGACGTACAGCCCAACGTGGGAGCCGTGGTGGGCTATTTCACCTATAATATCGACCGGGAATTCGGGCAGAGCGAGATTGACATCGAATGGCTTCTGGCCGACCCGCGCATCATCTACGTGGGCACCTGGACCGGCAAGCGTGGCGCGCACAACCGGGTGGGCCGCATCATCAACCTGGCCACCGGGGAAATCCTGGAGACCATCTGGCGGAGCGAAGTCCGGCATCCGGACGGCACGGTCACGCGCGTTCCCAACACCGCTTTCAAGGGCCGCCAGAACAAGCCTTCTTCCATCAAGCCCATAGAGGGTTACGATGCCTCCGAGCGCTTCTACGTGTATGGCTGGGACTGGTATCCGGACCGTATGGTCTGGTGGATGGAGCACCCGGAAACCGGCAGGAAAATCATCCTCTGGGACTATAAGGGCAAGGAAGTTTTCCCGGACCAGCCGTCCAAAACCGGCGTTCCCTGCCTCAAGAGCAAGTACCGGCTCAATTTCTGGCATACCAACAACTGGCCGGTGGAGACCAATCCCCTTTCGGTGGAAAAGCCCCTCTATCCCTACGAACTGGAGATTGACTGGATGTCCTACACGCCTTTCGACAAGTATAATCCCTACTTGAAATAAGCGCCGCCCTTTTCTGCAAAGAATCGGGAAAAATCCCTTATCTTTGCAAGGTATGACAAAGGAGTTGGACAAGGTGGCGGACGTGGGTTCCTGGCTGAGCCGGGAGCCGGAAGTCGTTGTTGTTTATGACGAAAACGCCTCCTGGGTGGCCCGGGAAGCCCTTCAGGGAATTCCGGAAGTGAAAGCCGCTATAGGCATCCGGGCTTCGGAAGGGGCAAAGACCCTGGAGGGGGCCGCGGGGCTCTCGCGGCAGCTGCTGGAGGCGGATGTCTCCCGCGAAGCCCTGCTGCTGGCCATAGGCGGCGGCGTCACTACAGACCTTGCCGGCTTTGTAGCAAGTATTTACAAAAGGGGCATCCGCTACGCGAACCTTCCCACCACGCTCCTTTCGCAGGTAGATGCCGCTATCGGCGGCAAAACCGGCGTCAATCTGGACGGCTACAAGAATGAACTGGGCTCTTTCTGCATGCCCGTGTGCACCTTCCTGTGCCCCGAGCCGCTGAAAACGCTCCCGGAGCGCGAATGGCGCTGCGGCATGGCGGAACTGCTCAAGACTTTTCTCATTGCCGATGCAGCTGCGTACCGCCAGGCGGTGAGCCTGCTTTCCGGTGCCCGGATGCCCTTCCAGACGCCTCAGCTGGCGGGCCTGGTGCGGCGGGCGGCGGCCATCAAGGAAGCGCTTGTGCAGGAAGACCCATACGACCGGGGCGTCCGCATGAAGCTGAACCTGGGGCATACCTTCGCCCATGCGCTGGAAGCGGTGCAGGGCGGCGGCCAGCGCCTGAAGCATGGCGAGGCGGTGGCGGTGGGCATGGTGCTGGCGGCCCGGCTGTCGGAGCGCCTGGGAATGGCAGAAATCGGCCTTTCGGAGCGCCTGGAGCAGGATTTTGCTGCGGTCGGGCTTCCCGTGGAGAGCCCCGTACCGCCGGAGGAGCTCCTGGATGCCATGCGGAAAGACAAGAAAGCCGCCGGCGGAAAGCTCCGCATGGTACTGCCGGTCGTCCCCGGCGAAGTTATGGTCAAAGAACTGGAAATAAATGATTTGCACCTGCATACAACATAAGGAGTTCAAGGAGATTGCGGAGCTGCTGGACGGCCTGGAGATGGCCGAAATCCGGCTGGACCGCTGTGCGCTGGATGACGAGCAGATCAGCCTCCTCTTTTCGGGCTCGGACGTGCCGCTGGTGGCCACCTGCCGCCTAAGGGAAGAGTCCTCCGCACCCGAAATCCTGGAACGGGCCATCGTGGCCGGAGCCAAGTATGTAGACCTGGAGATGGAGGCCCCTGCTGCCGTGGGGCGCCGCATCCGCGAGGCCTGCCGCCAGTACGGAACGGTGCTCATCCGTTCCTGGCACGATGATAACGGCACGCCGGACCTGCCGGTGCTCCGGGCCATCCTGGAGCGCGCCCGCAGCTTTGGCGGCGAAGTGGTAAAAATCGTTACCAAAGCCACTTGCAAGGCCGATGCAGACCGTGTGCTGCAGCTCTATGAAGACGCTGAGCCTGGCACCCTTATTGCCTTTGCCATGGGGGAAGCAGGCCGGCAATCCCGCCTGGAAGCCCTCCGCCGCGGGGCGCCCTTCACCTACGCCTGCATCCGCGAGGAAGAAGCCACGGCGCCCGGGCAGTGGCCCACCCATCAGATGCGGCAGGCCGTCTATGGCAACTTCCGCTTCGTCAAGGCGGACCAGATCCAGGCGCCCTGCTCCAAAAGCATGGCGCAGAGGGCCGTCATCGCCGCCGCCCTGGCAGATGGAACCTCTCATTTAGAGGGATTTACCCCTTGTGAAGATACGCTGTCGGCCCTCCGTCTTGCCCAGGCGATGGGCGCGAAGGTGGTGGAGGACGGCAGCCGGCTTACCATTACGGGTATCGGCGCCGCACCGGGCTGCCTGGATGTGGAGTCGCTCCATGCGGGCGAATCCGGCTTCCTGGCGCGCCTGATCATCCCCCTGCTGTCGGTACTGAGCCCGCATCATGTCCGGGTCACCGGGGAAAAGACCCTCCTTCGGCGCCCGCTGGCGGCCGCCCACGATATCCTGGCCGCCTACGGCATCCGGCTTTATCCGGAAATTGCACCTGCAAATGACCGTAAATCAGATTGTTATCTTCCGCTCAAAGTGGCAGGCCCCCTCATCCCCGGCCGGGCCGACGTTTCCGGTAAAGGCGGTTCGCAACTGCTGTCGGGCCTTCTGGCCGCCCTGCCGCTGGCTGGCGGGAAATCGGACCTCTATATCAGTGAGCCGCGGAGCATTCCTTACCTGTTCATGACGGTGGATGTCCTCAAAGCTTTTGGTGTGCGCATTTCCTCGGAAATGGAAGGAGATGAGGCGTTTATAGAGAATCAGGACTGGAGTCACTGCACGGGCGTCCATTTCAGGATCCGCGGAGAGCAGCGTTACCGGGCGGCCGATTTCCAGCTGGAAGGAGACTGGTCCGGCGCTGCAGCGTTCCTGGTGGCCGCCGCCATCTTCGGCGAAGTGGAAGTGACGGGACTGGACACCCGTTCCCTGCAGGCAGACCTTTCCATCCTGGACATCCTCATGGAAGCGGGCGCCAGCCTTTCGCAGCTGGACGGTCCCGACGGTCCGGTGCACGTGGTGCGCGCTCCGCTCAACGCTTTCCGGGCAGACCTCAACCAGTGCCCGGACCTTTTCCCGCTGGTGGCCGTCCTTGCCGCTTTCTGCCCGGGCGAAACCCACCTTCTGGGTGTGGAAAGGCTCCGGCATAAAGAGACGGACCGGGCCGCCGCGCTCGTGGAAACCCTTACGCAAATGGGTGTAAATGTAGTGGTGAACGACGATGAGATGGTGGTTAACGGCATTTCTTTGTCTCAGCGCATTACAACGGGCTGTTTACTGCAAGGCGGCCGCTATTCTTCGTTCGGAGACCACCGGATGGTGATGGCGCTTCGCGTCGCGGCCCTCGGCGCAGACGCTCCCATAGAGATTGACGACACAGCTTGCGTCAGCAAATCCTTCCCTACTTTTCATGAATTGTTCGACAGACTATGAATACCTTTGGCAATAAATTCCGCATCAGCCTCTTTGGCGAATCCCACGGACCGTGCGTGGGCGTAACGGTGGACGGCGTGCTTCCCGGCATTCCGCTCAGCGAAAGTGATTTTATGGAGGACCTTCTCCGCCGCAAGGCTGGCGCTCCGGGCACGACCGCCCGGCAGGAGGCCGACGTACCGGAAATCCTCTCCGGCGTCTTTGAGGGCCGCACCACCGGTGCTCCGCTCACCATTCTTTTCCGGAACCAAGACGCCCGCCCCGAGGACTATGAGACCATCCGCCGGCATCCGCGTCCCGGCCATGCAGACTTTCCCGCGGGGCTCAAGTTCGGCGGCTTCAACGACCCGCGCGGCGGGGGCCATTTCAGCGGCCGCCTCACGCTGGGCCTGGTGGCGGCGGGAGTGATTGCCAAGAAAATGCTTTATTTTGTGAAGTTTACCGTCTCCGTGAAGGAAATCGGCGGCCTTTCGGACGCTTCGCTCTGGGAAGGGGCCATCCGGGCCGCCCAGACGGAAGGGGATTCGCTCGGCGGGGTGGTCGAGTGCGTGGCGGAAGGCCTTCCCATCGGCCTTGGAGAGCCTTTCTGGGACAGCATGGAATCCTGCATTTCCCATGCGGTTTTTGCCATTCCAGGCGTGCGGGGCATCGAATTCGGCGACGGCTTCGCCGCTGCCCGCATGCGCGGCTCGGAACATATAGACCTTTTCCCGGAGCATCAGTGCTGCCATGGTAACCACGAGGAGGGGCACCACTGCCATCATGACGGAGATGAAGAGCACCACTGCTGCCACGGAGAAGGCGGGGAGCACCATTGCCATCATGACGACGACGGGGAGCATCACTGCCATCATGAAGAGGGGCAGGACCACCAGTGCTGCCACGGGCAGCATGAAGGGGAAGAAGGCGGCGGTCACCACTGCTGCGGCCGCCACAAACGGCCCCAGCCGCCGGTGACCAACCATGCCGGCGGGGTGAACGGCGGCCTTACCAACGGCAATCCCGTGGTCTTCCGCGTGGCCTTCAAGCCCACGGCCAGCATTGCCAAGGCCGGCGTTGAGGGCCGTCACGACGCCTGTTTCGTCCTCCGCACCCCGGTCATCGTAGAGGCCGTCGCCGCCATCGTCCTCACCGATCTGGCACTGTAATTGTTGCTCCCTTCCCGGATTTTTAGTAATTTTGCATCGATAAACCTTATCATTATGCGTACTATGAAACATTTCGCACTGGCCGTCATGGCCGTCGCCGCGCTTGCATTTTCTTCCTGCACCAAAGGCGTGGAGCACACCGGAGACAAAACCGGAGACCTCTACGGAAACTGGGTACTGGACACCAAGACAGTTACTTACGAAGGCTCTGAGTCCAATCCGGAAGTAACGAACTTTGCCAACGACCATTTTTACCTGGCATTCATGGAACCCAAGCTGGCTTTCGCCAAGGAAGGATCCATCTTCACTTTCGACATTGACGACGTAGATTCCGTTCCTTTTTCCTACAACCAGGAAAAAAACCAGATCACCTTCGAAAAGATCATGAGTTTGTCGGCCGGTTTCCCGCCCAGGACCATGACCTTGTTCGGCACTTTTGACGTGAAGGAACTCACCAGCCAGAAACTCACCCTTTCCCAGTCGGAAAAGAGTATCCTCCTGGGGGGCAAGGTGGTCACCACCGTCTATGCCTACCACAAGCTGGTGGAGCACAACAAGGACAAGTAGTCTCCGGCTTTGCCGGATTACGGAAAAACTGCTATCTTTGCATTCCCACGCAGGGTAGCAGTTTTTTGTATGGAAAAAACAGACGAAGGAAAAGTAATCAGGGAGTTTACCTCCGGGGAATACAAGGAGGGGTTCGTGACGGATGTGGAACAGGAGTTCATTCCCAAGGGTTTGAACGAAGACATTGTCCGTCTCATATCCCGGCGCAAGGAAGAGCCCGGGTGGCTGCTGGAGTTCCGTCTGGACGCCTTCCGCAAGTGGCAGGCCATGCCGCAGCCGGACTGGGCGCATCTGGATATGCCGGAAATTGATTTTCAGGATATTATCTACTTCGCCGCTCCCAAGAAAGACAAAGACCGTCCCAAAGAGATAGACCCCAAGCTGGCAGAGACCTTCGACAAACTGGGCATTCCGCTCAGGGAGCGGGACGTGCTGGCCGGCGTGGTGGCCGTAGATGCAGTCTTCGACTCCGTTTCCGTCACCACCACCTTCCGCAAAACCCTGGAGGAGAAGGGCATCATCTTCTGCTCGTTCTCAGAGGCGGTCAAGGAGCATCCGGAGCTGGTACGCAAGTATTTAGCTTCCGTGGTGCCGCCGTCGGACAATTACTTCGCCGCGCTCAACAGCGCCGTTTTCTCGGACGGTTCCTTCTGCTACATCCCCAAGGGGGTGCGCTGTCCCATGGAGCTCAGCAGCTATTTCCGCATCAACGCGCGCGGCACCGGCCAGTTCGAGCGCACGCTCATTGTGGCGGACGAAGGCTCCTATGTAAGTTATATGGAGGGCTGTACCGCGCCCATGCGGGACGAACAGCAGCTGCATGCCGCCGTGGTGGAAATCATCGTGGAGAAGGATGCGGACGTTAAATACAGCACCGTCCAGAACTGGTATCCCGGCGACGCGGACGGCAAGGGCGGCATCCTGAATCTGGTTACCAAGCGCGGCATCTGCAAGGGAAGCGGCAGCCATCTCAGCTGGA